>Ga0116151_10006135_pt1 | contig 10267 bp, 10 predicted proteins | sample AD_UKC117_MetaG_FD_89893 | JGI IMG/M metagenome (GOLD analysis project Ga0116151, IMG submission 89893) | Active sludge microbial communities of municipal wastewater-treating anaerobic digesters from Hong Kong - AD_UKC117_MetaG | ecosystem: Engineered > Bioreactor > Anaerobic > Digestate... | reverse complement strand
GCTCTTCCAGGGAATGCTGGATTTCCTTTTCGGTTTTTGTATCAAGGGAACTGGTGGCCTCATCAAGGATCAGTACAGGTGGGTTCTTAAGGAAGACCCTTGCTATTGAAACCCTTTGTTTCTGACCGCCGGAAAGCCTGATTCCGCGTTCTCCCACATATGTATTGTATTTATCGGGGAGTCCATCTATGAAATCATGTATCCTGGCTTTCCTTGCCGCAGCAATCATTTCCTCTTCTGTTGCATCAGGCTTGCCGTAGCGAATGTTCTCACCGATTGTTCCGGCATACAGGAATACATCCTGCTGGACCATGCCTATGTTCCTGCGCAGTGATTCCAGTGTTATATCGTTGATATTCATTCCATCAAGCAGTATTTCTCCGGACTCTATCTCATAGAACCTGGGTATCAGATTGCATAGGGTGGTTTTCCCGCCACCCGATGGACCCGCGATTGCAAGGGTTTCGCCGGGATTAATTTCAAGTGTAAGGTTCTTCAGGACATGCTCATGGTTGTCATAGGAAAAGGTAATGTCCCTGAAGATTATATGACCCTTTACATCGCTTATCTCAACGGCACCTTCTTCATCCTTGATTTCCGGTTCCTCAGACATGATTTCATGGAATCGCTTGAAGCCTGTCATTCCCATTTCAAACTGCTGTATGAAGTTAGTGAGTCGTCTTATTGGTGTCAGTATGAGACCAACATAAAGAAGGAAGGCAACCAGATCGGCCGGAGTTATGGCATTTGTATAGACCAGATATCCACCGTACATAAGGATTGCCAGGTTCATCAGATTGGAGATGAAGCTTATTCCGGTCAGGAACTCAGCCATCCTTTTATAAGATTCGCCTCTCGAAAGTTTGAACTTTTCATTGCCGTCATTGAACTTCTGCACTTCATAGGGTTCGTTTGTAAAGGACTTGGCAACCCTTATTCCGGAGATGCTGTTTTCAAGGTTTGCATTTACATCGGCTATCTTCTCTCTTACGGTTCTGAAAGCATCGGACATCTTTTTCCTTTTCTTAAGACCGAACACAAAGAGTATCACGCTTATGGCAACAAGCATCAGGGAAAGACGCCAGTTTATGAAAGAAAGATAGGTGGTTGCTCCTATTATCATAACACCTGAAAGAAAAAGGTCCTCAGGACCATGGTGTGCAAGCTCGCTGATTTCATTTAAGTCGTTGACCATCCTGGACATCAATTGACCGGTTCTGTTGTTGTCATAGAATTTAAAGGAGAGCTTTTGCAGATGGACGAAAAGGTCGCTTCTCATGGCGGCTTCCATCCTGGTACCGACGACATGTCCCCAGTAGTTGACCACGTAATTCAGCAATGCATGTATTCCATAAAGAAGGAGAAGACCGATCCCGAATATAACAAGGGGACGGATTTCTCCGGACGGGATGATGGTTCCGAGGATATGCCGCGATACCATGGGAAACAGTAGGTCAATCAGTGCCATGAGGAATGCACAGCTCATATCTATTATGAATAGTCTCATGTTGGGTCTGTAGTAGGATAGGAATGACCTGAATATATCTTTGTTGTATTTCATAAAAACTCCGTTTCAATCCGTTATGATTCTATCAGTTCAAGCTTTTTAGGGCAATGGGAAACTGGTATAATTCAAGATGTCAAATGGAATTCTGCCAGGGGGAACCAATTATGCAGCCCGGAAGTCATCGGTTCTGTGAAATCATTGAGAATGCTTATGATACTGAATGTCACAAGGACTCAGTCATATACCTGGACTATGCAGAATCGGTAATGCGATGTTTCATGGACATGGGTGTTTTGCAAAAGGATGGATCAATATGTGATCCTTTCTGCGGTGGAGGCATTGAATACAGGGGAAGGGCCCTTGAAAGATATCTATACCATGCTGCTGCAAGGTTCTGCGGAGCACTTGGCCAGCTCATTATGCATGGAAGAATGACGGAATATGCAGATTCTCTTTTGCTGACCTATGAATACCTGATGAATATTCTTCTGAATGAATTCGAACCTGAGCTTTATACAGAGTTCTGGATAAAGGAGCTGGTCTTTGCATACAAGGGGCTTAAAGGCATAGGCATCAGAAAGGACATCGATGGTCCATGGGAAGGCATTTCATGGAAGAAATATGGCTTCCATTTCTTTGACAACCACTATAACTGTGTTGCATTTGCAATTGCATCGGAAGCTTCCAGGATTGAGGCGGGACTCGGAGGTGACAGGGATTTCTTTGATAAATGGGCTATGGTACTCATTGATAAATTCGATCATAACGGAATGTTCCTTGAGCCGGGGGCGCCGTTGTCCTACGATCTTGTGACCAGGCAGCAGCTTCTTTATGCTCTTAGGTCCGGAGCGGATGGTACAAATGCCGGGAAAGTACGGGAACTCTGCCACAAAGGAGCTTTGGCATCGCTTATGATGCAGTCAGTGACAGGGCAGATACCCTTCGGAGGCAGGACAAATCAATTCCTGTGCATGGACGCACAGCTTGCCTCCTTCTTTGAAATGATGTGCAGCGAGGAGACTGACAGGGGAAATGTCACCAGGGCAGGTGCTTATAAAAATGGAGCAATGAATGCCGTTGCATCGATGGAGCCATGGCTTGGAATGAGTCCCCCAAGGCATATACGGCAGGGGTTCCATCCTGAAATGGGTCATGGCATTGACAGCGGTGGAATTTACACTGTTTATGGGATGCTTCTGGCGAGTTTGCTAGGAACTGCATATACCCAGTCCCTGAAGAATGGAAATATCCTGCAAAGAACGACTCCGGCGGAAAACGGTGGATATATATTTGAGACTTCAGACGGTTTCCATAAAATCTTTGCAACCTGCAAAGGTTATCATCTGGAAATTGATAAAGGGGCTGATCCTGAAAAGGAAGCAACAGGCTTGGGACGTCTTCATAAAGCCGGAATCATGCCTGAGACGGCATTGTCAGGATCATTTACGGGAACTCCCACATACTCTTATGGCTTGGATCACCCCAGTCCTGTATATGCTGCAATCGGACCTGTCTGGAAGGGGAAGTCAGGGGAGGATATGTCACTCGCAGGTTATGATTCATCCGGAATAACCACAAAGACGACAGTGCTTGAGGAAACCGGAAACCGGGTTACCTTCATACTGACATATTCTCTTGATGATGGTTTGTATATCGAAGAGGAATATGACATAACGGAAAGTGGAGTTACTTATAAGGTTCGGGGGAATATGGACTCATTGAAGATATCGATTCCTCTTCTTGTAACGGACGGTGAAACCGAATCAGAGTATTTTAAGACAAGTGAAGGATTTGGTATATTTTATCGTAACGGGGTGTATAATGTTCATGCGGAGAAATACATCAGGACAGGCATTGAAACAGCGAACAGAAACGGAATCTATGAAATAATCCTGTGTGATACCCGCAGTGTCAGGCTTGTCCTGGATAAAGCCCGGAATCTATGGCAATCGCAATAGAATTCAGGGACAGAAACCCCGGAAACTACCGCTCGTTGAAAGACAGAATACAAAAGAAGAGATGTTTGCACTTACTGATTGACAGGCTTTTAACAAAGTGATAATCTTACATTAACATATTCAAATATTAAAATATGTTGATATAAATGGCTTTCAAACAGACAAATTTTAGGAGGGGAACACTCGTGAAGAAGTATATTTCCAATTTCATTGTTTGCTTTGTCGTGTGGGTTCTGCTGGCCGGTACAGAGCTTCCGGAATTGATTCTCGGAGCGGTCGTATCAGCATTGCTTGCCGCATTGCTATGGAAATTGCTGAGGCTGGAACTTACATGGAAGACACCCTTTGCCCTGCTGCTGTTCATTGTTGCGTACATACCTGTATTCATCCTTGAACTCGTCAAGGCAAACATTGATGTGCTGCTAAGGGTTCTTAATCCAAAGCTGCCGATCAATCCCGGTTTTGTAAAGGTCATGACAGGCCTTCGGACGGACTTCGGTAAGCTTGTACTGGCCAATTCAATTACACTCACTCCCGGAACCATATCTGTGGACGCAGAGGATGATTCCATATATGTACACTGGATTGACGTAAAGGGAAGCGGGACATCGGATTATGGGAAGAGAATCTCAGGCAGATTCGAAAAAATCCTGGGGAGGATGTCATTATGATTCTTCAGATAATATTCTTTGTTCTTCTTGGTCTGGGGTTGGTTTTTGCAGCTATAAGACTTGCTGTCGGTCCAACGGCCTTTGACAGGGTAATTTCCCTTGATATGATCAACATAATAATTACAGGACTTCTTGCAGTCATAGCAGCATTGAAGGGGGATGCAATGTATCTTGACATTGCTCTTGTATTTGCAGTGCTGGCATTCCTTGAGACAATAGTCTTTGCAAGATTCATGGAGGGGAAGAAATGAATACACTCTCTTATATTCTAATTATTGCAGGCGGTATATTCTACGCAACAGGCGGACTGGGTCTTCTGAGGATGCCTGACTTGTATACAAGGGCTCAGGCCGGAACCAAGGCCACCACCCTGGGGACCATGCTGACCCTTGCAGGGGTTATTGCAGCAAGGCCCGAATGGACACTGAAGATACTGCTGATAATGCTTTTCATTGTGGCTACGAATCCGGTAGGAAGTTCCACCCTTATCCGTTCTGCCTACAGGAGCGGAGTCAAACCATATGGTGTCCCTGTGGTTGATGAACTGGAGGATTTATACAAGAAGGAGGACGAACAATGAATTGGTTTGATATCCTGGAAGCCGGGATCAGTGTGTTCCTTGTAGTCTTTGCACTGACCGCAGTCATTTCCAGAAAACTTCTTACATCCATAATATTCCTGTCCGCTCTCAGCATGACTGCAGTTGCAGGATTTGCTCTTCTCAGCGCACCTGATGTAGCGGTCACTGAGGCTGTAATCGGATCAGGTCTTGTTACTTTTATCTTTGTGGCTTCCATAAGGAATCTGCGAAAGGCCGGTGATGGATTATGAAAAAGATTTTTGCAGGTCTTCTTGCGGTTGCATTCGGTATTGTACTGCTGATAGGAATATCTTTGAATACCGGATTATTCGGTTACAACGATAGCCTCCCGGAGGATGGGGCGGCTTCGCATTATATCTCAAAGGATGTAAATGGTAAGACGGACGAAGTAGTCTTTGGTGAAACAACGGGTGCTGAAACTGGTTCGGCCAATATGGTCACAAGTGTAATCGCTAATTACAGATCATTCGACACACTTGGAGAGGTTACTGTATTGTTCCTCGCAGCTTTAGGTGTATCACTTCTGGCAGGTACAATGGACAAGGGAAGAAAAAGAAGCGGAAGCGGATTTATTTTAAGGACATCCGCCCGGATACTGTTCCCGCTGATGCTGGTGACAGGCATTTATATATTCACCCATGGACATCTGACTCCTGGGGGAGGATTCCCGGGAGGAAGCATGATAGCATCATCATTCCTGCTGTTATACCTTGCAGATGAAAGCTTCAGGGCAAATGTCAAGGGTTTCAAGGTTGCTGAGGGATTGGCAGGCACACTTTATGTGGCAATCGGTATAGTAGGACTGCTTGCCGCAGGATATTTCCTGGTGAACTTCCTTCCGACCGGTACCGTCGGCAATCTGTTAAGCGCCGGAATAATCCCGGTTGTCTATGTAATCATTGGCCTGAAGGTCGGATCTGAGATAACGGGAATTGTAGCTGATATGTTCAATGAGGAGGTAAAGGCATGATTAAATTTGCATCCCTTCTTCTGATAATAATCGGTCTTTATGGAATATTGTCCACCAGGAATGTCATAAAGATTCTTGTAGGAATCAATGTAATGGAAATCGGTATCAATGTTTTCATTATAGCGATGGGTTTTGTCAATGACGGAGCTGCACCGATTCTTTCTGTTGACAATCCGGTAAATGTTCTTAAGTTCGTTGATCCCGTTGCACAGGCACTCGTTCTTACATCAATCGTAATAGGGCTGGGAATTACTGCCCTTGGACTTGTCTTTGCCCGTAAAATCCATAAGAAATACGGAACATATGACCTTTCGGAAACAGGAGGTGAGTCATGATGATTAATCCTGTATTATTGATAGCAATACCCCTCGGGCTGGCATTCATTGCAGTGGTATTTAAGAAACTGCAGGGATGGATTCTGGCCATAGGGGTTGCCGCCAATGCATTTCTCGTGTTCTTTGTTGAAAAAGGAGAAACCGCAATCGGTGGATTCAAACTGCCTTTTGCAATAAGCCTGGTACTGGATGATTTTTCATTCATTGGTGTGATTTTGGTAAATGTCCTTACCCTTGCGGCGGTGGCTGTGGCATTCAGAAAGACCGAAAAATATGTTCCGGTCATCCTTGCCGGTCTTGCCGGTCTGAATGGTATGGTTCTTACGGGTGACATGTTCAATCTGTTTGTATTCATGGAAATAACTGCCATATCTGCATATATACTGAGCAGTGAGGGGAGGAAGCCTGAACAGTCATTCAATTACCTTGTAATTGGCTCCATTGGTTCCGTGCTTTATCTTCTTGGTCTAATCCTGATATATGGTCAGACCGGAACACTGAATATGAGCCTAATGGCTGAGAAATCAGCATTGATAGGTCAGGCGGCCATGGTTCTTCCACTGGTCCTGATTTTTGCAGGAATAGCTGTCGAAGCGAAGCTTCTTCCCATGTCCGGATGGGTCAGAGGTGTACTTGGTAATTCCAATGCTTTGACCGGCGTCATGTTTGCATCCGTATACTCCTCAGCCGCCCTTATGGTGTTCGGAAGAGTTTTTTCACAGGTGCTTATTCCGGGTACTACAGCGGGAGTGATTATCATTGTAATAGCACTCCTGACATTTGCTGCCGGTCAGGTATCTGCATTCAGGAGCAAATCCCTGAGGCAGGTGCTTCTATACTCCAGCATTGCTCAATCAGGACTTGCCGCAGCCTTGTTTGCGACAGGATTTGTCTTCCCGGCAGTACTGGTGATAATAAACAATGCTGCAGGTAAGATGATAATGTTTTCAACGGCAGGAAATCTGGAGGAAAAATACGGAACAGATGATTATGTCGGGCTTGGCGGAGCTTTTGTCCGTAACATGCCGGCAGGTGTGGCATTTACAATTGCAGCACTTTCACTTACCGGACTTCCACTTGTATTCGGCTTCTATGCAAAGCTCAATGTACTTGCTGCATATCTCAACCAGGGAACGTTCTTTGTTCCGGCGGTTGTACTGGCAGGAACAATCATAGAAGGAGCATATTTCATAAGGATTCTTATAAAACTCTGGGCTCCCGGAAAGGAAGGGGAGTGGGCGGATGCAGACCAGTCCGTAGGAGAAAAAAAGATTTTCAATCCGGCCGGTACAGTTGTTGTGATACTGGTTACGCTTTTGATAATACTTTCAGGATTCCTTCCGGATTCAGTCGGTAAACTGGTAGCACCCGGCGGAGGACTTCTGGGAGATGAAGGTCCTTCCATATCATTGACAATGGAGAAGGGAGGGGACCAATGAACCTTAACCTTGTAATAATTGTTTCAGTTGCTTTTGCAATTGCGGCATATCTGGTTTCAAAAGTGAATGACAAAGCAGGGGCCTTCATGACCGTGGCCGGCTCAATGTTTGCCCTTGTGACCGTATTTCTGCTGAGAAACTCAATAGGCAGTGAAATATCATTCCTGTACTTTAATTTCAATCTGACTGTGACAGGCTGGTATTTTTCACTTGTCATGCTGACAGCATATTCCATGACGGCGTTCTTCAACCCGTTCTGGATGAAAAAGCTCATTTATCCGGCAGGATATAATTTCCTTTATCTGCTGTCCATGGCAGGTACACTCGGAGTGTTCTTTGCAAAGGATTTCATAACACTGTTTGTTTTCTGGGAAACGGTTGTATGGTCATCTGCATTCATCATACAGATGGGTAAATCAAGGCAGGCGGCATATGTATATTATGTAATCAGTGCAATCGGATCCATGGCAACCCTTTTTGCAATTATGTTTGCATATGGAACAACGGGAACATTTGTAATAAATGAAGCATTCAAAGGTCTTGCCGGCTATCCCGGAAGAGCCATTGTAATATTCATTACATTCATTGCCGCAGGAATGGCCAAGATAGGAATATTCCCATTCCATGTATGGCTGCCTTCTGCACATGGCAGCGCACCCCATACTTTTTCACCGGTTCTGTCCGGCGGTCTTGTAAAAATGGGTGCATTCGTTGCACTGCTCAGTGTAACAGCATTTCCGGCATATGAAATATTCAAGGATATGGCAAGTTTCAGAGGTATACCGCTGCCGATATACTTTATGATGGCCCTCGGAGCCATAAGCATTGTCGCAGGTACATTGATGGCAATAAAACAGGAAGACGCCAAGAAACTCCTTGCTTATTCATCCGTTGCAAACGGCGGATATATATTGATTGGGCTTCTGATGCTTGACCAGGTTGGTTTTGCAGGTGGCATGATGCACATAGTGAACCATGCGGTTGCATCTGCTGCGGCATTTCTTTCGATAGCTGCCGTGGCTTACAGGACAGGCACCACAAAAATGAGTGAAATGGGTGGAATGATCCACAGGATGCCTGTCACATATCTCGTTTATCTGATAGCCATAATTTCCATGGCCGGTATACCGCCCATGGGAGGTTTTGTTTCGAAGTGGCTGATATTCCAGGGACTGGCTGACAAAGGCCTGATTTTCCTCGCAACAACTGCATTCTTCGGGTCAATCGGTTCATTCCTTTATGTCTTCAGACCGCTTAGCGCTGTGTTCCTGGGACAGACATTTACAAGGGACCTTGAGAAGAAGGAAGTTGGATTCTTCATGATGTTCCCAATGCTTATACTCACGTTGTTATCACTTCTTACAGGTGTTTTCCCCAATATTTTCCTTAGGGTTGTAGTTGAGATTCAATCGGCCTTTGGAATGCTTCCGGTGACTTTGGCTGAAAACACAATAGTTACGAGCAACGGATTCCTCGATGCATTCAGGGTATTCATCGTCTTTGGATTCGGATTTGCAATAGCCTTTGTGTTGTTCGTAATAAGAAGGAAGAGCAGGAAGGTAGAGCTCATGGATACATTTACATCCGCGGAGTTCATACATACAAGGGAGCTGCTGCATTACAGCCACAGCTTCTATGCACCTTTTGAAAGACTTTATGAAAAAGCACCGGATACGATGAAACTTTATCATAAGGCGGCTGTAAAGATAAATGAACTGGGCAATATGGCTGAGTCCGCATTCTTTGGGATCAGGCCGGCACGTACTGTGCTTCTTGTAATGGGAATGGTGCTCATTGTAATAATTGCGGGAGGTGTTCTGTAATGGGTGCATTGAATTTTCTTTATGCGTTTTTGATGCTGCTTCTTGTATTCATTTTCCAGACGACGCTGACAGGGCTCAACAGAAAGGTCACTGCCAGACTTCAGAAGAGATACGGAGCAAGATGGTATCAGCAGTTCCTTGACATCTTCAAGGCTCTCAGAAAGGATTCCACATCCCATGGCTGGGTATTTGATTTTGGCGTAATAATGGCTCTTGGCGGAATCATGGCGACGGTTACTTTCATACCCGTTGCAGGCTTCAGGGCTTTCCCTGGTACAGACAATGTATTCGTCATATCATATCTTCTGGCGGTTGGTATGCTTGGAATGGCAATGAGTGCCGCCGGATCAGGTAATCCATGGGCCAGCATAGGCGTCGGCAGGGCACTTACAAACATGCTTGCATATGATATACCGCTTATGGTTGTAATCTTTACGATGATATTTGCCTTTGATTCTGCATCCGTAGGCCAGCTGGCTGAAATGCAGCAGGGCATGGGAATCCTCGGATGGAACTTCTTCAGGATGCCCCTTGGCGGTATCGTTGCGGTCATCGCTTTGCTAGGTATGCTTGGTAAGAAGCCCTTTGACTCATTCATTGCACCTGCAGAAATTGCGTCAGGCCCCATGGTTGAATACGGAGGAAAACATCTTGGGTTCATGTTCATACTCCACGAGTTCATGACCTTCATAGAGGTATCATTGATTATCAATCTGTTCTTCGGAGGAGGAGCAACAATCTGGGAGTACATGCTGAAATATGCAATCCTTTATACATTTACCAATATAATCTCAGGTGTAATGCCCAGATTCAAGATTGACCAGGCAGTCAAATATTTCTACAGGGTGCCGCTTGCCATGGCAATCATACAGGGTTTGGTGGTCATATTCACCGGATTAGGAGTGACAATATGGTTTTAGATAACAAAGACACCAGAAACATCTGGGAAAAGATAGGAGACTT
>Ga0116151_10006131_pt1 | contig 10268 bp, 9 predicted proteins | sample AD_UKC117_MetaG_FD_89893 | JGI IMG/M metagenome (GOLD analysis project Ga0116151, IMG submission 89893) | Active sludge microbial communities of municipal wastewater-treating anaerobic digesters from Hong Kong - AD_UKC117_MetaG | ecosystem: Engineered > Bioreactor > Anaerobic > Digestate... | reverse complement strand
TCCATATAATAAAAACATTCATTGCCATATTTTTACTTCGAATGGGTGTTTGATAACAGGCGGGCACCTCCTCAGCTTGTGATTGATGGCAGACAATTTCTGCTTAAAGTGTCTACATTATAATTATTTTCTTGCAAATCGTAATCACCCTGGGGGTGATTCCAGGTAAAAATACCGGATATAACCCCAGGAGTGATTCGAGGGTAAGAACCATGGTATGACCTTGTTATGCGTGCTTGCGAAAGGTAAATAAATATATGTAAGGTTCACCAAAGGCAAGCGTATTAATAAACGATAAATTACTTTTTTGGAAAAGCTTAAAGGAATGTCCAAATCAGAGATTAATGGCGATCATTATTTACCGAGCAATGAGCTCTTAGAAAAAAATGGTTAAGACAGACTCTCGAAGGTGGTTTTATTATGCAGGACGTACATGAAACTTTATTATACATTGCTTTTTCTATGTCCAGCCAGGGCCAAATCATTACCGTTGATGCCGTCAGGCAGCCGCTAAAATGGCTGCTTTGCGAAAATATCGATCCGGAAAAGGAAATGTCCCAACTGGTTAAGGATCAATTCCTGCTGGTGAATAAGGCTGGCGAGTTTACCTTCACCCCGCTTGGCGAGAAGGAAGCCTGGCGAATCAATAAAGCCCGGGCCCGACACGACTTTGATCTGCTTGTTGCCCGGGCAGCCAACAGTACTGCCTACCTGAACTATTGCGCAGATCTATACGGTTATCGCATGCCCTTGTTCAATGCCATGGATAAAGCGCAGCTGGATGACCTTTTCAATAACCATATTATCTCCCCCGGCGATACAGTATTGGATCTGGGCTGCGGCAGCGGATGTATTCTGGAGCATTTGGTCAAAAAATACTTCTGCCGGGGCATTGGCATTGATCAGGTGAATAGGACTACGGTCACCAGATGCAGCCCTCTGATTTCCTATATTGAAGGGGATATCGATGCCCTTGCTGACTACCGAATAAGCCCCACCCTGACCCTGGCTGTTGACAGTCTTTATTTCAGCAACGATTTAGACGGATTGATTGCAGAGTTAAAGGCCATTCCCCGCAACCGTTTATTCCTGTATTGGTCGCAGTATATTTTTGATGCATCAAAAAAGGACGGCAGGCTTTTAGATGGCGGCCATACCAGACTGGCCGGCATCCTGCAAAAGCAGAAGCTGACTTACAAAGTTATTGATTATAGTGCCAACGAATACGCCTTATACGAAAGAGCTTTACAAGTACTCCCCAAATATAAAGAAGCTCTGACCGCTGAAGGAAACAGTGATTTATACGAAAAGTACCTGCGGGAAAGTATAAGCGGTAAGGAAATGTATGACCAGGGTCGGGCCAGCCGCCATCTATATATTGTTGAGGCATAAAAACGCAAGGGTACGGTGATGAGATGCTGACTGCCTGGCATGAAAAAAGAACGCCCGGTATAACAAATATTAAGCCGTCCACCAGGACGGCCAATAAAGAGATTCCTGGAGGTGTTTTACTTAATATGCACGTTTGTGGCCTGCTGCCCTTTAGGCCCGGATGTCAGCTCAAACTCGACTGTCTGACCTTCAGATAATGATCGGAATCCGCTGCCTTGTATGGATGACTGGTGAACAAATACATCGTTCCCATTCTCCGTTTCGATGAATCCGAAGCCCTTAGCGTCATTGAACCATTTAACTTTGCCTAACATAAAATCCCTCCTAAGAAAATCTATCAATATCTTTCCCTTCCGGGATGTAAAATTACATGTATATTTATCCTGAAACAATCCCGTCCTTATTGAAAAAAGTACAACCCCTTCCCTTTTATTTTGGCATGAAGCTTATAGGTCGCAGATCATACCGCCATCGATAACAAATTCTGCTCCTGTACAGTAAGTGGAGTCATCCGAGACCAGGAAGATAACTAAATTCGCCAGCGGTTTAACATAAGACTCAAAGAGTTTATTCAAACTTGATTGTTCCTCGTATATTTCACCTGATAAAATTTCTATCTCGAAACAATTTGTATTATAATGGTGATAAGGTTCGCAATAATTATAATATAGGTGGTGGAATTATATGTATGAACATGTAGAGAACCTGACCATGCCGCAGGCCTTTGCCAGAACGGTGAACCGGTGCGGCGACCGCATCGCACAGCGTTTCAATCCTGACTTGTATTATGGAGACAACGGCGGCCAGTTTACCTGGAAAGAAATGCAGTCCCGAGTGGAGGATATCGCCTGCGGATTCCTCAGTTTAGGTTTGGAAAAAGCTGAGCGGGTAGCCATTATGGCTCCCAGCAGCCCCTACTGGACTCATTCCGATGTTGCCATTATCGGCTGCGGCGCCGTGGTGGTAACGATTTATCCGACCCTGTCTCTGAATGAAGCCTCCTACATCGTCAATGACTCGGAAAGCCGCTATCTGATGGTCGGAAATAAAGACATTTTAGAGCGGATCCTGCCGGGCATGGACGGAATGCCTACGTTACAGAAGATCATCATGCTGGATACCCGCTATGAATCCAATGATCCACGGGTGATAAATCTCACACAGCTGATGAAGCTGGGCCAGGAAAACCGTTCCCGCCAATATGACTTATACCAGGAACGCTCCCAAAATATCAGCCTTGAAGACTGGGCTACCATCCTTTATACATCGGGCACCACCGGTCAGGGCAAAGGGGTCATTATCACCCATTGGTGCTTTGCCTCCAGAGTCGACGGGGTTTTTTACTATTTTTTAAATTCCGGACATCCACTGAATGAAGAAGATACGGTGCTCTCCTTCCTGCCCTTGTCACACATTTTCGACCGTGCCTGTTCCCAATGGCTGGCCATATGGATGAGTGCCACCATCGCTTACGCCGACAGTCCGGCTACCATGATGGCGGACCTGAAGAAGTACAACCCCACCTGGTTCTCCTGTGTGCCCCGCCTTTATGAACGTATTTACATGGCATTTCAGCAGATGCTGGAAGCCAGCCCCATGAAAAAACGGATGTTTCATTGGGCCCTGGGGGTTGGCGAGGAGGTTCTCTCTTACCGCATGGATAAATTCGGCCGCTATGACATGCGCCCTGAATTTCCTCTCTGTCTGCCCGCCGGCCTGCGTTTAAAGTACAAGGTGGCTGACAAGCTGTTTGCCAGAGTGCGTGAATTGTTCGGCGAGCGGATGCGCTTCTCCTTCTCCGCCAGTGCCGGTATCTCTCCGGATCTTCTGAAATTTTTCTATACCGTGGGCGTTCCGGTCATCGAAGGTTATGGCTCCACCGAAACCACCAGCGCCTGCTGCTATAATCCCATGTCAGCCTGTAAACCAGGTTCCATTGGCCCCCAAGCCAATGGCAGCAAATGCCGGGTAGCGGAAGACGGTGAACTGGAAGTCAGCGGTGCCGGCATATTTGCCGGTTACCTGAACAAGCCCGAGGAAACCAGGGAGTCATTTACGGAGGATGGCTGGTTTAAGACCGGCGACCTGGTGGTAAAGGATGTTGATGGTTATTACCGGATCGTCGACCGCAAAAAGGCCATTATCTGTTTAGCCACCGGCAAGAATGTGGCACCCTACAAACTGGAAAGTCAGTTTTCCACCACCGTTGAAGTAGATCAGGTATTCGTGATCGGCGACGAGCGCAATTTTATATCCGCCCTGCTGGTCCCCAACTTCCTGCATTTTATTGAGGTGTTCGACCGCAATGGGATCGTCTATGACAAGAGCAAGCTCAAATACATGGAAGCCGGCGGAGCCACCTTATGCGCAGAAGTAGGTGAAGACTTCATCGAGCAGCCGCTGCTGAAAGAACAAATCGCAGCGGCAGTCAAACAGGTAAACAGCCACCTGGAAGAATTCGAAGTCATCAAGCGCTATACCATTCTTCCCCGGCGCTTTACGGAAGAAGCCGGCGAACTGACGCCTACCTTGAAGACCAAAAAACGTGTTATCCTGGAAAAATATGCGGATGTCATTGACTCACAATACCAGCGCTAGCAAATGTTTACAATTATAATCATATCATTAGAAGCCGGGTCTCATTGCCCGGCTTCTGCATTTGCGGATTAATCAGGGATTATGGCCTCCGGGACAGAAAGAGCATTACCTACGAAGGAGTTTCCCGCGGTAAAAAAGAATATGTTTTTAATATCGCGATTAAGGAGATGGGGGAATGCCAAAAATCATTGCCTGCTACAAATGGGTGGCAGATGAAGCTGACATAAGGATCGATGCCGATCTATCCGTAGACTTAAGTAAAGCCAAGGGGAAAATCAGTGAATATGACCGCAACGCCATCGAAGCTGCGGTGCAGGCGGCAGCTGCCATGGGCGGTCAAGCCGTGGGGCTGACCTTTGGTACCACCAAAGCCAGACAGTCCCTGAAAGATGCTCTCTCCCGCGGTCTGGAGGAAGCCATCTATATCAATACCGAAGAAGCAAACGAAGCAGATGGGGCAGCTACGGCCCGGGCCCTGGCGGCAGCCATCAGGAAAACCGAAGATGTAAGTCTGGTTATCTGTGCCGAAGGGGCCAGTGACACCTATCAGCGTCAGACCGCCCCCCGCCTGGGAGCTTTGCTGGATCTGCCGGTGATCACCTCAGTGACTAAAATGGAAATCAGCGGCAATACATTAACCGCGGTCAGAAAACTGGAAGACTGCCTGCAGACTGTCAAAGCGCAGCTCCCGGCGGTTGTGGCGGTACTGCCGGAAATTAATGGTGCTCCCATCCCGGGATTAAAAGCAGTTTTAGCTGCCGGCAAAAAGCCGGTCACCGAATTCAGCAGCACCGATCTGGGTGTTGATTTGAAACCAAAAAGTCAGGTGACTGAATGCAAGGGCTATATCATGAACCGCAAAAACATCATTCTAAGCGAAGGCGATACGGCTGACAAAGTAAAAGCACTGGCAGCCGCCTTGAGAAAGGAAGGTGTTCTGTAATGGCCGGCATTTATATTTACAGTGAAAGCAAAGACCTGGCAGCAGAACTGGTTGGTTTTGCCCGGGGAACCGGCAAGCCGGCCATACTCCTGACACTGGACGAAAAAACTGCTGAGGAACTAAAGAACAGCGGTGCTGATAAAATCATTCTGATTACCGGCAGCAGTGAGCTGATCGAAAACTATGCCCGGACCATCGCCGATCTGCTGGTCAAAGAAGGGGCAGAATTATTAGCCGTCGGCGCCACTGCCCGGGGCCGGGATCTGGCCGCACGCATAGCCGGGTATCTGGACTGTGCCATGGCAAGTGACGTCACCGCAGCAAGATTTGCCGATGGCAAGCTTACCACCACCAGAATGCTGTATGGCGGAGCCGTGCAGCAAAGCGAGGCCTTGGCCGGCTTAAGCGTGATCACCATTCCGGCCGGCAAATTTGAACCGGTCAATGGTGAAACCCCTGTTGAAACCATCGAACTGGCGGCGGATAACCGGGTGAGCCTGGTGGAAACCGCCCCCATCGTCAAACAGGGCGCCGACCTTGTTGCCGCGGAAAAGGTAGTCTGTGTCGGTATGGGCATGGACAAAGCGGAAGACATGAAAATCGCTCAGGACCTGGCTGATGCCATCGGCGCGGTGATCGCCTGTACCAGAGGCATTGCGGAAGAAAGACACTGGCTGCCGGTGGAACAATATATCGGGATCTCAGGCGCGGTGATCAAGCCCAAACTCTATATTTCCATGGGGGTATCGGGTCAGGTGCAGCACGTCTTTGGCATCAGAGATGCGCAGATTATCGTTGCCGTTGACACCAATGAAAAAGCCCCTGTCTTTAAAGCTGCCGATTATGGCATCGTGGGAGACATGTATGAAGTGATCCCGGCCCTGACCGAAGCCCTGAAGAAGTAAGGCCGGGGGTGAACCCTATCGTGGAGGTGAATGAACCTGAGCAGCGAAGATAAATTTGACGCGATCATAATCGGCGCCGGACCAGCCGGCAGTGCCTGCGCCTATACTTTGGCAAAAGAAGGCCGATCCGTCTTGATGATTGAACGGGGCGACACCCCCGGCAGCAAGAACGTGACCGGGGGCAGGCTTTATACCTATGCCCTGGAATTGCTGGAACCGGGGCTGTTCTCCGAAGCAGCCCTGGAAAGGAAAGTGACCCATGAGCAGATCATGATGCTAAGCGGGGACCGGTCTGTCAGTATCGATTATCACAACCCGGCCTATAATGCCGCCGGTCAGCCCCCCATGTCCTATACCGTCCTGCGGGCGGTTTTTGACGAGTGGCTGGCAGGAAAGGCCGAAGAAATGGGAGCCATGCTGGTCTGCAGCATTAAAGTGGACGATCTTATTGAGCAGGACGGTAAAATCGTCGGAGTCATTGCCGGCGAAGATGAAATGTATGCCGAAGTGGTCATTGCCGCTGATGGGGTCAACTCTATTATGGCGCAAAAGGCCGGACTCATCTCCGACATCAAAAAAGAAACCGTCGGCGTAGGCGTAAAAGAAATCATAGAACTCCCGTCCAAAACTATCGAGGAACGTTTCCATTTGCCAGCCGGCGAAGGGGCGGCCCGGATGCTGCTGGGATGTACCGCCGGCATCCATGGAGGTGGCTTCCTTTATACCAATCAGGACAGTATCTCTTTAGGAGCGGTCTTCATGCCGGAAGGAGCAGCGGAGAAGAAAAAATCCGTACACGAGATGTTCCAGGAACTGAAAATGCACCCCGCCATTTATCCATTGATCACAGGAGGCCAAACCGTAGAGTATTCCGCCCACCTGGTCGGGGAAGCCGGCTTCCGGGGAATCCCTCAGAAGCTTTACCGGGAAGGATTTCTGATGGTGGGCGATGCGGCTGGTTTTGTCATCAATACCGGCTACTCCATCAGAGGGATCGATCTGGCCATTGTCAGCGGGATCGCCGCTGCCCGGGCTGTGATCTCTGCCGCAGACAGCACTGCCGTGGGACCCGCCTACATGAAAGAACTGGAGAATTTGCAGCTGCTGCCAACCATGAAGGCAGTTGACGGCTATTTTGACGTACTGGAAACTAAATGGCTTTATGATAAAGTACCGAATTTAGCCAATGATGTCTTTGACAGCCTGTTTACCGTCACCGGTGCAGTCCCGCAAAAACTAAGCAAAACTGTGACCGGTGCGCTCAAAGCCAATGACCTGTCGGTCTGGCAGCTGATCAAACTGGGCATAAAGGGGGTTAGATCACTGTGAGCATAGAAAAAATGGAAGCGGCCGAACTGTTAAGCAGGAACAAATTCAACATCGATGAAGAAGAAGCCCATATCATCATTGATCCCGCCGTTTGCGCCCGGTGCCAGGACAAACCCTGCCTTTATGTATGCCCGGCCGTGCTTTACAAGCTGGACAAAAACGGAGACATCAGCTTTGACTATGCCGGCTGCCTGGAATGCGGCACCTGCCGGGTCATGTGCAAAAACAAAGGCATCGTCAAATGGGTCTATCCCCGGGGCACCTTTGGTGTCAGCTTCAGATACGGATAGTCTCAGACACGGGGACGGTTCTTCCGTCTGCGTAAGCCAAGAGGATAAGAGGAATAAACTGCACTCCTATTATCGCAGACGGAAGAACCGTCCCCGTGTCTGACGTCCCCTTGTCACATATTTAACGAATGAAGTTAGTGAAAACTTTGACTTCCTTTTCGGGGGCTTTAATTACTCCTTTGGCAACATCCAGCGACTTCATCAACATAGCCATATTTCTGCCCAGTACTTTCATGATCTGGGTACCTTCTTCGTCCTGTAAAGCTTCCCCTGGTATTGCGCCGTGAATAACGTTCCAATAATTTGAGGATGGCATAAACATTTCAGAATAAAGAATATAACGGTTCAATTGATCAAGCGTAGGCATGCCGCCTGAACGCCTTACTGTAACAACGGAAGCTCCTGTCTTATGCCTGAACAAACCGTTGTTGCTGCTTGCGACATAAAAAGCTCTATCTAAAAAAGAGGTCATCGTGCCTGCCACTGATGAAAAATGAGTAGGAGTTCCAAGTATTATCCCATCAGCTTCTTTCATCTTTTGAATCCATTCATTTACATCATCACCGGTTTGGGCACATTTTTCATCTTTATTCTTTTTGCACTTATTACAAGCGATACATCCACGGATGTTTTTATTACCAACATGGATGATTTCTGTTTCAATTCCTTCTTTTTGCAGTTCATTGAGTACAATCATTATAGCATCATAGGTATTCCCGTGGCTCCGTGGACTTCCATTAAAAGCTGCTACTTTCATGTAATATACCTCCAATAAATAATGAACTGATTATACTTGGATGACACTACTCATCATAAACGTTACTTAATTGCTGCACAAATAAATTCGCTTTGCTTATCACATTGTTTTATTGCAAATTCTTATACCAAACAATTTAATCAAATGAAAGCTGCTTCATTCTTTGGATTTCTAATCATATGTTCTGTTTCTATGTTTAAAATATCAGCTTAACAGACACGGGGACGGTTCTTCTGTCTGCGTAAGCCAAGAGGATAAGAGGAATAAACTGCACTCCTATTATCGCGGACAGAAGAACCGTCCGAGACCACTGAAAAAGTAGTGTTTTTAAGCTACTTGAACGGCGACCCTGGTCGAACCTGATCGTTTAATCAGCAGCAAATAGTGTAAACGATATAGAAAGTGAGTATTTAACCCTCGTAAAGCGGATACCAGCTTGGCTATCCGCTTTAAGTTTACCGCCAGAGCTGTAAGTTTGGCCTGAATACCGATGCTTCGCAGACCGTAGCCTTTGGCCCGGTTAAGTCCGTGGAATCTTTTCAATTCTGCATTCTTGGGTTCGATCTTTGCCCGCTTTCGATATTCTTCAAGGAACTCCTCGGTTTTTGCTCTTTGGCTGTACTCATATAACTCCGGGGTATTTACGCTGACTGTAAGTAATCTGCCTATCCGCTTTCTTTTGCCTATGCACTCGGCTCGGCGGGGGCAATTTCGGCAGGGCTCGCGCTTAAAGCTATATTCCAATAATTTAATCTTGTTGCCATTTCGGTTGCGGGTTACGGATTTTACTCCTTCTGTTTCATTTCCCAGAACACAAAACCATTGGTCGCTGTCTTTGTTGTAGCTAAATAGCTCTTCATTAATTTTGTAAGCACTGGCGCTTACCGGTATATAAGCCTGGGCTTCTTTTTCCTTAATTAAGTCAAGGATATCAGCACGAAAATAGGCTTTGTCTCCATATATTCCGGTTACTTCTATTCCTGATTTTTGAGCTTCTTCAAGATGCTTTTTAAAATTGCTGCCATCAACATAGGAGCCTGGTTCTACAGTAACACTGGTTATTAAACCGCCGTCAGTAGTTTGACATATTTCTGCCTTGTAACCAAAGAAATTCTGGGTCTTGCTTTTGTGCCCTACCCGGGCATCTTTATCTACCAGTGATCGTATCCCTTTCTGTTCGATGAACAGGTCGCTTGCCAGGATCTCTTTAGCTTCACTGGCTGCTTGGATGACTTCTTCCGAGGTTTCTTCGCTAACTTTTTCTATCAGCTCTTCCAGATAATTTTTCATAACTTGTTTAGCTGCAGCAGGATCTTCTATTTGTATGTATTCTGGTATTTGATATTCTTCCTGGCCCATGGCTTTGAATATGTTTTTGGCTAAATGCTTCATGATGCGTTCAGGTACTTTTTTAATGGTATTGGCTTCAATATGGGTGGTATCAATAACAATACCATTGTTGCTTTTGATCATGCCTCTTTCTACACATTGCCTTACGATTTCAGTAATGATGGCATCCATACTGATATCCTTTAAGCGTTGGGTACGAAATTTGGTCAGTAAACTGGTCTCAGGCAGAGGGTCTTCGGGGTTAAGTCCTACAAACCACTTGTATGCTAGATTAACGCTTAGATCCTGTATCAATTGTTCATCAGACAGGTTGTAGAGATATTTTAAAATCTGGATTCTAAGCATCATCTCCGGTTCTTTGGCGGGTCTGCCAAAGTTCCTGCAATACCTATCTGCTAGCAGTTCATTAATAAAGCTGAGGTCTATGGCGGAATCTATCAGTTTTAGAATGTGATTATCGGGAATCATTTGGTATAATACATTATAGAAGCTGCCTTGTTTAACGGTGGTTTCAACTAACATAAAAAGCATTCCTTCCGTGTGTAATGTGTTTTAGCTGACTTAATTATACTATAGGCGGGTATGCTTTTTGTGTTTCATTCAGACTTTTTCAGTGGTCTCGGACGGTTCTTCTGTCTGCGGTCGGCAAGAGATAAGAGAACAAAACTGCACTCCTTACCGCAGACAGAAGAACCGTCCCCTTG
>Ga0116151_10006130_pt1 | contig 10270 bp, 9 predicted proteins | sample AD_UKC117_MetaG_FD_89893 | JGI IMG/M metagenome (GOLD analysis project Ga0116151, IMG submission 89893) | Active sludge microbial communities of municipal wastewater-treating anaerobic digesters from Hong Kong - AD_UKC117_MetaG | ecosystem: Engineered > Bioreactor > Anaerobic > Digestate... | reverse complement strand
GTCGAGTGCAGGTTCGGGAGGCGGAATGTGACAATCGGTTGCCAAGCCGACGATGACATGTTTGAGCGGGTCCCACTCGTTCCAGGAATTGACGATTGTCCCGGATTCCGATTCTGCCATGATGCACTCTCGCGGTTCGTTTCCTTATGCAGCACCAAGCATTAATTGCGGCAATCGCCACTTCAAGCAGATTCGTCTGATTCAACCGGATTCAATGGAAGAATTCACCCCTTGCAAAGCATGTGGCTACCGCTTCCTGCAAGGCGGGCATCTAATTTGCCGAAGCTGTTGGAATGCGCTTGACTTCAAAATCGGAACCCCTTAAGTCACCCCCACTTCGGAGCGGCAAGCTGCCGGTTCGAAAGAAAATGCGCGGGTGTAGCTCAGTTGGTTAGAGTGCCGGCCTGTCACGCCGGAGGTCGCGGGTTCGAGCCCCGTCACTCGCGCCACTTCCTTCCCCAAGGGGATGGCGGTAGTGCTGATGAAAGCGCATTTTCGGGTGCTTAGCTCAGCTGGGAGAGCAACTCGTTTACACCGAGTAGGTCGGCGGTTCGATCCCGTCAGCACCCACCATCTTTCCAAATATTACCTGAAAAATTTCAGACAGTTGCAACCTGTTCTGCCTGGATTCCAAGCTGCGCCTGCCGCTTCCGTACGCAACTGTTTCATCTGGTGAAAAAACGTGATGTTGCATTGCAATGCGCCGGTCATGGGTGTAGTGGTGCGGCGATTTGTGCCGGTCGACGCTTCCGGTTGCATTTTCAGCTTACTTGGGGAGAGGGCATTTCCCCACGGCATCCTTGAATATGCATCCGAGCCGGGTTACTCAGTTGCAATCTGCAGAAACTGTCATTGGCGGTTTTCGTCGGCATTGCTCGGAAAGCCCAAGGTTGCGAAGCTTTGCCAGTCATGGCGCGGTCAAGGCCCGATCGCTTGCAGGCAGCCGCAGTGCGGGCCAGGCAACAGGACTAGACAAGGGTTTACCTGATGGAACAGCTTCTCGCCTCCTATCTCCCGGTCATCATCTTCATTGCAATTTCGCTCGTGATCGGCCTGGCGCTTCTCGTCGCCCCGTTCCTGCTTGCTTTCAAGGATCCCGACGCCGAGAAGCTTTCGGCATACGAATGCGGCTTCAACGCCATGGACGATGCCCGCATGAAATTCGACGTGCGCTTCTATCTGGTTGCGATCCTCTTCATCATCTTCGATCTCGAGGTGGCATTCCTGTTTCCGTGGGCCGCGAGCTTCGGTCAGATCGGCCTGTTTGGTTTCTGGTCCATGATGGTGTTCCTTGCCGTCCTTACCATCGGCTTCATATACGAATGGAAGAAGGGCGCACTTGAGTGGGATTGATTGGCGGCACGCTATTCGAACACATGCCGGCAATGAAAGATTTCGAGGGTAAGAATGAGTGACGGATCCACAACGCTGATCGCACCGCAGCCGAAAGGTATCATCGACCCGGCGACTGGTAAGCCCATCGGTTCGGATGATGCATATTTCGGCGAGATCAATAACGAGCTGGCCGACAAGGGCTTTCTCGTCACTTCCACGGACGAACTCATCAACTGGGCACGTACCGGCTCACTCATGTGGATGACCTTTGGTCTGGCCTGCTGTGCAGTCGAGATGATGCAGATGGCCATGCCGCGCTACGATGCCGAACGGTTCGGTTTCGCGCCGCGCGCTTCCCCGCGCCAGTCGGATGTCATGATTGTCGCCGGAACGCTGACCAACAAGATGGCTCCGGCCATCCGCAAGGTCTACGACCAGATGCCCGAGCCGCGCTACGTGATCTCCATGGGATCCTGCGCAAACGGCGGCGGCTACTACCATTATTCGTATTCGGTTGTTCGTGGCTGCGATCGCGTTCTTCCCGTCGACATCTACGTGCCGGGTTGCCCGCCAACCGCCGAGGCGCTGCTGTATGGCGTGATGCTGCTGCAGAAGAAAATACGTCGCACCGGTACGATTGAACGATGATATCGGCCCGGTGAAGTAGACGAGCAAAACAGGACTTGGAACGGTAGACCATGGTATCCATACCGAAAATCGCCGATGAGACGCTGGCGGGCCTTGCGAGCGCAATCGAGGCAGAAATTGCCGGCAAGTTGCTTGCCGTGGATTATGCCTATGGTGAGCTCACCATTACGGCGAAGCGCGAATCCATCATCGAGGTACTCCGTTTCCTCAAGGATGACAGCCAGACCCAGTTCTGGAACATCATCGACCTGTGCGGTGTCGACTATCCCCAGCGCGAAGAGCGCTTCGATGTGGTCTATCATCTGCTCTCGCCGCGCCTGAATGCCCGCATTCGCGTCAAGATTTCGACGGACGAGGACACGCCGGTCGAAAGCGTTACCGGTGTCTATCCTGGCGCCAACTGGTTCGAGCGTGAAGCATGGGACATGTACGGCATAATGTTTACCGGCCATCCGGACATGCGCCGCCTGTTGACCGACTACGGCTTCGAAGGGCATCCGCTCCGGAAGGACTTCCCGCTGACCGGCTATGTCGAGGTGCGCTACGACGAGGAAGTCAAGCGCGTCGTCTATGAACCTGTGAGCCTGCGGCAGGAATTCCGCAATTTCGATTTCGAGAGCCCTTGGGAAGGCACCGACTATTCCCTTCCGAATGAAGATGTCGGGGCGGAGAAAAAATCGTCATGAATGAACACAACGTCCGCAACTTCAATATCAACTTCGGTCCGCAGCACCCGGCTGCGCACGGTGTTCTGCGCCTGATCCTCGAACTCGACGGCGAGGTCGTTGAGCGCGTCGATCCGCATATCGGCCTGCTGCACAGGGGCACCGAGAAGCTCATCGAGTACAAGACCTATCTCCAGGCGGTTCCCTATTTCGACCGCCTAGACTACGTCGCTCCGATGAACCAGGAGCATGCGTTCGCGCTGGCAGTCGAACGCCTGATGGGAATTACCGTCCCGCGCCGTGGCCGACTGATCCGCGTTCTCTATTCCGAGATTGGCCGAATTCTCTCGCACCTTCTGAACGTCACCACCCAGGCAATGGACGTAGGCGCGCTGACGCCGCCACTCTGGGGCTTCGAGGAACGCGAGAAGCTTATGATCTTCTACGAACGGGCCTGCGGCGCGCGCATGCATGCTGCCTATGTCCGGCCGGGCGGCGTTCATCAGGACATTCCGCAGGCACTTGTCGATGATATCGAGGCCTGGTGCGATCCGTTTCTCAAGGTTTGCGACGACATCGAGGGTCTGCTGACCGACAACCGCATCTTCAAGCAGCGCAACGTCGACATCGGCGTCATTTCGCTGGAAGACGCATGGGCTTGGGGTTTCTCCGGCGTGATGGTGCGCGGTTCCGGTGCCGCATGGGACTTGCGCAAGGCACAGCCCTATGAATGCTATGAGGAAATGGAATTCGACATTCCCGTTGGCAAGAACGGTGACTGCTACGACCGCTACCTGATCCGCATGGAAGAGATGCGCGAAGCCGTGAAGATCATGAAGCAGTGCATCCGCGAGCTGAACAAGCCGGAAGGCAAGGGGCCTGTCTCGGCCGCTGACAACAAGATCGTGCCGCCGAAGCGCGGCGAGATGAAGAAGTCGATGGAAGCGCTAATCCATCACTTCAAGCTCTATACCGAGGGCTATCACGTTCCGGCCGGCGAAGTTTATGCCGCCGTCGAGGCGCCGAAAGGTGAATTCGGCGTCTATCTGGTTTCCGACGGCTCCAACCGGCCTTACCGCCTGAAGATTCGCGCGCCGGGGTATTCGCACCTTTCGGCAATGGATTTCCTTGGCCGGGGACACCTGCTTGCCGACATGTCCGCGCTCCTCGGTTCAATGGATATCGTGTTTGGGGAAGTTGACCGCTAATGTCCGTACGCCGCCTCGCAGAAGAAAACGTCCAGCCGGAAGCCTTTGCCTTCAACAGGGCCAATGCTTCGCTCGCCAAGACGTGGATCGCCAAGTATCCGAAGGGCCGCCAGGCTTCTGCCGTCATTCCGCTTCTGATGATCGCGCAGGAACAGGAAGGCTGGGTAACGAAAGCCTCCATCGAGCACATCGCGCAGATGCTCGACATGCCCTATATCCGCGTCCTGGAAGTCGCGACCTTCTATACCCAGTTCCAGCTTCAACCGGTTGGCACCAAGGCACATATTCAGGTCTGCGGAACCACGCCATGCATGCTGCGCGGGTCTGAAGAACTCATCAAGGTCTGCAAGAACAAGATCCACGCCGAGCCGTTCCACCTCAATGAAGAGGGAACGCTTTCCTGGGAAGAGGTCGAGTGCCAGGGCGCATGCGTGAATGCGCCAATGGTCATGATCTTCAAGGATACCTACGAGGATCTGACACCCGAGCGCCTCGAGGAAATCATTGAGGCATTCGAGGCCGGCAAGGGCGGCGACATAGCGCCCGGACCGCAGAATGGGCGGCACCTGTCTGCACCGGCTGGCGGCCTGACTTCGCTGACCGACGAATCCGCGATCATCACCAGCAAGAATGCAAAGGCGCCATCGGGTGCCTCCAAGGCAAACCGGGCCAAGACGCCGCCTTCCAAGGCAGCAAAACCCAAGACAAACGCGCTGGAAACCAGTCCTGCAATTGCAGCTCCTTCCGAGGCTAAAGGTCCGGGTAAGAAACCTGCCAAGACCGCCAACAATCCGACGATGCGGATTGCGAGCACGGCCAAGTCGGTTCAACCCAAGAAAAAGCCGGCAACGCGCGAACCGGGCGTGAATTCAACGGCCAAGCTTGCCGCTACTGCGTCGGGAGCGCCAAAGCCGGTCAAGAAGACTGAAGCGAAAGCTGCCGGTCCTGAGCGCCTGTCCAAGCCGCAAGGCAAGGCCGACGATCTGAAAATGATCGCAGGCGTCGGTCCGAAACTTGAAAAGACTTTGAATTCCCTTGGCTTCTGGCATTTCGCACAGATCGCCAAATGGACGAAGAAGGACATTGCAGTCGTCGATGACGAGCTTTCCTTCAAGGGCCGCATCGAGCGCGACGACTGGGTCAAGCAGGCCAAGGCGCTCGCCAAGGGTGGCCGCGACGAATACGTTCGCGTGTTCGGCAAGGAACCGCGTTGAGGAAGATGAGGTAGAACATGCTGCAGGATAAAGACCGCATCTTCACGAATATCTACGGCCTTCATGACAAGTCGCTGAAGGGCGCGATGATGCGTGGCCATTGGGATGGCACCAAGGGTTTCATCGACAAGGGCAGGGACTGGATCATCGACCAGATGAAGGCATCGGGCCTTCGCGGCCGTGGCGGCGCAGGCTTCCCGACCGGTCTCAAATGGTCGTTCATGCCCAAGCAGTCCGACGGGCGTCCGTCCTACCTGGTCGTGAACGCCGACGAATCCGAACCCGGAACCTGCAAGGACCGGGACATCATGCGCAACGATCCGCACACGCTGATCGAAGGTTGCCTGATTGCCTCCTTCGCCATGGGTGCGAACACCTGCTACATTTACATTCGCGGCGAATACATTCGTGAGCGCGAGGCGCTTCAGGCCGCAATCGACGAGTGCTACGAGGCCAATCTGCTTGGCAAGAACAACAAGCATGGCTGGCCGTTCGATCTCTATCTGCATCACGGTGCAGGCGCCTATATCTGCGGCGAGGAAACGGCACTCCTGGAATCGCTTGAGGGCAAGAAGGGCCAGCCGCGCCTGAAACCGCCATTCCCGGCGAATGTTGGGCTTTACGGCTGCCCGACCACGGTCAACAACGTTGAATCGATTGCGGTTGCGCCGACCATTCTGCGCCGCGGTCCCGACTGGTTCTCCTCCTTCGGGGCGGACAACAACAAGGGCACGAAGCTTTTCTGCATTTCGGGCCATGTCAACAATCCGTGCACGGTCGAGGAAGCGATGTCGATCCCGTTCCGCGAGCTGATCGAGCGTCATTGCGGCGGCATTCGCGGCGGATGGGACAATCTCAAGGCAGTGATTCCGGGCGGCTCGTCCGTCCCCTGCGTGCCGGCTGAGCAGATCATCGATGCGCCAATGGATTTCGACACGCTGCGCGGGCTTCAGTCGGGTCTCGGCACAGCAGCCGTGATCGTGATGGACAAGTCGACCGACATGATCAAGGCGATCCAGCGCCTGGCCGCTTTCTACAAGCACGAGAGCTGCGGCCAGTGCACGCCTTGCCGCGAGGGCACGGGCTGGATGTGGCGCGTGTTGACCCGCATGGTCGAGGGCCGTGCCCAGAAGCGCGAGATCGACATGCTGCTCGATGTCTCCAAGCAGGTGGAAGGTCACACGATCTGCGCCCTTGGAGATGCCGCAGCTTGGCCGGTTCAGGGTCTCATCCGTCACTTCCGTCACGAGATCGAACAGCGCATCGACGACTACTCGCGCAACGCGGTGCCGGGCGACCATATCGGCGTTTCTGATCTGGAGGCTGCGGAGTAATCCATGCACCTCGCCCAGCTCAACATAGCCATGCCGAAGTTCGATCTGGATGATCCCCGGATCGCGGATTTCGTCAACGCGATCGACAGGGTCAACGCCCTGGGCGAGCGCATGGACGGCTTTGTATGGCGCTGGGTGGACGCGGAAATGACGACCGGTAACGCCGCCAATCCCTGGCCGGGCGCTATCATCAACATGACTGTCTGGGAAAGCCCGGAACAGCTGGAACATTTCGTCTGGAACACGGTGCACAAGCATGTGTATCGCAGGAAGGATGAGTGGTTCGCGAACATGGAAAGCCACCACTTCGTGATGTGGTGGGTGGAGGAGGGCCATGTGCCCAGCCTGGCCGAGGCGAAGGAGCGCCTCGACCATCTCGACATGCACGGCAGCAGCAACTTCGCCTTTGGCTGGTCGCATCTTCCGCATGTCAAACTCTGGCAGACGCAGCGTTGTGCGTAAGGAACCGAAACAATGCTGTGCAAGCCTTCACTTGAAACGAGACAGGGAGACTTCCTGATGTCCATGTTCAACATACCCGAAGAGTTCATGCCCTCGTCCGGCAAATCGCCGTTCGCTGCATTTGAAATGCCGAAATGGTTTGATGCGTATGAAATGAATATGCCGGGATTCGATCTCGCCGCATTCAGGATGGAAGTTCCCGCAATGCCGGAACCCGCGGTGGCAGCCATGATGCCCGCTACGGCTCTGGCGCTCGCACCTGCTGCTGCTTTCGGCTACTGGAGCGGCCTTTTCGAGGCCATAAACTCCGGCATGTTCGACGGAACGCGGAAAGTTTCTGAATTAGAAGCCTCGGTCTCCCTGGAAGAACCTGCCGCAATGGTTGCGGAATTCACGCCCGTCGAACTGCCTGTCGAGACATCGGCGGGCGGCGAAGAGAAAGCGGCTCCGGCGGAAGAGCAGCGCAAGCAGGCCTCCTGGAAATCTGCTCTCGGCAAGGTGAAACTCGCCAGAACCACGATCGAATCGCGCCCCACCGGCCTTGAAGCGCCGCGTGACGGCATGGCCGACGATCTGCAGCTCATCGCCGGCGTGGGTCCGAAGATCGAAACCATCCTGCATGACCTGGGGATCTACCACTACGATCAGATCGCAGCCTGGACCGAACGCGAGGTTGAGTGGGTTGACGACTACCTGAAATTCTCCGGCCGCATCATCCGCGAGAACTGGATCGACCAGGCTGCTGCGCTCGCCAAGGGCGGTCGCGACGAGTATGTGAAGGTGTTTGGCAAGGAACCCCGCTAGGGCGTTGCCTGCGAAACGAGGAAATAAGCGGGCGGCGCGTCTGGGCTGCCCGCAGGAATGAATGGAAATGGGGTTGCCGCGAGTTGCGGCACGATGGAAACGCACGATGGCTAAGCTGATCATTGACGACAAGGAAGTCGAGGTACCGGACAATTACACGGTCCTTCAGGCCTGCGAGGAAGCAGGCGCCGAGGTGCCGCGTTTCTGTTTCCACGAAAGGCTGTCGATTGCCGGCAACTGCCGCATGTGCCTTGTCGAGGTCAAGGGCGGACCGCCGAAGCCGCAGGCAAGCTGCGCGCTTGGCGTGCGCGACCTGCGTCCCGGCCCCAACGGCGAACCGCCGGTGGTTTCCACGAAGTCGCCGATGGTCAAGAAGGCACGCGAAGGGGTGATGGAGTTCCTGCTCATCAACCACCCGCTCGATTGCCCGATTTGTGACCAGGGCGGTGAATGCGACCTGCAGGACCAGGCGATGGCCTACGGGATCGACAAGAACCGCTACGAGGAAAACAAGCGCGCAGTCGAGGACAAGTACATCGGTGCGCTCGTTCGCACCAAGATGACCCGCTGCATCCACTGCACGCGTTGTGTACGGTTCACCACCGAGATCGCGGGCATTTCCGAACTCGGCTTGATAGGCCGTGGCGAGGACGCCGAGATCACGACCTATCTCGAACAGGCCATGACCTCGGAACTTCAGGGCAACGTGATCGATCTGTGCCCGGTGGGCGCTCTCACTTCGAGGCCGTACCAGGATACGGCAAGGCCCTGGGAACTGACCAAGACCGAATCCGTCGATGTGATGGATGCGGTAGGCTCCAATATTCGTATTGATGCCCGTGGCCGTGAAGTCATGCGCATTCTTCCCGTTCGCAACGATGCCGTGAACGAGGAGTGGATTTCCGACAAGACACGGTTCATCTGGGACGGCCTGCGCACGCAGCGGCTTGACCGGCCCTACGTGAAGAAGGGTGGTAAGCTCAAGCCCGCAACCTGGGCCGAAGCGCTTGAAGCAGTCGCAAAACAGGTGAAATCGACCAACCCGGCGAAAGTCGGTGCAATTGCCGGCGATCTTGCTTCCGTCGAAGAGATTTTCGCGTTGAAGAAGCTGATGGAAACCATCGGTTCCGCCAACATGGATTGCCGCGAGCCGGGCAGCGTGCTGGATCCCGCAAGCGGGCGGGCATCCTACATCTTCAATTCGACGATCGACGGCATCGAGGAATCGGATGCGTTGCTGATCATCGGCGCAAATCCGCGCATCGAGGCGGCAGTGCTCAATGCCCGCATCCGCAAGCGCTTCCGCATGGGCGAATATCCCGTCGGCGTGATAGGTGAAGCAGGCGTGCTTCGCTATGATTACGAGCATCTGGGCGAGGGCGCGGATGCATTGTCCGACCTGGTATCTGGCAAGGGCAAGTTCGCTTCAGTCCTCAAGAAGGCAAAGAAACCGCTCATCATCATCGGTCAGGGTGTACTTTCGCGCTCCGACAGCGCCGCAATCCTGAGCATGGCAGCAGGCCTTGCCGACAAGGTTGGCGCGGTCAAGGACGGCTGGAACGGCTTCTCGGTTCTGCATACCGCAGCTTCGCGCGTGGGCGGCCTCGATCTTGGCTTCGTTCCCGGCAAGGGTGGTCAGGACACGGCTTCCATGATGAAGAATGCCGAACTCCTGTTCCTGCTTGGGGCAGACGAGATCGACATGCAGGAGGTCAAGGGTTTCGTTGTCTATATCGGTACCCATGGTGACGCCGGTGCGCATCGCGCAGACGTGATTCTGCCTGCTGCCGCCTATACCGAGAAATCAGGAACCTGGGTAAACACCGAGGGCCGTGTCCAGATGGGGTCGCGAGCCGCCTTTGCGCCCGGCGAGGCCAAGGAAGACTGGGCCATCCTGCGCGCCATATCCGGTGCAATCGGCTCGCCGCTTGGTTTTGACAGCCTCCAGCAGCTTCGCGCGGCACTTTATATCGAATATCCGCACTTTGCCGCCCTGGGCATGGTTGCGGAAGGGGACGTGGCTGATGTAAAGGCTCTTGCGAACAAGCGGGGCGGGGGAAAGCTCCTCAAATCGGCATTCGTATCTCCGGTAAGGGATTTCTACCTTACCAACCCGATTTGCCGCGCCTCGAAGGTCATGGCTGAGTGTTCGCAACTCGCTCTGGGCGAATACGCCCAGGCGGCGGAATAGGGATCGCGGGAAAGGAAACATGGAATACCTCCTCGACACATATCTCATTCCGCTCTTCTGGATCGTTCTTCAGTCGCTGGCACTGCTCGTCGGACTTCTGATCCTGATTGCCTATCTGCTCTACGCAGACCGCAAGGTCTGGGCAGCTGTTCAGATGCGCCGCGGTCCGAACGTGGTAGGTCCTTGGGGGCTGCTGCAGTCGTTTGCCGACCTTCTGAAATTCGTTCTCAAGGAGCCGGTCATTCCGTCGTCTTCCTCGAAGACGGTATTCCTGCTCGCACCGCTGGTTTCGGTCACGCTGGCGCTCGCTACCTGGGCCGTTGTCCCCATCAACGAGAACTGGGTTATCGCCAACGTCAACATCGGCATTCTCTACATTTTCGCCATTTCCTCGCTCGAGGTTTACGGC
>Ga0116151_10006129_pt1 | contig 10270 bp, 8 predicted proteins | sample AD_UKC117_MetaG_FD_89893 | JGI IMG/M metagenome (GOLD analysis project Ga0116151, IMG submission 89893) | Active sludge microbial communities of municipal wastewater-treating anaerobic digesters from Hong Kong - AD_UKC117_MetaG | ecosystem: Engineered > Bioreactor > Anaerobic > Digestate... | reverse complement strand
GTGGCGTCCAGGGAGACGATGCCGGGGATGCGCTTGAGCCAGTTTTGGGCCAGAACGGCCGTCACCTGCGTATGAAAAAACAGCACGTCTAGCTGTGTCTGCCGCTGCATGGCGGCGATTTGCTGGCGCGCCTGCAAACCCGCTTTAAAGGTCCAATTGGGTACAAGGCCAGCCAAACCGCCTGCTTCCCAGGAGGGCAGACCCCAATGTGCTTCGATGGTCGGGTCTGCGGCTACGTTTTGCTGCAAATTCTGCCCGTGCGTGATGTGACCCAACGCCTGTTCAATGATGAATCCGATTTTGACCAAGTAAAAGCCCCTGTTTTTTCTAAATTTTTAGTTTTGCTCACCTATCTTCAAAATTTTTCGTAAAGAATATCTGTCCAATGATCCGCTACAGCTTTGGGGTTAAACTGCGTCAAGGCACGTTCTTGCCCTTTCCTGCCCATTTCGGCGGCAAGTTCCTTGTCTCGAACCAATTTGAGAAGATCATCAGCGAGAGCTTCGATATCTCCAACCTTAGATAGTAAGCCCGTTTCTTTGTTGATTACCATTTCCGGCACACCGCCAGACAAACTGCCCACTGTCGGTAATCCGGCAGCCATTGCTGCCAAAAAGACTAAGGGCAAGGCGTCATTCTCGGTTGGCAGACAAAATATATCGGTTCCCGAGAGAATATATGGCAAGTCTGTCCGATACCCGGCAAAGACGAGGGAGTCGCCCAGGTTCAAGCTGTTCGCTTTCTGCTTAATAATTTGGTCGTAGCCGGTTCCCGTTGTAGGTGTGCCACAAATTAATAATCTGGCTTGTGGAGCTTGTTCGTGAACTCTAGAAAAAGCTTCCAGCAGTTTAAGATAGCCCTTTTTTGGATCAAGGCGAGCAGCTGCCGTAATCACGATTGTATCAGCCGACCAGCCAAACTCTTTACGCAACGCAGCGCCGTTTTTGGGGATGTTATACTGTTCGAGATTTGCTCCATGGTGGAGAGTAATAATGTTGGCCTCAGAAGCACCAGAGGCTACGGCCGTTTCGCGCACATAGTCAGAACAAGCAATTAAGTACGAATGGCTGCGAATAGCATCAAACGTTCCCTTGCCCAGCCAAGGCCCGACCGGATAAGAAATGTGAATGATATGCGGAATCTTATACCAGGCAGACAACCATCGCGCCAGCGTAACCTCAAAGTGCTGCTGCGACGTATAAATGAAGTCCGGCTTGATGGATTCAATTTTTCCCCGCAGGAAGTATAGTGAGGCTGGCAATCGAGAAGCCATCATCATGGCCCGACGATATTTTGACGGCTTGGGTGTAATACTCATATCCCGGCCAAAATCCCAATGAAAGAAACGGTTCTTGCCAAAGCGATTCTCTAACTGAGAATGTAAGCCTTGACCAGAAGCCTGTTTTTGCCAGATAAAAAAGTTGGCAACTTTACTTGGATCGGCATTTTGCGCCAGCAATACGTGGACATTATATTCACTGGTATGATTCCAGGTGGCGTGCAAAAAAAGAACTCGTTTCATGGTGTGGATCGCTTGTGCGTTCATTTGAATTAACATACCTGGCTGCTATTAAAAAACGGCTAAGAAGCCAAGATGTGCCTTACGGCGCTGATAACATCATCAACATCTTGCTCGCTCATCTTCGGCGAAAGGGGCAAGGAGACAGTACGTTCACTAATCCAGGTTGCATTGGGGTAATCATGCGGCTCAAAGTGGAACCGCTCTTGATAATACGGATGAAGATGAACACCAATATAATGAACGCCGGTGCCAATGTTCAGTTCGTGCATTCTTTGTAAAAACGCATCCCGGGTCAAGCCGCATCTCGCTTCATCTATCATCAGTGTATATAGATGCTGGGCGTGGACGGTGTCTGGGTCGGCTGGCAAGGGCAAACCTACCGGCAAGTCAGCAAACGCCGCATCGTAGCACTTCCATATCTCATTGCGCCTTGCTAAATACTGGTCTACTCTGGTAAGTTGATGCATGCCAATGGCAGCCTGAATGTCCATCATGTTGTACTTGAAGCCAGGAAAAACGACTTGATAGTGTTTGTAGCCATCGTCTGAAAAGCGCTTCCAGGCATCGCGGCTCATGCCGTGGAGTCCGTACATTTTTATTTTGTCGGCCAAATCCGAGTTGTTTGTTGTCACCATACCGCCTTCACCGGTTGTAATGTTTTTGGTGACGTAGAATGAAAACACGGTGAGCTGGCTGATGTTGCCAATTTTTCGCCCTTTGTAGGAGCCCTCAATGGCATGTGCCGCATCTTCAATGACGATAAGGTCGTGTTTCTGCGCGATGGTTTCTATGGCGTCCATGTCACACGGCCGTCCACACAAGTGAACAGGTAAAATAGCCCTGGTTTTAGGGGTGACAGCCTCTTCAATACGTTGAGGATCGATCAGCATGGTGTCTCGATCGCAGTCCACTAGCACAGGTATAGCGCCAGCGTGGATGATAGTATTTGCCGTCGCACAGAAAGTCATCGGTGTGGTGATCACTTCATCACCCGGTTTCAGGCCAGCTACCAACAGAGCCAGATGTAAGCCAGCTGTACAGGAATTTAGAGCCACAGCGTTTTCTGCGCCAACGTATTCTCTAAACATATCCTGAAACTGGGCCACTTTTGGCCCTGTGCCTAGCCACCCACTCTTTAATGAAGCAACAACTTCTTCTATCTCATCATCCTCGATTTTGGGCGCTCCAAAAACTAAATAGTCCTTCCTTGGTGCAAAACGCTTCATGATAACCTCCCTCTATAAAGTTTGACACGCCAGCTCAGAGAAACGCTTCCGGAACCCGGTTATCCTCCAATCGTTAGATACCGAGTACTTGACGATATATTTCTTCCACGTCTTCGGCCATGCGGCGGGGTGTAAAGTAGTTTTCAGCCCGGGTACGGCCGTATTCTCCCATGCAGCGCCGCAACTCCGGATCGTGAATTAAGGTGACAATGTTTTGCGCCAGATGCTCAATGTCGTGCGGCGCAGACAGCAAACCCGATTTGTTATTCTCCACTACTTCGCGCGAGCCGCCGTGGTCCAGGGCGACCACCGGTTTTTTCATCGCCATCGCTTCCAGGAAAACCATGCCGAATGGTTCACCGTAGCTGGGCATGGCAAAAATGTCACAGGCGGCCATGAACTGCGGAATGTCGCTTCTGAAGCCAGTGAAGATGACATTGTCGGTAATGTCCAATTCTGCAGCCAAAACTTTTAGCTCGGCCATATAGCTGCCGTGACCGGGATGAGCGCGAACGTCGTCATCGCCGACAACGAGCATTGTGAAGTTGGCAGTCTGTTTTTTAACTTCAGCCAGGGCTTTAAACAGTTCGGTATACCCCTTCCAGTAAGTTAACCGGGAGACGGCCAGCAGCAGCGGGGTGTCTGGGGAAATGTTGAACTCCTCGCGAATGGGACGGCCGTCTACGGTCGGGTCCCACCGATCGCACTCAATGGCATTCAGTGTATAGAAGGTCTTTTCCGGCGGATAGCCCATTTCGACGATCGAGTCGGCCACAAACTGAGACACACCGATCAACCCATCCGCTTGCCGCATGGCCCATAGCACCTTGTTGCTCATCCAGTCTTCTACTTTGACGTGTAGTTGGATCACACACTTTGCCCCTGTGAGGTTTGCCAGAAGCTGCCCATAAAAAGCGTCACGCGGCTTTTCGGTACAGTGAATAATCTGAATATCGTTATCACGGATATATTTAGCCAGACCGGCAAGGCTGAAGGCCGTGGGAACACCGCCGACAACAGTATCGTAGACGATGGCCGCCTTCCGGCGAAAATTGACAGACGTGCCAAACTTGGTCGGCCGAAGATGGACATCGGGGATTTTTTCCAGTGCCTGAGCGGCGTATTGGATACCCGCGTTGCCGTAGTTGCTGGGATGGCTGCCGGAGACAACGGCCGTATCCTCCTGAGGAGCCGAATAAGGGCGATAAGTGCCATAATTACAGGCTACATGCACCCGGATCCAACTCCGATCCAACTCCTTTATAATCAGGGAATGTATGTACGAATCTGCGCCGAAATAGGTTTGAGACTGCATAAATAACACATTTATCATTACTGTTTATCCTCATCAACTTACTTAAAAATGGACAGCTATCTATCAGGACCAGTACTACGGCCCTTATGATGACTGTTTGGGGACACGTCGCACGCGGGAAGTAAACCCACGCACTGGCGCCCCTGTTTTAATGAGCCAATTGAAGAGGATTTTCTGTATCGTTTCGTTTAGCAAACGATTGCTAACCTGACGGGAGTTGGTTGACTCTCCTCGGCATAGAGTGTGTGAAGAATGACCGGATGTTAGACCGGGCGGTTGGTAAGAGGAGAACGGCCGTTAACCCAGCCAGCCTCTTTCCGTCGCTTCCTCACTTCGAACAGTTTTGCCTTTCATCAAAGCAGTTTTTCAGGTGAACACTGCAAAAAACCACAATCTTTAAATAACGCGACAACCTTGCAAACTGTCTAAAGTTGCTGCAAATCCACCGGCAAACCCGGTTACCAACGTGAGGATCAGCGAAACTGGCACGCCGCGCGCAGCAATCGGGCATCACGAAGCCGAAGCCGCAACTGGCGTCACTCCGTCCCCCTGCTCGTGGCCTGCTCGTGGCAAGTTAAGATTCGTCGGCAGCAAACCTGCCGGTACTAGAGATGATAATTTATCGTGCGCTGTTTCTAAGGAGAGGTAGTAGTCGTGATGGGCGCAGTGGCGGTAACCGACAGCGTGGGCGTTACCGGCGTGGCTGGCAGAACAGGCAGCCAGATTTCTTTGCCGACACTTAACACAGAACTCATCGTCAGGCAGTTCGCCGAGAGCACCGTGTCTAAAGAAACGCCAGCCAGGAAGGCGAGATTGGCAATACTGTCGCCATCCTGTATTGTGTAAGCAACCCAACCATCGGGGGGCGAAACCTGGCAGTCAGCAGCCGCGCCTTCATTAGTGGCCCCCGGAACCGGCGTTTGCGGCGCAGCAGAAGGCTGCTCTGCCGGACTGGGTGTACCTTCTGCAGATGGCGTCACAAATGGCGTGGGCACCGGGGTTGCATCCTTGCTGGCAATCATGACGAAGTTAATGTCGTCAAGGTACAGCGTGTTGGCAAAACCCTCATCGTTCTTCAGGTAGAAACCAGTGACAAATCGGTATTCCGGATCATAAATGAGGGAGTCCATGGGCAAATAGACTTCTACCCAGGTATCCGGTGGAATAGATCGGTTCAGGCCTAAAAAGTAGAGGCGGGTTTCAGAAAAAGTTTCGCCAGCGGGAAACTCAACAGAATCGTCACCTTCTACCCAGTAGTAGTAATCGTTGCTGCCGATGACGGCGATAGCCAGCTCATCGAGCTGGAGGAAATCGTCGCCGCTGTTCAGCCAGAAATCGATGCCGATGACTTCATTGAACGGGTAAGTGGTGTTGGTCTCCGGCTTGACGGCGAAATAGAGCGCCCCGAAGTCTACTTCCGGGGTAAAGGAAATGGCGTGCTGCCCGCTGTTTACTCGCTCTTCGCTGGCGGCGTCGAACGTCATGCCGGTGTTTTCCAGAATGATCCAATTTTCATTTAAGGCATCATCAAAGATGGTCTTGGTGATGGTATCTGAAGAGGAAAAGTCGGGGCGCAAGGGGGCGATTGTGGGAAACGGTGTATAGGTAAAAGTAGGTACGGGCGTGTTGCGCTCTGTGAAGAGGCTGGCAACGGTGGGCACGGCCGTTGAATCCCCACTGACGGCCGTTTCCGCGCCACCCGCTACTTCCGTCTGGGCAAAAAACAAAAACGTTGTCGGGGTGGCCATCGGAACGCTCGTGACGTCCGTAGGGGTGGTTGCTGGCACGCAACCAGAAATGAGCCAGATAAGACCCACTCCCAAAAGAGCAGCTAAACGGGTTTTCATGGTAAATTGCCTTTTTCGGCCGTTTCTTGCAAGATTTCCACGATGCAGGCCGCGTTTCGGCGGGCATCAAAATGTCGTTCTGCACGCCGACGGGCAGAACGACCCAGGCGCTTACGTAAATCAGTGTCGATTATCAACTGTTGCAGACGACTTGCCAACATCTTAGTGTCGCCTGGAGTAACCAGGAAGCCGGTTTCACCATCGACAACGATGTCGGTAACACCACCAACGGCCGTGGCAATTACCGGAATCCCCATCGCACTGGCTTCCACCGCCGCAATGCCAAAGGCCTCCGCTTTGGTGGGTAAAACAAAAATATCTGCTGCATGGTAAAGGCTGACTAACTCCGCCGAGTTAGGTTTCAGATCATTATAAACCGAAACACCCGGTTCCGGATCGAGATGCGTACGCGTAACCAGCACTAACTCCGCTAGCCCAGCCGGCAACTGGCGAAACGCGTTTAGCAAAACGTCCCCCCCTTTCCGATACAGGTCCCCGCCGACGAACAAAACTTTCACAGGCCCATCATGCGCGTCGTCCAACGGGCACCATATCTCCAGGTCCACCCCCGGCGATATGACCTTAATACGCGCCGGGTCTACGTCGTAATCTTGGATCAGGGAATCTTTCGTCCAGCTGGACCAGGGAAGAATACGCGCCGCACCGCGAAAGAGCGTACTGTTAACGTGATGCTTGTAGGAACTGATCAACCCCACTCCGTCCGGCTGATGGCCGTAATGCTCGGCCATCTGGTCGTATTGCATAGGGGTAATGTCTGTAGACAAAACGTAGGGCTGCCGGTAGGCCGGTCGCCCGGCGATGGCTGCCGGAACCTGGGTGTTGAACAGAACCACATCAGCGGGGACACGGCGCAAACCGGCGCGGATTTCGGCACGGCCGTTCAGCGTGCCGCGCAAACTGGAGGGCAAAAAAGACAATCGCTCCCAAAAATTATCGCCATCGGCATAAGTGACAGGAACCCAGCTCGCCTCAATCTCCGCCGACTGATCAATGAACTTCTTAAGGTTCTGATAGTAAGCTCGATGACCGATATGCTGCTCCATCACGAAGGTTACACGAATCATAGTCAACTATAAATAATGCTCCAGCAACGCCACTTTAAAATAAGACAGAGTTGTGCTCGCGCCTGAATTGGCTCGAATCAGGTCTCTGTTCGCGCAAATTCGTGTCCATCTTCTAGGGCAGCCGCAGCCGATCAAAGCGGAGCGGCCACGGACTCTCCAGCATAATCCGGCTGTGGATTCTGTTTGATTACTCTAGCTGGGATACCCACAACAGTAGCCCCGTCCGGCACATCATGGATTACCACCGCATTAGCGCCAATCACGGCCCCATCGCCTACCCGTATACCGCCCAGCACGCGCGCGCCAGCGCCGATGAAAACGTTGTTGCCAATGCGAGGGAACGCCCATTCGTTGCGCATGCCGAGGGTCACGTTAGCCACAACGGTACAGTTTTCCCCCATTTCTTCAACGGCGATTACTGTGCCTACCGGATGAGCCACATAAAGCCCGCCGCCAATTTTAGCCCCGATCCAAATTTCAATGCCGAAGAATCGCAGGAGAAAGCGCTGCACTAGACCAGGTATCAGGGGAATATGGTTTGCCTTACACCACGAGCCAAACCGATACCACAGCATGGCCCTCAAGGGCATGTGCTGCCATAACAGTCTCAGCGTTCGTCCAAAGGTGACTTTGGCCGGATCGGCGATTTGTTGTGGCACTACCCAACGTTGGATATCTTGTTTGAAGTTTCCCATTACACCATTACCTTTCTAACGCTGAAGCCGGAGCAGGCACGGACTTTGTGTCGTTCGCCAGCGGGTTTAGTTTGAGCACTCTCATCAGCGCCACGCCGGCGAATAAAACTTTTCGGCCACCCAACTGGTCGGCTACGCCCTGATAGTAGCGCATATTGAAGATGCCGCTATAGGCCTGAGCCGCCAAGCTTTTTAGATTTTGCTTGTAGCTAACGGACGCTATGGCTTCCAACAGCTTTAACATGGGCCGGCTCAGGATGGGCCTGTCCAGGCAAAGGCGGGTCAGCGTACGAACGAGCACGTTGCGTGCCCAGTACTCGCGCCAGACAGCACCGAGCAGCCAGGACTGACCTTTGTCGCTGGCAAATATGACGTCGTTACGGCCGTATGCATACGGAATGTCTAGCCAGGAAGCAAAACTGCGTTGGGCATAGTGATACCCTACCGCCTGGGGATTGAACAAGAAACGTAAACCCTGATCGGCCAGGCGATAGGCCAGTTCTACGTCTTCGGCACGCTTGAACTGGGTATCGAAACCGCCGCTGCTCAGGAGATGGCTGCGGCGCAGCGATGTATTGCCCGTATAAAACTGTCGCGGCGAAGGGTCCCATTTGCCGTCTGCCATGGCGGTGTACTGTTTCACCAGCATGGCCTGCTCCCACTGTACCCAGGGCGCCATGTCAAAATCGTCGGGAGTAATCATGGGGCCTAAAACGACTACGTTTTCGCCCTGATCCGCATGAACGCGAAGGTGCTCGTTCAACAATTGGGGCGCCGGAACTACATCGTCGTCGAGAAAGACAATAAGGTCGCCCACGGCCGTTTGAATACCAGCATTCCGGGCAGCAGCAGCCCCGGCATTTACCTGCAACACCGGTCGCAGGTTCAGCGGGCCTTCATATTCCGTCAGGAACTGATCTGTGCCGTCGGTAGCACCGTCGGAGACCACCACCACTTCAAAGCTGGCAAGCGGCACCATCTGGTGTTCCACACCCGCCAGCACGCGTTTTAAGGAAGAAAGACGGTTATAGGTAGGGATGACGATGCTTATATCCATAGGTTTAGACGGCCGTTCACAACTGCCGGATGACCTTCGCCGGTGTACCAACGGCCAGAGAACGCGGCGGTATATCCCGCGTGACGACACTGCCCGCACCAATAACACTGCCCGCGCCAATTGTCACACCACCCAACACAATCACCCGTGCCCCCAACCAGACATTCTCCTCCAAAATAATAGGAGCCGATTCCGGTCGCTCCAACCTTCTTTCCGGTTCCAAGCGATGGAAATCATTGTCCATGATATTGACATACGTGCCGATGTTACAATCCGGTCCAATGCGAACCAGTTCCATGGCCGCGATGGAAGTACCATAGTTGATAAACGTCCTTTCGCCAATTTCTAACGTGCCGTTTACGCCTGTTGCCACTTCCAAAGGCACGATACGACCCTCCATACGCACACGCTCACCGATCTTCAGCGTGCCGCAGTTGCTAACCCGGGCACGCCCCCAGAGGCGTATGCGCGCGCCCAAATAAGTTGCCGAACGAAAATACCAGTGCGCCGCCACGTTGGCCCAAACATCATGAAGTTTCCTCGGTTTCATATCCCTCCTGCATCATTGAAATGGAATATTGCGGGATCAGAGTTCCACATTCCAGAAAAAAGTTTCGTATACAATATTCTTGAATTTTACCAATACGCCAGAAGGGACAAAATTCCCACCACATCCAAGCCAGATGGCCATACGTAGATTGATCAGCTCTGGCGCTTTTGCAAACCCGCTTAAAGCACACGCGCCATACAGTCAGGCTCAACTGGCGAACAGGTGCTGCTTCGAATTCAGGAGTGTTCCCCCTGTTAGCGAGGGCTGCTAACTACCCTAAAAGAGTAAGCTAAAAATCTTCCTTACGTCCCGACACCGGAAAATATTTCTGCAGCCAATTGGCTGTCTTGTGCATCGGCTTCCAGGTAACGCACTATTTTTGCCGGTACACCGGCGACGAGTGTGTTGGGGGGAACGTTTTTAGTAACCACTGCTCCGGCAGCCACCACGGAGCCTGACCCGATGGTCACGCCAGGGAGGACGGTGGCGCGCGCACCCAGCCAGCAGCCATCACCAATGGTAATAGGCTCAGGCTTGAGCAAACCCAGGCGGTGCGAGGCGTAGCCAATTTCGTGAGCGCCGGTAATTAGGGCTACCTGGGGTCCAAAGACCACGTGGCTGCCAACGGTAATGGGGCCAGACAGGTCAAAAAAGCATTCGACGTTAAAAAGACAGTGATGGCCAACGACCCACTTTTTGTGCAGCGGGCTGCTGCCGATAATTTTGGGAGTGCCCCACATAGAGGAGCCCTGGCCAATCTGAAAGCCGAGCAAGCGCAGGACTTTGACACGCACTCGGCTGCCCACGTAGAAGGGAAAGGGAGCGAGCAGCAGGCGGGCCAACAGCCAACGGCCGTGCAGTCCATAAGTTTCTTCCCGAGCGAGACCAACTAACTTCCTGATCATGGATAGTACCTTTTCTACTTTGTTAACTTGTTTGAGAGGGAAACGGCCGTATGTCAGGCGCTGCTTCC
>Ga0116151_10006128_pt1 | contig 10271 bp, 7 predicted proteins | sample AD_UKC117_MetaG_FD_89893 | JGI IMG/M metagenome (GOLD analysis project Ga0116151, IMG submission 89893) | Active sludge microbial communities of municipal wastewater-treating anaerobic digesters from Hong Kong - AD_UKC117_MetaG | ecosystem: Engineered > Bioreactor > Anaerobic > Digestate... | reverse complement strand
TTGTATCGAAAGCTTATGCAACTTGTTGCATTATCGTTAGGTTTATCTGAACATTACTTTAATGATGAATTAGGTAATTCACTGTTGAGGAATTTACACTATCCTGCAACGCACAATCCTACGATCAGTGATGATGTTGTTACACGAGGAGGTAATGCATTAGGTATGTGTGCTTCACAGCATACTGATATTAACCATTTAACCCTTCTCCATGTTACTGAATCAGGTCTCCAATTATGGTTTCAGGGTTGTTGGCAACCTGTACAATGTGAACCTCACACTCTTGTAGTGAATAATGGCGACATGCTTCAGCATATTACTGCTGGGTTCTATAAATCTGGTATTCATAGGGTAGTGTGCGAACCAGATATCGAACGTTTTTCGTGCCCATTTTTCGGACATAGGAAACCTGAATCATCGGTTGTGCCATTGGCGCATTTAGGACCGTATGACAAATCAATATTTCGATTCAAAACTGTTGGTGAATACTTAAACCATCGATTGGAAACAATTAATTTAAAAACCTAAAAAAAGGAGCTGCACCACAGCTCCTTTTTATGTATTGATATTATTAATGTCTTCAGATATTATTTTCTAACAATACGCCACCTTAGCTCAGTCGGTAGAGCAATGCCTTCGTAAGGCAGAGGTCCCGAGTTCAAACCTCGGAGGTGGCTCAATCTTTATCTTTTCAAACAACTCATTCTATCATTCTATAGAACGATAGAATGAAAAAAGCCCAATTAATTTAATAAAGATCTTTCACAGCCCGCTGTGCCTCGCGTTTACTTGTACGATCTTTTAATGTTGCTCGTTTATCATATAATTTTTTACCACGTGCAACAGCAATTTCGATTTTAATCAGTGTACCTTTTTCATAGATACGCATTGGTACCACGGTGAGACCTTGTTGTTTCTGTGCGTCTTGTAATTGGTGAATCTGTTTCTTTGAAAGGAGAAGTTTTCGTTTTTGGTACGGGTCGGTATTTTCCAAATCCTTGTGTCCTGGTTGGTAAACAGGGAAGTGAGCACCGACCAAAAACACCTCATCATCAACCGTGACATAGGATTCATTAATTGATCCATGTTTAAGGCGGAGAGATTTTACCTCCCAACCAGTGAGTTTCATCCCAGCCTCGTAGGTATCAATAATCTCGTAGTTTCGTTTCACCTGTTTGTTAAAGAGTAAGTTCATGGAATAAGTATACGAAATGTAGAAATAAAAAAAACCCGGTCTCTGCGTACCAATAGCAGCTATTCCGGGAAAATATTTTTTTTATATACTTTTACTACACCAATACAATGTGTACCGATGCAAATGTTTCAGATTTTTCATACTGAATGGTTTTTGCGGGCGTGTTGGTAGCTCTTAGCTACCAACTGGGCCGGCCGGTTAGGAAAAAATTCTATTTTTGGGCGTTTGCCCGGTAGTACTGGACGCACAAGGTGGCCCAGATCTGATGAATGTTTTCATAAAATACTGGTTTAGTTAATATTTCATTGTCTGAACAAATCCGCTCAGTCTTGCTAATATACACTAATCATAAATATTGTCAAGTGTTTTGTATACATCATGATTGCCACATAACAGGGAATAGCTATAATCGAAAGTATGAAACTTGATATACCAAATAAACCAAAAAACAATAAGGATGGTAGTAAAAAACCGAACACTCCATCATTGATGACCCAACTCTTTAGTGCACTACTCGTCTTTGCACTCGTGAGTATTCTCTTTGATACCTACTTTACCCCACACGAAGACAACCAAATCACGCTCTCTGAAACAGCAACACTTGTTGCTGAAGGTCAGGTGTCAAATATTCTCGTCAAGGGCGAAAAACTTGACATCACCCTCATACCAGCATCAGAGGGTGCTGTACCAGTTGAAAAAGTTTCCAAGAAAGAAGCAGGAACCGCACTTTCTGAGACGCTCGTGAACTATGGAGTAACAACCGAAGCCTTGCAGGCGATCAACATCGAAATTGATGAACCATCAGGGTTTGCATATTGGCTCGGACAATTAGCACCGTTTTTGTTGCCGTTGATTGGACTCATTTTCATTATTTGGTTTTTCATGAAGCAGGTGAAGGGAACGAACATGAAGGCAATGGCGTTTGGGGATTCAAAAGCGCGCGTGATTTTGCCAAGCAACAAAGAAAAACGCATAACATTCAAAGACGTTGCTGGAAACCGCGAGGCGAAACAAGAACTCGAAGAGATGGTCGAATTTTTAAAGAACCCCAAAAAATTCATCGACATGGGTGCCAAGATTCCAAAAGGTGTCCTCATGACCGGACGTCCAGGAACAGGAAAAACTATGCTTGCACGAGCCGTTGCTGGTGAGGCACGAGTACCATTTTTCTACCTATCTGGTTCGGACTTCGTCGAAATGTTTGTTGGAGTAGGTGCATCACGTGTACGTGACCTGTTTAAAATGGCAAAGAAAATGTCTCCAGCCATTATTTTCATCGACGAAATTGATGCCGTTGGACGATCGCGTGGTGTTGGTATTGGCGGTGGAAACGATGAACGTGAGCAGACCTTGAATCAAATTTTAGTCGAAATGGATGGCTTTGAATCGAATGAGAAACTCATTGTTATGGCGGCAACGAACCGTAGCGATGTGCTCGATCCTGCACTTCTACGTCCTGGTCGTTTTGATCGACGGGTGATGCTCGAACTTCCTGATCGTCCTGACCGGAAAAAGATTTTGGAAATTCACGCACGCAAAAAACCTCTCGATACTGATGTTGATTTACAGGTTGTGGCTGAACGTACCGCAGGATTTTCAGGGGCTGACCTTGAATCATTGATGAACGAGGGTGCAATTCTCGCTGCGTTGAATAAGCGCAAAAAAATTACCCAACAGGATCTCCTCGATTCTCTCGAAAAAGTCATGATTGGTCCAAAACGACAATCACACCTCGCGAGTGAACACGAGAAAAAGGTTACTGCGTACCACGAGGCGGGACACGCAATCGTTGCGTCGGTACTCCCAAATGCAGACCCGGTACACAAGGTAACGATTATTCCACGAGGACGCGCTGGCGGATTTACCATGAAGCTACCGCTCGATGAACGCAGATTACCAACGCGGAGTGTTTACGAAGACGACATTGCGATGGGACTCGGTGGGTACGTTGCCGAGGAGAAAATATTTGGTGATATTACCACAGGTCCTTCAAATGATCTCAAGGTGGCGACCGCAACCGCACGGGACATGGTGACGAAATTCGGTATGTCAGATGAAATTGGTCCAATTGTGGTTGATGGTAAAGCAGCACAGACCATATTCGGTGAACGCGTCGATGGATCACATCGTTCTGAAAAAATGCTCGAAACGATTGATAGTGAAATTTCAAAAATTATCAAACGCGGACTCGAACGAGCACGAAAAGTAATCGAAGATTATAATGACGCCTTTATTGAGATTGCTGAAACATTACTGCAGGTAGAAACACTCGAACAGTCTGATTACAACAAGATTTTAGAGAAATATGGTATTCCGATTAAGGAGTTACCAAAGATGAAAGAAGCTTAATCGCTTCTTTTTAAATGTACGCCCAGAGGGACTCGAACCCCCAACATCCGAGGAATAAGCTCGGCGCTCTAGCCAATTGAGCTATAGGCGCATGTAGATAGGATAGCTAAATAGACAAATAATTCAATATTCTTATTGATATATCAGAACAAATAGCTATACTCTAACCATATATGACAACACTCATTATATTAGCCCTAGCCGTTGTTATTGGTTCGGGGTTGTTCTCTGGTATTGAAGCAGCACTCTTTGCAGTGCCACATTCGCGCGTATTAGTATTAAAAGAGCAGGGAGGTCTCAACGGACTCGCGCTTTCAAAGATAAAAGACAACATCCAAAAAGCTATCATCGTTGTGGTAATTGGAAACAACATTGTAAATATCGTTGGGTCTATTTTTGTTGGATTTGTTGCCGCTAACACGTTTGGTGATGCGATGATCGGTATTGTTTCAGCGATACTCACCTTATTAATTATCATTTTTGGGGAAATTCTTCCAAAAACGATTGGAGAAAATAATGCAGAGAAAATTGGACTATTCGTGGCGCGACCATTACTCGTTGCTATTACTATTTTCACCCCACTCGTGTGGTTACTGGAACAGTTGACTAAGCAGTTCACGACCACACGTAAAATTGTTTCAGAGGAAGAACTCCATATTTTGTCGGAATTAGGACATCGCGAGGGAAGCATCGAGGAAGATGAACGCGACATTATTCAAAAGGTTTTTACCTTGAATGACCTGACAGCTCACGATATCATGACCCCGCGTACGCAGATGGTCGGATTTCAAAAAGATTCTGTACTTCACGATTTACGCGAAGAAATTTTTGATCTCGTAAATACGCGTATTCCCGTGTATGGTGAAGACTACGATGAAATTGTTGGATTGTGTTATCGTCGTAACCTCCTGATTGCACTCGCCAAGGACGAAGATAATCGCCCGATTGAATCATTCATGCAGGACGTACTATATGTCCACGAAGACATGCGTGTTGATGACCTCTTGCAACTTTTCCTCTCGCGACGTGAACACATTGCTATTGTGAAAGATGAGTTTGAAGGTACGAGCGGTCTTGTAACCCTAGAAGACGTGCTCGAACAATTGGTAGGTGAGATTGTTGACGAAACTGACGAGGTAGTTGATACCCGTGAAGAAGCAAAACGTGAGGCAGAAGAATCGGATTTAACCGTTGAAGAATCTGAAGATAGGATTGAGTTAGATGAAGAAAAAGCGTAGATGTACGCTTTTTTTTGTGTTCTTGGTATGATACTTTTGTGAATCTTTTTTCTCCTAACAATACCGGAGTGGCCGGTAATATTTGGAAAATGACCATTATGTACGTTACCAACAAACGAACGTATATGACCTTTTTGTCTATTTTTTTTCTGTCGATACCAAATGCAACCGCACAAATAGTTGGTTTTGCGACAGCACTCAGCTTTTTTCTTGAATTTGTTTTTGAGGTACCGAGTGGCTATTTTGCAGATAGAATTGGTCATAAAAATGCTCTCATTATTGCGAAAGCCTCACTTTTGATCTCAACATTATGCTACTTGTTGGCGACTTCAATCATATACTTTTTTATCGCATCTATATTTTTTGCACTTGGACTATCAATGTTGAGCGGAACCTCATCATCGTTTGTAAAAGAAACCTTAGACCATCTCGGTAAGGGCGAACAATATAGTCGCATTTCTGGAAAAATTAGATCGATTGGTTTCTCGATTCCTGTGATTTTTATTTTACTCCTACCTATTCTTGCAGAAGAAAGTTACCGTCTCGCATTTTTAGTAGCATTAGTAATCGATGTCATAGGTCTCATTACGGCATGTTATCTCACACCGGTTCCAGAACCTGAAACCATCAAGGACTTTCAGATAACAAAAACAAAAAATATTTTTCACGAGTACTCTCAGGTCGGCTGGTTACCTATTGTCATTTTTTCTAGCCTCGTCTTTTCTACACTAATGGCGGGAACAGTTGATTTTAAAAATCCATTTCAAGAACACATTGGTTTCTCGCTTTCGATGCTTGGCGTACTGTGGGGTATTTCACGGATTGGTATTGCAGGACTCCTTCTGTTGAACGATTGGTTTAAAAAACATCTTACCCTTAAACAACTCGTTCTCATTGAAGGCTTTGTATACGCAGGTGTATTAATTGGTGTGGGTACACTTTCAAATAAATGGATGATCGCCGTGCTCTTTATTATTGGTACTATGGCAATGTGGGGTCTTGGTGCAACAAAGAGTCACTTTTACCTTGAATACATAGAGGAATCACGTTACAAAGCAAGCATGCTATCTATCAATACCTTTATTGAAAAAATTATTACGACAGGACTTGTGCTCGTCATGGGATATTTAGTAACCGTTCGGAGTTATGAGTATGGTTTCCTCTTTTTTGGTATTCTTGCCTTCTTGGTGACATTGATAGGTATGTTTCTTGTGCGCGAAAAGAAAATTCGTTAATCTACGGCTATGTGGTTCACCTATACAATATTGTCTGTGTTAGCCCTCGGTATCGGATATACCCTGTTCAAGTTCCCAGCACTTCATAATCAAAACAGATTTGCTTCGACGTTTTGGTCTAATCTCGTTAGTTCTGTTATTGTTGGCGTGATTATTCTCTTTTTTTCACCAAGTTCACTAACCCTGATTACCACTAACGTTGTATGGTTCAGTTTGTTGTGGGGTCTCGTGTTCAGTTTGAACATGTTCTTTTATATAAGTGCTCTCAAGGAGATGTATGCCAATGTTCTGTTTCCGATTGCGAGTGCCATCAGTACTGTATTCGTCGTAGGAGTTGGATTCTTGTTTTTATCAGACACGGTTTCGTTTATGAAACTTGCAGGTATTATGGTTATTCTTGCCTTTGTCTACCTCCTTAACAAAAAAGGTGGAAAAATTGTATTAAATAAAAATCTCAGTTTCTATTTTCTAGGAATCGTTATAACATCATTTTTCGTTAAGTACTTCCAAAAAGTACTCATTGACCTCAGTGGTGATCCTATCGCGGTGATGTTACCAGAATACATCAGTGCTTCACTATTTGCATTCATATTTGGGTATATTTTCTACAAGAAAAACTTTATGACTGCGCTTATTAAAAAACAAGAAATTAAAAGTGGAACTATTATAGCGGTACCATTATTCGTCGGTGCATACTTTCTTGTCAGTGCTCTGAATATTGGGGAACTCTCACAAGTATTCGCGATTCATCCCGTGTACGTTGTTGTGGTAACACTTTTGACATCGCTCTTCTTTAAGGAAAAGCTCGGATTTAAAAAATTACTCATAATTTTGGGTATTGTTGTTGGAATTATTTTAATTAAAATTGGCTAATATGAAATTACACAAGAAATTTAATCACGATTTACCAGGAGTACATGTTTGGGGTGAACGTGGGGAGGTAGATATTCGAATTAACTTTGGTACGTTTCGAGCTGGGGAAGTATTTCATCCTGATCCAAAACATTACCACAACGATCGAACGACCTATTTTTGCGTACTTGACGGTATGCTGATTGTAGAAGTTGAAGGTAAAGAAATAATTGTGAATCAAGATGCGATGCTAGAAGTTTCATCTATGGAGGTGTACCGAACTATTGGTGTTGGTGGACAAGGATGCATATTTGTGGTTATTGGAAGTCATAATAAACCAAGTCGTATTGTTGTCGAAAATTAAAAACTTGTCCCAACAAGTTTTTAATTTTCTAAGACCTAACCCCATTCTTGATATTTTACTTTTATAATATAAATGATATAGTTTAAAAAATTTACACTAACTAATTTAAATAACTAAAACTATGAATGTATTTTCACCAAAGAACGCCGGAGTGGCTGGAAATATTTGGAAATGCGTGATTATCTATATTACAAATAAACGCACGTACGCTCCGATCTTTACGATCTACCTCCTCCTTATGCCAGATGCAACGACCCAAACAGTTGGTATCGTACTCGGTATTGCCCAACTTATTGGATTTGTTTTTGAAATTCCAAGTGGATACCTTGCAGATACAATGGGACATCGAAATGCGTTGATTATAGGAAAATCGTTCTTTGTACTCTCAACACTCATGTATGTTGTTGCGAGTGGAACGGTATTTTTTATTTTTGGAGCAATATTTTTTGCCCTTGCAGGAGCAATGCTCAGTGGAACCTCTTCTGTTTTTATAAAAGAAACACTTATTCTTTTAGGGAGAGAATCAGAGTTCACTTCAATACTTGGCAAAATAAAATCAAATGGTTTTATTGCTTCAATTCTTGCAATTGTTGCGGTAGCGTTTATGTCCGAAGTGAACTATCGTTATGCATTTACCATTGTGTTCGTGTTGGATTGTATTGGTCTCCTCATGACGATTATGCTTCGACCAGTTTCCCAAAAAGAAACCCGTGTCCTCAATAGCACACTCTTTAATTTAAAGGATAATATTTTTATTCGTTACATGAAATTAGGGTGGTTACGTTATGTGTTCGTTTTAGAGTCTATTATTGCCATAGCGTTTGCTGTTATTGCTGCTTTTCGAGACCCACTTCAACAAAAAGTAGGTTTCTCATTATCAATGATCGGCATATTTTTTGCACTCTCAAGGGTTGGTATCTTTCTTGCATTACGGTGTAATGGCGTGTTGAAACCCTACATGAATTTCAAACGGTTAATCATACTTCAAGGAACTACCTTTACCGTTTCATTACTCGGCGCTGGTTATTTTGAAAATCAGTGGGTGGTTGCCGTATGTTTAATGGTGGGAGCTATTGGTATGTGGGGATTTGATGCTCTCAAATATAATTTATATTTAGACCACATCGGACACTCATGTTATAAGGCAAGCTTTTTGTCTATCAATAACTTTGTGCAGAAAATATTTTCTTCATTATTTAGTTTTTTAGTCGGTATGATTATCATACATGACAATTACGAACTCAGTTTCTTGATTTATGGATACGTCACTGTGGTCATAGTCATGATTGCTATGTTTATATTAAAAAATCAAATAATAGTAAAAGAAAAAATAGTAGCCTAGGTACAATCTAGGCTTCTTTTTATTCAAAATGAATATGGTACGTATCTTGATCGATAACTTCTTTTAATTCAGGATAACTTTCAAGTGCTTCGTCGTTCTCAATGATGTTTTTGGCTTCGTCTCGTGCAAATTCGACCATTTTGATGTTTTTGATTGCCTCCATGGCGAGGTCTGACATACCCCATTGTTTCTGACCAGCGAGGTCTCCAGCCCCACGGAGCGAGAGGTCAATCTCTGCCAATTCAAACCCATTCTTTGCCTCAACTATTGCGTTGAGTCGATCGACCGTTTTATCAGATTTTGCATCAGCAAACAGGTAACAGTATGCCTGATGGTTTGAACGAATCACGCGACCTCGTAGTTGGTGGAGTTGAGCAAGTCCAAACCGTTCGGCACCTTCTATGATGATTGAGGTGGCGTTCGGTACGTTCACCCCAACCTCAACCACCGACGTTGATACCAATATATCAATGTCGTGGTTGTAGAACCGGTTCATCACTTCTTCTTTTTGAGCCTTGGTCATTTTCGAGTGCATGATGTCGATGTGGTAATCTTTAAATTCCGTTTCAGACAATCGTTTCGCTTCGGCTTTGACTGATTTTAACTGCAGTGCATTTGCTTTGCTCGGATCAGGTTCATCAATACGTGGACAGATGACGTAGACCTGGCGACCTTCGTCGAGTTGGTCACGTATATTGGCGTACACACGTTCACGTGCGTCATCAATCGGCGGAACGATTTCAGTAATGACTGGTTTTCGTCCTGATGGCATCTGGTCGATCACTGACAAATCAAGATCACTGTAGATCGTCAGCGCGAGTGTTCGTGGTATTGGTGTTGCCGTCATCGACAGGTAGTGGGGTAGGCGATCGTCTTTGGCTGACAACTTCATACGCTGTTTTGTTCCAAACCGATGTTGCTCGTCAATAATAACCAAGGCGAGGTCTTGAAATTCAACCTTTTTCTGAATCAGTGCATGGGTTCCAATGACGATTGGTACCTCGCCGTTTTTCACCCATTTCAAGAGCTGAGTACGTGAAATATTTGTCCATGATTCTGATTGCACCTTTGAAGGGAACTTGCGACATCCTGAACCCGTCAGTAGTCCAATCTGAATACCCGTACCTGAAAAATACTCAATAAAGTTTTCAAAGAGTTGCGTTGCCAATACTTCGGTAGGTGCCATGTAGGCGACCTGTAATCTTCCGAATGTTTGTTGTTCTTTTTTTGTTTGCCCGAACGTGGAACGTTTGAGAGGTCGGTTTTGTATGGTTGCGTGGGCAGCTACCGCTGCGACAAAGGTTTTACCTGAACCAACGTCACCCTCAAGGAGCCTCGTCATTGGTGTGTCGCTCGTCATATCGTTCAGGATTGATGCAATTGCTGATGATTGACCATCAGTTGGTGTGAAGGGAAACGAACTGATAAATTTTTCCGTTTTTGTATCATCGACTGCTAAATCGTATGCGTGTACCTTTCGATGCTGTGCTCGGCGTTGCTGGTTGCGCAACTGGATAAAGAAAATTTCTTCGAAGGCGAAACGTTTTTTCGCCGCGTCTGCATCACGTTGTCGTTTCGGTGCATGAATCCACACCAGCGCCGTTTTCAGAGTCGGCAATTGGTATTTTTTGAGAAGGTATTCAGGTAGCGGATCTTCGAGCGTATCGAGCAATCCTGAACCCATAATTTTTACAAT
>Ga0116151_10006126_pt1 | contig 10271 bp, 8 predicted proteins | sample AD_UKC117_MetaG_FD_89893 | JGI IMG/M metagenome (GOLD analysis project Ga0116151, IMG submission 89893) | Active sludge microbial communities of municipal wastewater-treating anaerobic digesters from Hong Kong - AD_UKC117_MetaG | ecosystem: Engineered > Bioreactor > Anaerobic > Digestate... | reverse complement strand
TATCTTCAGACATATTTTACCTAATGGACTAGGTACTATTATCACTTCAAGTATTTTGATGGTTCCATCATTAATCTTTACAGAAGCAACTCTATCTTATCTAGGATTTGGTATTGGGCATGGTCAAAGTTTCAATATATTAGGTATACCGATGTCAGGTGTTTCTATTGGGGTTTTATTAGCGGATGGACGTAACCAATTACGCCAAAACCCTCACTTAACATTGTTCCCTGCGATAGTTATTTCAATCTTGATGATTACATTCAATATGTTTGGTAATGCACTTAGAGATGCATTTAATCCAGCTTTAAGGGGGTCTGAATAATGGAAAATAAACTTAAACTTCATGTAGAAGACCTAACTGTTTCCTTTAGAACGAATCAAGGTATGGTACGAGCTGTTAGAGGTATCGATTTTGATTTATATGAGGGAGAAACATTAGCAATTGTTGGAGAGTCCGGATCTGGTAAATCAGTTTCTAGTAGAACTATTATGGGTATTTTAGCTGCTAATGGTGTTATTGACAAAGGGCAAATCATTTATGAAGGTCAAGATTTGACTGAGGTAGATGAAGAACATTTCCACGAAGTACGTGGTAATAAAATTGGTATGATTTTCCAAGATCCAATGTCAAGCTTAAACCCTATCATGCGTATAGGTAGACAAATTACTGAAGGGATGATTCTTAATGGTAAAAGACTTAAAAACAAGACTAAAAAATTATATCAACTTGAAAAAAATAATTATACAGAAATTAAACACAAAATAGAGAAATTACATAGAGTTTACAAGCATAATTTAGCTTTAATAGAAGATTGTTTATATAATGAGAATTTACAAAGTTTATTAGAAAAACAAAACTCATTAGAACAACAACTTGAAATAGCTAAATCAAATCCAGAAGCAAAAGCTGGAATCAAACAAGAATTAAACGGAATAAAGAAACAAATCAAATCTATTCAAAGCGATTTGAAATCTAAGTTAGCTGTTGAACATAAGAAAAATGTTTCTGAACAAAAGGTTAAATTACCACCTTTAAAGGCAGAAATGATTAAAGCTAAGAGAAAAGCTGAAGCTCAAATCAAACAAGAATGGATTGCTAAGAAAAAAGAATATCAAGAAAAAATACAAAAAGTAAAAGAAAATCCTGAAAGTCAAGCTAAGTTAGATGAAGAAATCAAGGTTAAAGAAGCAGAACTCGATGTTTTGAATAATCAAATGAATGAGTTAATAGAAAATTTCCAAGAAGCTTTTTCTAAATCTGTTAGAGATAAGGATAAAATTATTCTTAGAGCTAGATTCCGTGAAAATAAAAAAGATTTAAAGTTTGATATCAAAGAAAAACAACGTGAAATAAAAGCTTTACAAAACTATACAGCTACTAAGATTAGAGAACTTAAAGAAGAATTACGTAGATTTAAGAAAGTTACAAACTTAGAAGCTAAAGAACATGCTATAAAAATTATGAGTGAGGTTGGTATTCCTCAACCTGAAAAACGTTTCAAACAATATCCATTCCAGTTTTCTGGTGGTATGAGACAAAGAATTGTTATCGCAATTGCTCTTACAGCTAATCCAGATATTTTAATCTGTGATGAGCCTACAACGGCTTTAGACGTTACAATCCAAGCTCAAATTCTAGAACTAATCAATAATTTGAAAAAAGAAAGAAATCTATCAGTTATTTTTATTACCCATGACCTTGGTGTTGTTGCTAATATGGCTGATAGAATCGCTGTAATGTATGCTGGTAAAATTGTGGAGATTGGAACAGTAGAAGAAATTTTCTATCAACCTAAACATCCATACACTTGGGCTTTACTTAGTTCAATGCCAGACATTATGTCAAAAGAAAGACTTACAGCTATCCCAGGAACACCACCTAATATGTTGTTTCCACCTAAGGGAGATGCATTCGCTGAAAGAAATCAATATGCTATGAAAATTGACTTTGAGATAGAACCTCCAATGTTTAAAATTACCGATACACATTATGCAGCTACTTGGTTATTGCATAAAGATGCACCAAAAGTTGAAATGCCAGAGGTAGTTAAAAACAGAATCGAGAGAATGCTCAAGACAACAGAAGGGGTGACTAAGAATGGCTAATAAAGAAATTGATAGAAGTCAAGAAACTCCTGTATTGAGTCTTAAGAATTTAAAGATGTACTTTACATCTGGACATGGGAAAAATAAGTTGATTGTTAAAGCTGTTGATGATGTAAGTTTTGATATTTACAAAGGCGAAGTTTTTGGACTTGTTGGAGAGTCCGGATGTGGTAAAACTACTACCGGAAGAACCATTATTAAGTTATATCAACCTACAGATGGTGAGATTTGGTTTTTAGGTGAGTTAATTGGAGCCGGTAATTTAGGTAACAAGGAAAACATTAAAAGAATCAAAGAAACAGCAAAACTTAAGATCAGTGATTTAAGATCAGATTTAAAAGAAGAACTAGAAAAGACTGAAGATACAAATATGGCTTCGGCTTTAAGAAAAAAATTTAACGACCAAATTAAAGTGGTAAATGAAGAAAAGAATAAGTTAATCTTCGAACAAAAAATGGAAATTCATCGTAAGAAAAAAACTGAAAATGCTAATTACCATTTAATGAGAAAAATGCAAATGATTTTCCAAGATCCAATTGCTTCACTTAATCCTAGAATGACTGTTAAAGAAATTATCGCTGAAGGATTAAGAATAGCTGGAGTTAGAAATGAAAAGGAGATAAATCAAAGAGTTAATGAAGTTTTGGAAACAGTAGGTTTGTTACCGGAACATGCTTCTAGATATCCTCATGAATTCTCTGGTGGGCAAAGACAACGTATTGGTATTGCTAGAGCCTTAATCGTTTCTCCTGAGTTTATTATCGCAGATGAACCGATATCAGCTCTTGACGTGTCAATTCAAGCTCAAGTAATTAACTTATTGAATGATTTAAGAGATGAGTTGGGAATTACCATTTTGTTTATTGCTCATGATTTGTCTGTTATTAAGTATTTCAGTGATAGAATTGGTGTTATGTATTATGGTAATTTAGTTGAATTAGCTACTTCTGAAGAGTTGTTCTTAAATCCATTACATCCATACACTCGATCATTGCTATCAGCTGTTCCACAACCAGACCCAAGATATGAAAAGAATCGTAAGAGAATAGCTTATGATCCAAGTACACATGATTATAGTGAAGATAAACCTAAACTTCATGAAATTAAAAAAGGACACTTCGTATTAGCTAATAATAAAGAATTAGAAGAATACAAGAAAACTTTAAAATAATGATAAAAAATATTTTGCTAGATATAGTCATAGGTGCTATTATGGTTCTAATCATTATGTTTGCTTTTTTTGAAGGAGATTTTAGTTTCTTAAACGATAATCTTCAAAATACCATATTTATAGTAGGAATCATTTTAACTAGTGCTGGATTATTGACCGCAACAGGCGCCTCAAGAATATTTAGAGGTGTAGGGTTTGTCTTTAAAAGAATGTTTACAAGAAAAGTTGATGGTTTATCATATTATGAATATCTTCTTATGAAAGATGATAAAAGGGAAAGATATCAAGGACTACCATTACTTATAGTTGGCATTGCATTCGTTATATTATCATTGTTCTTATATCAATAAAATTATTAAAAGCCACTTTTTGTGGCTTTTTTTACTAAATAATTTGTTTTTATTATTTGTTTTTATGGTCGCTTTAATAATTTGTTTATTTGTGTTATAATATAGACATAGATAAGAAAAAGGAGGATTAATATGAATCAATATCATGAACCATTTGAGTTACTAGATGATGAAACAAGAGAAATTACTAGAGCAATTAAATCTTTAATCGAAGAGTTTGAGGCTGTAGATTGGTATAATCAAAGAGTAAATGTTACTAAAGATGAAGAATTAAAGAAAATCCTTATTCATAATCGTGATGAAGAAATTGAACATGCCGCTATGGCTTTGGAATGGTTAAGAAGAAAATTACCAGTACTAGATGAAGAATTAAAGGAAAATTTATTTAAAGAAGGCTCTATAACTGGGCATCATCACTAATTAATATGAAAAGCATCGCAATAGTGGTGCTTTTTGCTTATTAAATAACAATTAAATAAATATGTGGAGGAAAAAATATGCCTTATCAAAATAAGTATTTAGAATTATTAAGTTATGATTATCCGACAATTCAGTCGGTAGCATCAGAATTTATAAATTTAAATGCTATTTTAAACTTACCAAAAGGTACTGAGATATTTATTACAGATGTTCATGGTGAGTATGATGCTTTTAATCATTATTTAAAAAATGCTTCTGGAATAATCAAAGAAAAAATTGAAATCAATTTTCCACATTTAAGTGAGAAAGAAAAAAGTAGATTAGCTTTTTTTATCTATTATCCTACTGATATGCTTAATAAATATAAAAATCTTTTAGATGAAAATGATTTTAAAGATTTATTGAAGTTAGAACTTTCTTATATGATAAATTTAGCAAAAGAGATTGTAACAAAATATACAAAGTCAAAAGTGAGGAAAGCTCTACCGGAAGAGTTTTCATACATTATTCAAGAATTGATTTATGAGTCTAGTTCTCATGAAGATAAAGAACTTTATTATCAAGCGATTATAAATTCAATTTTTCAAACAAAAAGAGAAAGCAAATTTATATTACAACTCTCTAGGTTTATCAGAAAACTAGCTATAGATCAATTGCATATTGTTGGTGATATCTTTGACCGTGGACCTTTACCACACTTGATAATGGAAAAACTAGTTAAGATGAATAATGTAGATATTCAATGGGGTAATCACGATATTGCATTTCTAGGAGCCGCAAGCGGTTCTAGGGTAATGGTTGCGAATGTTATTAGAATAGCAGCTAGATATTCTAATCTAGACTGTTTTGAAGATGGTTATGGAATTAATCTCATACCTTTAGCACGTTTCGCTGAGAAGTGGTATAAGAAAGATCCTTGTAAAGTATTCATACCTAAAGGATATAACGCTGACTATTCAAAGACTGAAGATTTGAGTTTTATTGCAAGAATACATAAAGCTATATCTATAATTCAGTTTAAGCTCGAAAGACAAGTTATTTCTAGAAAACCAGGATTTAACTTGGAGGATAGGCTATTGCTAGATAAAATAGACTTTGATAATAGTAAGCTTGCTATTGACGGAATAACTTATGATTTACTTGATGGTAATTTTCCTACTATCGATAAAGAAAATCCTTATAAGCTAACAGATGAAGAAGAAGAAATTATAAATCATTTAACTCAACTTTTTTTACATAATGAAATGCTACAAAAACATGCGAGATATCTAATTCAAAATGGTTCTATGTATTTAAAGTATAATAATAATCTTTTGTTTCATGCTGCTGTACCTTTAAATGAAGACAAAACTTTCTTTAGACAAGAAATCAATGGTAAAATTTATTCGGGAAGAGCGCTTTTTGATGAGTTTGATCGTTTAGTTAGGTCTGCTTTTTTGAATAGATATGAAAGAAATAATTATGACAGTGACTTCTTTTATATTCTTTGGCAAAGCTCTTCTTCACCGCTTTTTGGGAAACATTCGATGAAGACTTTTGAAAGATATTTTATCAAGGATAAAAATACTCATAAGGAAATAAATAATCCATATTATAAATATCGATTAGAAAAAGAAGTTTTGAAAAAAATTTATGATGAGTTTGATTTAGATTTTGATAAATCAAAAATAATTAATGGTCATGTTCCTTTAGATATTACTAAGGGAGATCAAGTTGTTCTTGCGGATAAAAGAATTTATAGTATCGATGGAGGAATGAGCAAGCAATATCACGATAAAACAAATATCGGAGGATATACTCTAATTTCTGACTCGCACGCATACTTCTTAGTATCACATGATCGTTTTAATAACTATCAAGAATTAATAGCTAAAGAAAAAGACATAGTATCCGTAACGAGATCAGAAGAGCTTAATACAAGAAGAACTTACATTTACGATACTAATAAGGGTGAGGAAATCCAATCGAAAATTAATGATTTATTACAGTTATTAAATGCTTATCGTTCTGGTACGGTTGTTGAAAAGAAATAGGGTAATTAACAAACTCGTAAACGTAATTAAATTGTTTACGAGTTTTTTTAAAAAAAATAGGTTTTTTTGATTGTTTTTTACCGTGTTATAGCATTTTTTAATGATTTATGCTATAATAATCCTTACAATTTTTAGGTTATTATTAATTTTTAAAAACGAAATACAAATTTTATATAAGGGAGATTTTCATGTACGAAGGCATTGTTCTAGCAGGCGGATTTTCTTCAAGATTTAATACCAATAAGATGTGTGCGGTATTTAAGGGTAAAGCTTTAATACTTCATACCATTAAAACTATGCTCGAAGTATGCGAAGAAGTTTTTGTTGTGACAGGTTATTATCACGATGAGATTAGCACGTTATTAAGTAATATGAATAAGGTTAAAATAATATATAATGAAAATTATGATTTAGGTATGTTTTCTTCTGTTAAAGCAGGAGTATGCCATGTGAATCATAATTTTTTTATTATACCAGGTGATTATCCCTTGGTAGATTTGACTACTTATTATAACTTAATTAAAGGAAATAAGCGGATTAGAGTTCCGAGTTTTGATAAACATTTAGGTCATCCGATATATTTTGATTATAGTATGTCTAAAGAAATATTAAATACTGATAAAGATAATCTTAAGGATTTTAGGAATCAATATGATTTTGAAATAATAGATGTCAATGACAGATATATATTATTAGATATAGATAAAGTAGATGACTTTAAAAAAATTGATATAGGAAGGATTGATTATTAATATGGATATTAAAGAATACATAGCTCCTGAAAAAAAAGAAGAGGCAGTAGCTTTGATGAAAGAAAGTTTGAACAATAAATTTATTGCCGGTGGAGCTTGGTCGAAAATATCAATCAAGAAGGTTGATAAACTAATTGGTTTAGAGAATCTTGGACTATGTTATATAAATAGTCATAAAAATAATTTAGAAATAGGAGCTATGACAACTTTACGGGAAATTGAAATCAATGAAGATATTAAAAAAATTGCTTCAGGAATTTTAAGTGAAGCTTGTTCTCAAATAATGGGAATCAGTGTTAGAAATATTGCGACAATCGGTGGAAGTATAATGGGAAGATATGCTTTTTCTGATTTATTAGGATGCTTATTAGTACTAGAAGCAAAACTTAATTTTTATTCTTTGGGTGAAATTGATATCAATGATTTTATGGCAATGAAAAAAGTGCCTGATGATTTGTTGATAAGTGTAGTGATTCCTAAGAAAGAAAAGAAAGGATATTTTCATAAAGTTAGTAAGACGCATTTAGATTTCGCCACTTTAAACATTACTGTTGCGAAAGATAGTAAAGTTATGGTAGCTATTGGTTCAAGGCCAGGTATAGCAAAGCTAGCTTTGAACACTTGTGAATATTTAAATACAGTAAATTCCTTTGATGAAATAGATTTTGGCAATGTAGAAAAATTAATTGAAGATGAAATTACTTTAGGTAGTAATATGAGGGGATCAAAGGAGTACCGTTCTTTGTTGATGATAACTTATTTAAAAAGAGCACTTCGTGAGGTGATGTAATATGAAAATTGATGTTGTGGTTAATGGTAAGAAAAGAGAGTTTTTAATTGAACCAAGTGAATATTTGCTTGATGTACTTAGGAGATATGATTACTCTTCTGTCAGGAGAGGCTGTGACAATATCAGTTGTGGTGTGTGTACAGTTTTGTTAGATGGTAAACCTATACCTTCATGTTCAATGCTTGCGGTAAGATGTGTTGGTCATGAAGTTACTACAGTAGAAGGTATAGAAAAAGAAGCCGAAAAAATCGCTCATTATTTTGGAGAGTTAGGTGCTGATCAATGTGGATATTGTAACCCTTCAATGGCACTTACAGTATATGCTTTAAAAAAGGAAAATAGAGAAGCTAATGATGAGGAAATTAAAAAATACTTAGTCGGTAATTTATGTAGATGTACAGGCTATGTTGCCCAACATGAAGCGATAAAAAAATATTTGGGAGATGAATCATGAGGGTTGTTAATAATATTACTAAGTCAATAGATGGCTTAGGAATAATGAAGGGTAGAAAAGCATTTACTGATGATTTTGCGGAGAAAGATACTTTAATAATTAAAGTGTTGAGATCGCCTCATGCATATGCAAGAATTGTAAATATAGATGATTCGAAGGCAAGAGATTTAGATGGCATTGAAATGATTTTAACTCACAAAGATTTTAAGAGAATTCCATTTACTAGAGCTGGACAAGGATACCCTGAACCTTCACCCCATGATAAGTTTGTTTTAGATGAGTATGTTAGATATATAGGCGATGAGGTTTTAGCTGTTGTTGGAGAGAATGAAGCGATAGTAGAAAAAGCATTAAAGTTAATCAATGTTGAGTATGAGGTTTTACAGCCAATTCTTGATTTTGAACAGTCTAAAGATAATGATATTTTAATTCATCCTGAACCAGAAATACATGAGATGTTTGATATAGGTTTTAAGCCTAAAAGAAACATAGCTGCTGCTTATCAAATGGAGATAGGAAATGTTAAGAAAACAATTAAGGAATGTGATTATGTTATAAAGGAAACATTCTACACACAAGCACAAGCACATGTTATGTTAGAACCCCACACTGTAAATGCAAGGATGGATTATCAAAATAGATTAGTTATATATTCATCTACGCAAACTCCTTTTCATATTAGGAGAATTATATCTCAAGGATTAGAAATTCCAATGGCAAAGATAAGAGTAATTAAGCCGAGAGTAGGTGGGGGATTTGGCGGAAAACAGGCAATTCATGGCGAAATGCTTGTTGCATATGTTACTTATAAAACTAATAAACCTTCTAAAATAGTTTATACAAGAAAAGAAGTTTTTGAGTCCAGTTATTCTCGACATCCAATGAGAATAGATATGACTTTAGGAGCTGATAAGTTTGGAAAACTTAAGGTAATTGATTGTGAAGCTTTATCGGATACAGGAGCTTATGGAGAACATGCTTTAACAGTTTTTATGGTTACTGGTTCAAAGGTTTTACCTTTGTATAATAAAGTTGAGTCGGTAAGATTTGCTGGAGATATTGTCTATACTAATCATACACCCGCAGGAGCATATAGAGGGTATGGTGCTATTCAAGGGAACTTCGCTTTAGAGTCTGCGGTTGATATTCTTTGTAAGAAAATGAATATAGATCCTATTGAATTTAGAAAAATTAATATGATGAAAGAGACTGAAACTTCTCCGATATTTGAAATCATGGGAGAAGGAACAGCGGGAACAGCGATGAATATGGATACCTGTAAGTTAGATGAGTGTGTTGAAAAGGGGATGGAACTTATAGGTTGGAAAGATAAGTATCCACGAGTTGAAACAGAAGACAAAATTAGATCAGTAGGAATGGCAATTGCTATGCAAGGTAGTGGAATCCCTTATATTGATATGGGTAGTGCAACAATTAAGTTAAATGATGATGGCTTTTATAACTTAATGGTTGGAGCTACTGAAATTGGACAAGGTAGTGATACTGTATTAACTCAAATAGCAGCTGAAGAATTGATGACTGATGTTGATAAGGTGGTTATTTATTCTTCTGATACTGATTTAACACCATTTGATGTTGGTGCATATGCATCTAGCACTACATATGTTAGTGGAAATGCAGTTTATAAAGCAGCGAATGAGTTGAAACTAAAAATGATAGAAGAAGCTGCTAGAATATTAAAAACGGATAATAAGAGTATAGATTTTAATGGAAGAGTGTTTGTTAACGTTAAAACAAACGAAAGTATTTCTTTGGTTGACTTGTCTAATCAAATTACTTATTCACATGACCAAAAACAACTTCAAGTTACATCTTCTTATGTAGGTCATAAATCTCCACCTCCATTCATGGCTGGTTTTGTTGAAATCGAAATAGATAAAGAGACATATGAAATTGATATTTTACATTATGTTAGTGTTGTAGATTGTGGAACTACAATTAACCCAATGTTAGCGAAAGGTCAAGTTGATGGCGCTATAGTACAAGGATTGGGTATGGCACATTTTGAAGATGTTGTTTATAGCAAAAATGGAAAAATGATTTCTAGTGATTTGTTAAATTATAAGATTCCAACGAGAATGGATATAAAGAAGTTGACCACTGTTTTCGTTGACAGTTATGAAGAAAGCGGACCTTTTGGAGCGAAATCAGTTGGAGAAATAGGAATAGAT
>Ga0116151_10006121_pt1 | contig 10278 bp, 7 predicted proteins | sample AD_UKC117_MetaG_FD_89893 | JGI IMG/M metagenome (GOLD analysis project Ga0116151, IMG submission 89893) | Active sludge microbial communities of municipal wastewater-treating anaerobic digesters from Hong Kong - AD_UKC117_MetaG | ecosystem: Engineered > Bioreactor > Anaerobic > Digestate... | reverse complement strand
TGAAGTACAAAGGCATCACCTGCGAAAAGTGCGGCGTTGAAGTGACGCTCACCAAGGGGCGCCGCGAGCTCGATATGGCCCAACATGACGCTGAAAGATGTCGAACGCGTTCTCTACTTCGAACACTTCATCGTCATCGAGCCGGGCCTGACGCCGATGCAGCCGAACCAGCTGCTGTCGGAAGAAGAATATCTTCAGGCTCAGGAAGAATACGGCGAAGACTCGTTCACCGCCGGCATCGGCGCGGAAGCGATCCGCGAAATTCTGGCCTCGCTCGACCTCGAGGCGGAAGCCGACAGGCTGCGCGTCGAAATCGCCGAGTCGACCTCGGAGCTGAAACCGAAGAAGCTCGCCAAACGCCTGAAGCTCATCAACGCCTTCCTTGAATCCGGCAACAAGCCGGAATGGATGATCATGACGGTCATTCCGGTCATCCCGCCGGAACTGCGCCCGCTCGTGCCGCTCGATGGCGGCCGTTTCGCGACGTCGGACCTCAATGACCTGTATCGCCGCGTCATCAACCGCAACAACCGCCTGAAGCGCCTGATCGAGCTTCGCGCGCCCGACATCATCGTGCGCAACGAAAAGCGGATGCTGCAGGAAGCCGTCGATGCGCTGTTCGATAACGGCCGCCGCGGCCGCGTCATCACGGGCACCAACAAGCGCCCGCTGAAGTCGCTCTCCGACATGCTGAAAGGCAAGCAGGGCCGCTTCCGGCAGAACCTGCTCGGCAAGCGCGTCGACTATTCCGGCCGTTCGGTCATCGTCGTCGGCCCCGAACTCAAACTTCATGAGTGCGGCCTGCCGAAGAAGATGGCGCTCGAACTCTTCAAGCCGTTCATCTATTCGCGCCTCGACGCGAAAGGGCTTTCCGCGACCGTCAAGCAGGCGAAGAAACTCGTCGAAAAAGAACGCCCCGAAGTCTGGGACATTCTCGATGAAGTCATTCGCGAGCACCCGGTTCTCCTGAACCGCGCGCCGACGCTTCACCGTCTCGGCATTCAGGCGTTCGAGCCAAAGCTGATCGAAGGCAAGGCCATCCAGCTTCACCCGCTCGTCTGCACGGCGTTCAACGCTGACTTCGACGGCGACCAGATGGCCGTGCACGTGCCGCTGTCGCTCGAAGCCCAGCTCGAAGCGCGCGTCCTGATGATGTCGACGAACAACATCCTGTCGCCGGCGAACGGCAAGCCGATCATCGTGCCGTCGCAGGACATCGTTCTCGGCCTCTATTACATGACGCTCGAAAAGGCGAACGAGCCGGGCGAGGGCATGACCTTCGGCACGATGTCGGAAATCGAGCACGCGCTCGAAGCCCGCGTCATCACGCTGCACTCGAAAATCAAGGCGCGCTGGGAATCGGTCGACCGGGACGGCAATCCGATCCGCGAGATCGTCGAAACGACGCCGGGCCGGATGAAGGTCGCGCAGGTGCTGCCGAAAGACGGCAACGTGCCGTTCCAGGTCATCAACACGCACCTGACGAAGAAGGCGATCCAGGGCCTTATCGACATCGTCTACCGCCATTGCGGCCAGAAGCAGACGGTCATCTTCGCTGACCGCGTGATGGACCTCGGCTTCAAGGAAGCCTGCAAAGCGGGCATCTCGTTCGGCAAGGACGACATGGTCATCCCGGCGGCGAAGGCGAAACTCGTCGAAGAAACCCGCACGCTCGTTCGCGACTATGAACAGCAATATGCGGACGGCTTCATCACGCGCGGCGAAAAATACAACAAGGTCGTCGACGCCTGGGCGAAGTGCACCGACAAGATCGCCGACGAGATGATGAAGGAGATCTCCAACAAGAAGATCGACAAGGAGACCGGCCGCGAGATGGAGATCAACTCCGTCTACATGATGTCGCACTCCGGCGCGCGCGGTAGCCCCGCGCAGATGAAGCAGCTCGCCGGCATGCGCGGCCTCATGGCCAAGCCGTCGGGCGAGATCATCGAAACGCCGATCATCTCGAACTTCAAGGAAGGCCTCACCGTTCTCGAGTACTTCAACTCGACCCACGGCGCTCGTAAGGGTCTTGCCGACACCGCGCTCAAGACGGCGAACTCGGGCTATCTCACCCGCCGTCTCGTCGACGTCGCGCAGGATTGCATCATTCGCGAGCCCGATTGCGGCACGGTCAACGGCATCACGATCGAAGCGGTCGTGCAGGGCGGTGAGACTGTCGTTCCGCTCTCGCAGCGCATTCTCGGCCGCACCGCGCTCGAAGATGTCGTGCATCCGACGACGGGCTTCATTTACGCGAAAGCCGGCGACGAGATCGACGAACCGCAGGCTGAGGAAATCGAAGGCTCGGGCATTCTTCATGTCCGCGTCCGTTCGGTCCTGACCTGCGACGCGAAAGTCGGCGTTTGCGCCAAATGCTACGGGCGCGATCTCGCGCGCGGCAGCCACGTCAATATCGGCGAAGCGGTCGGCGTCATTGCGGCGCAGTCGATCGGCGAACCAGGCACGCAGCTCACCATGCGTACGTTCCACATCGGCGGTACGGCGCAGGTCGGCGACACCTCGTTCATCGAAGCGAGCCATGAAGGCGTCATCCAGCTCGAAAACCGCAACGTGGTTAAGAACTCGAGCGGCGACCTCATGGTCATGAACCGCAACACGCTCGTCAAAATCATCGACGACAACGGCAAGGAGCACGCCTCTTACAAGGTCTCCTACGGCGCGAAGCTTCGCATCGATGACGGCGACAAGGTTACACGCGGCCAGCGCCTCGCGGACTGGGACCCCTATACGATCCCGATCCTCACCGAAGTCGAGGGCAAGATTAAGTATGAGGACCTCAGCGAAGGCTTCTCGATGCAGGTCGTCGCCGACGAAGCGACGGGTATCGCAAGCCGCGTCGTCACGGATTGGCGCGCCAATCCGCGCGCTGCGGACCTGAAGCCGTCGATCGTCATCGTCGACGCCAAGGGCAAGCCGCTGAAGTCGCCGACCTCAGGCGGGGAAGCGCGTTACACGCTCCCGGTCAGCGCCATTCTCTCGGTCGAGGATGGGGACGAGGTCAGCGTCGGCGACGCGCTTGCGCGTATCCCGACGGAAGGCGCGAAGACGCGCGACATCACCGGCGGTCTGCCGCGGGTCGCCGAACTCTTCGAGGCGCGCCGTCCGAAAGATCACGCGATTATCGCGGAAGCCGATGGCAAGGTCGAATTCGGTCGCGACTACAAGAACAAGCGGCGCATCCGCATCGTCCCGACGGACGAGAGCCTTGATCCGGTTGATTACCTCGTTCCGAAGGGCCGCCACATCACGGTCCAGGAGGGCGACTTCATCGCCAAGGGCGAATACCTCATGGACGGCAACCCGGCGCCGCACGACATCCTCCAGATCATGGGGATCGAGGCGCTGGCGAACTATCTCATCAACGAGATCCAGGAGGTCTATCGCTTGCAGGGCGTGCCGATCAACGACAAGCATATCGAAGTGATCGTCCGCCAGATGCTGCAGAAGATCGAAGTCAGCGATCCGGGCGAGTCGATGTTCCTCAAGGAGGAGCAGATCGACAAGCTCGAGTTCGAAGAGGCCAATGCGCGCCTCGTCGACGAGGGCAAAACGCCCGCCAAAGGCGCGCCGGTCCTCCTCGGCATCACCAAGGCCTCGCTCCAGACCCGGTCGTTCATCTCGGCGGCCTCGTTCCAGGAGACGACCCGCGTCCTCACCGACGCCGCCGTCAACGGCAAGGTCGACAATCTCGAGGGCCTCAAGGAGAACGTCATCGTCGGCCGCCTGATCCCGGCCGGCACGGGCGGTCAGATGTCGCGTCACCAGCTCGAGGCCGAGCAGCGGGACAATGCGCTCATCGCCGAACGCGAAAAGCGGGCTGCCGCGGCTCTGCCGCCGGCTTCCGCAGCGCCGACGGTCGAGCCGGTTGTCGAAGAAGAAGCGGCCCCGGCGGCGGAGTAACCGTCCGAAGGATAGCCACGCCGGGGGCGCGAAAGCGCCCTCGGTCAGAAATCAGAACGGCGGCCCGAAAAACGGGCCGCCGTTTTCGTCTGTGGAAAAGAGAATCAGTCTCGTCGAGGAGCGGTTAGGACGGGTTTCCGGAGGCGGCTTTTCGGCCCAAAATCTCAGGCGCGAGCCTTGTTCGCCGCTTCCGGAGCGCCATATTCCCGATGGCGAGGTCGGCGCCCGCGACACATTGAAAGAATCTCGCTTGCTGGGGCCGAGAATCCATTGGCGCGTATTGACCCAGGCGATTCGCGCTAGTATGGATCGCGCCGCTGGAAGGCCGGCAGTCATAGGCGTTTTTCTTAAAGCGTCTGTGAAACGCGGCTAGCCCTGCCGACTAATGTTGAGAAAAGTTTCGTTGAGCGGTGTTCCGCCTGCCGGGCCCCGCTCATTTGCGTCGTTGCGGAATTAGCCGTCGGCGCGAGGAAGGCCCAAGGTTTCGACCTCTCTTTGCCGAGGATTTGGAGAACGAATGCCTACAGTCCAACAGCTGATCCGCAAACCGCGTAAGCCGCGGCGCAAGATCAACAAGGTGCCGGCGATGCAGGCATGCCCGCAGAAGCGCGGCGTGTGCACGCGCGTTTATACGACGACGCCGAAAAAGCCGAACTCGGCGCTTCGTAAGGTTGCGAAGATCCGCCTGACGAACGGCCATGAGGTGATCGGCTATATCCCGGGCGAAGGCCACAACCTGCAGGAGCACTCCGTGGTGCTGATCCGCGGCGGCCGCGTGAAGGACCTTCCGGGCGTTCGCTACCACATCATCCGCGGCGTCCTCGACACGCAAGGCGTCAAGGACCGCAAGCAGCGCCGCTCGCTCTACGGCGCCAAACGGCCGAAATAGGAAGCGCACATGTCACGTCGCCGCAAAGCAGAGAAACGCGAAGTCCATCCGGACGCCAAGTTTGGCGATACGATGGTTTCGAAGTTCATGAACTACATCATGGTCGACGGCAAAAAGCCGGCCGCCGAGAAGATCGTGTACGGCGCTTTCGACCGCATCGAGAACAAGCTTCGCCGTCCGCCGGTCGACCTGTTCAAGGAAGCGCTCGACAACGTGACGCCTTCGATCGAAGTGCGCTCGCGCCGGGTCGGCGGCGCCACCTATCAGGTTCCGGTGGAAGTCCGCCCGGACCGCAAGATCGCGCTCGCCATGCGCTGGCTGATTTCGGCCGCCCGCGCGCGCAACGAAACGACGATGGTCGATCGTCTTTCGAACGAACTGATGGACGCTGCGCAGAACCGCGGCGCAGCCGTCAAGAAGCGCGAAGACACGCACCGCATGGCGGAAGCGAACCGCGCCTTCTCGCATTATCGTTGGTAGTCGGAATTTAGAGTTAGGGATCGCCAGTCATGGCCCGCACGCACAAGATCGAGGACTATCGGAACTTCGGCATCATGGCCCACATTGATGCCGGCAAGACGACCACGACCGAGCGCGTCCTCTATTACACGGGCAAGAGCCACAAGATCGGCGAAGTCCATGACGGCGCCGCGACGATGGACTGGATGGAGCAGGAGCAGGAGCGGGGGATCACGATCACCTCGGCCGCGACGACCTGCTTCTGGAAAGACAAGCGCCTCAACATTATCGACACGCCAGGCCACGTCGACTTCACGATTGAAGTCGAGCGTTCGCTTCGCGTTCTCGATGGCGCCGTATGCCTTCTCGACGGCAACCAGGGCGTAGAGCCGCAGACGGAAACGGTCTGGCGCCAAGGCGACAAATACAAAGTTCCGCGCATCATCTTCGCCAACAAAATGGACAAGATCGGCGCGGATTTCTATTTCTGCCTCGACACCATCAAGCAGCGCCTCGCCGTGAAAGCGGTTCCGCTGCAACTGCCGATCGGTATTGAGAGCGACTTCCTTGGCGTCGTCGATCTGCTCGAAATGCGCGCGATCATCTGGGATGACGACTCGCTCGGCGCGACGTTCCGCTACGAAGAAATTCCTGCGGACATGAAGGATAAGGCGGAAGAGTATCGCGCGGCGATGATCGAAGCCGCCGTCGAACTCGATGACGACGTCATGACGGCCTATCTCGAAGGCAACGAGCCTGACATCGAAACGCTCAAGAGCCTTATCCGCAAGGCGGTGCGCACGCTCGCCTGGTTCCCGGTTCTCTGCGGCACGGCGTTCAAGAACAAAGGCGTTCAGCCGCTTCTCGACGCGGTTGTCGACTATCTTCCGAGCCCGGTCGATGTTCCGCCGATCAAAGGCCACATTCCGGACAGCGACGAAGAAACGGTTCGCAAGTCTTCGGACGACGAGCCTCTGTCGATGCTCGCCTTCAAGATCATGAACGACCCGTTCACCGGTTCGCTCACCTTCTGCCGCGTCTATTCGGGCAAGCTCGAGTCGGGCATTTCGCTGCTCAACACGGTGAAGAACAAGCGCGAGCGCATCGGCCGTATGCTTCAGATGCATGCGAACAGCCGCGAAGAAATCAAGGAAGCCTATGCTGGCGACATCATCGCCATCGTCGGCCTGAAGGACACGACGACGGGCGATACACTTTGCGACACCGTAAAGCCGGTCGTGCTAGAGCGCATGGAATTCCCGGAGCCGGTTATCGAACTCGCGGTCGAGCCGAAAACCAAGGCCGACCAGGAGAAAATGGGCATCGCGCTACAGCGTCTCGCCGCTGAAGACCCGTCGTTCCGCGTCTCTTCCGATGAAGAGTCCGGCCAGACGATCATCAAAGGCATGGGCGAACTTCATCTCGACATTCTCGTCGACCGCATGCGTCGCGAGTTCAAAGTCGAAGCGAATGTCGGCGCGCCGCAGGTTGCTTATCGCGAAACCATCACGCGCGCTGCAGACATCGACTACACGCACAAGAAGCAGACGGGCGGCACTGGCCAGTTTGCGCGCGTGAAGTTCCGCGTCGTTCCGCAAGAGCCGGGCGCCGGCTACATCTTCGAAAACCAGATCGTCGGCGGTTCTATCCCGAGAGAATACATTCCGGGCGTTGAAAAAGGCATCAACTCGGTGCGTGAAGCGGGCCTCATGCTCGGCTTCCCGGTTCTCGATTTCAAAATCGAGCTCTATGACGGCGCCTTCCACGACGTCGACTCGTCGGTTCTCGCCTTCGAGATCGCCTCGCGCGCCGCGCTTCGTGAGAACAAGGACAAGCTTGGCCTGGCGCTGCTCGAGCCGGTGATGAAGGTCGAGGTTGTGACGCCGGAAGAATATACCGGTTCGGTTATCGGCGACCTCAACTCTCGCCGCGGCCAGATCCAGGATCAGGAAATGCGCGGGAACGCCAACGTCGTTCACGCCATGGTGCCGCTCGCCAACATGTTCGGCTACGTCAACAACCTTCGGTCGATGACGCAGGGCCGCGCAAACTACACGATGCAGTTCGATCACTACGAGAAAGTGCCGCAAGCGGTCGCGGATGAAGTCCGCGCGAAACTCGCGGGGTAACGGTTCGGGCGGGAGGGAGCCTCCTCCTCAAACGCGCCGAGGCGATCGGTAAGGAAAACTAGGAAAGTCGTCAGGAGACGGAGAGAAGTAAAATGGCTAAAGCAAAGTTTGAACGCAACAAGCCGCATGCGAACGTTGGCACGATCGGTCACGTCGACCACGGCAAAACGACCCTGACGGCCGCGATCACCAAATATTTCGGTGAATTCAAGGCTTATGACCAGATCGACGCCGCGCCGGAAGAAAAAGCCCGCGGCATCACGATCTCGACGGCTCACGTCGAATATGAAACGCCGAACCGCCACTACGCGCACGTCGACTGCCCCGGCCACGCCGACTACGTGAAAAACATGATCACGGGCGCTGCGCAGATGGACGGTGCGATCCTCGTTGTGAACGCTGCTGACGGCCCCATGCCGCAAACGCGCGAGCACATTCTTCTCGCCCGTCAGGTCGGCGTGCCGGCGATCGTCGTCTACCTCAACAAAGTCGACCAGGTTGACGATCCGGAACTTCTCGACCTCGTCGAAATGGAAGTCCGTGAACTCCTGTCGTCCTACGAATTCCCGGGCGACGATATTCCGATTATCAAAGGCTCGGCGCTCGCCGCCCTCGAAGGCCGCGATCCGGAAATCGGCGAAAATTCGATCCGCGCGCTGATGGAAGCTGTCGACAGCTACATCCCGACGCCGGCCCGCCCGGTCGACCAGCCGTTCCTCCTCCCGATCGAAGACGTGTTCTCGATCTCGGGCCGCGGCACCGTCGTGACCGGTCGCGTTGAGCGCGGCGTCGTCAATGTCGGCGACGAACTCGAAATCGTCGGCATCAAAGACACGCAGAAAACGACCTGCACGGGCGTTGAAATGTTCCGCAAACTGCTCGATCGCGGTGAGGCTGGCGACAACGTCGGCGTTCTCCTCCGCGGCATCGATCGCGACAAAGTCGAGCGCGGCCAGGTTCTCTGCAAGCCGGGCTCGGTTACGCCGCACAAGAAGTTCGTGGCTGAAGCCTACATCCTCACGAAAGAGGAAGGCGGCCGTCACACCCCGTTCTTCACGAACTACCGTCCGCAGTTCTACTTCCGCACCACGGACGTGACGGGCATCGTCACGCTCAAGGAAGGCACGGAAATGGTCATGCCGGGCGACAACGTCGAAGTGAACGTCGAGCTCATCGTGCCGATCGCCATGGAAGAGAAGCTCCGCTTCGCTATCCGTGAAGGCGGTCGTACGGTCGGCGCCGGCATCGTCGCCAAGATCATCGAGTAGTCATTCAGGCTCATAAGGCGCGGACTGGCCTTCAAACCAGTCCGCGCTTTTCGTCTCAAGTAGTAGAACCAGAAACAGCGAAGCGTCACCGGAACCATGCAACAGAACATCCGCATCCGACTTAAAGCGTTTGATCACCGCGTGCTCGACGCTTCGACGAAAGAAATCGTCAACACCGCCAAGCGCACGGGCGCTCAGGTTCGCGGGCCGATCCCGCTGCCGACGCGCATTGAGCGTTTCACGGTCAACCGTTCGCCGCACATCGACAAGAAGAGCCGCGAGCAATTTGAAATGCGTACGCACAAACGCGTTCTCGATATTGTCGATCCGACCCCGCAAACGGTTGACGCGCTGATGAAGCTCGACCTTTCGGCCGGCGTCGACGTCGAAATCCGTTTGGGCGCGTAAGTTAGAGAGCCAGAGGAGCGATCACGATGCGCACAGGGCTCATCGCCAAGAAACTCGGCATGACGCGGATCTACCGCGAAGACGGCACGCATGTGCCTGTCACCGTCATGCAAATCGACAACTGCCAGGTGCTTGGTCAGCGTACGGCTGAAACGAGCGGCTATACGGCGCTGCAACTCGGCGCTGGCGAGAAGAAAGCCAAGCGCGTCAATCGCGCTGAGCGTGGCCAGTTCGCCGCCGTCAACGTTGCGCCGAAGGCGAAAGTCGCCGAGTTCCGCGTTTCGGAAGACAACATGATCGACATCGGCGCCGAACTTTCGGCGGAGCACTTCGTGCCGGGCCAGAAAGTCGACGTAACGGGCGAGACGATCGGTAAAGGTTTCGCCGGCGCCATGAAGCGTCACAACTTCGGCGGTCTTCGCGCCACGCACGGCGTCTCGGTCTCGCACCGTTCGCACGGTTCGACAGGTCAGCGCCAGGATCCGGGTCGGGTCTTCAAAGGCAAGAAAATGGCCGGCCACATGGGCGCCAAGCAACGCACGACGCAGAACATCGAAGTCGTTCGCATCGATGCGGGCCGCAACCTGGTTCTCCTGAAAGGCGCCATTCCGGGCCCGAAAGGCGGCTGGGTGCTGATCCGAGACGCGATCAAGCGCGAACTTCCGGCCGAAGCGCCGAAGCCGGGCGCGCTGCGCGGCAAAGCCGAAGCCGCTCCTGCGGAAGTCTCTGAAGATAAAGGCGCCGAATAATGAAGCTCGACGTTCTCAACCTCGAAAGCGGCAAGGCGGGCTCGATCGATCTCGACGAGACGGTCTTCGGCCTTGAGCCCCGCAAAGACATTCTTCATCGCATGGTGACCTATCAGCTCGCCAAGCGTCAGCAAGGCACGCACAAGTCGAAGCCGCGCTGGGAAGTGAAAGCGACGTCGAAGAAGTTCGGCCGTCAAAAAGGCGGCGGTACGGCGCGTCACGGCAACAAGGCGGCTCCGCAATTCCGTGGCGGCGGCACGGCGCACGGACCTCGTCCGCGCAGCCATGCGATCGACCTGCCGAAGAAGGTGCGCCGCCTCGCCATGTGTCATGCGCTGTCGGCCAAGCGCGCCGCCAACGAGCTCTTCATCATTGAAGACGCGACGTCGGCCGCTTCGAAGACCAAAGCGCTGCGCGAGGCTTTCGCCAAGCTCGGCTTTGCGAACGCGCTG
>Ga0116151_10006109_pt1 | contig 10286 bp, 6 predicted proteins | sample AD_UKC117_MetaG_FD_89893 | JGI IMG/M metagenome (GOLD analysis project Ga0116151, IMG submission 89893) | Active sludge microbial communities of municipal wastewater-treating anaerobic digesters from Hong Kong - AD_UKC117_MetaG | ecosystem: Engineered > Bioreactor > Anaerobic > Digestate... | reverse complement strand
TTTTACCTGGAGGATGCCAACTATTCGGCGGCCATCGCCCAATACGATGCCGTGCGTGATCTGGCTCAGACCGAAGCTACCAAAGGGCAAATGACCTACCTGGCGGGCAGCGCCGAAATCCAGGCGGGTAACACGGAAGCCGGTTACCAGCGTTATCTTACCGGCGTCAACGACTATCCGGGCGCGTATGAAACGTACCAGGGATTAGTCGCCTTGGTGGATGCCGGCGTGCCGGTGGATGATTTCCAGCGTGGCCTGGTAGACGTGAACGCCCAGGCCTATGAACCGGCCGTCAACGCCTTCAACGCCTACATCGCGGCCAACCCGGATACTTATCGCGCGGACACTCATCTCTACCTTGCCTGGGCTTATGAAGGGCTGGGCAATCTGGAGGCGGCGCTGGCCGAACTGGAGAAATTTGCCGCTTCGGATGCGCCGCAGGCGGCGATGGAACGGGCCAAAATGTTGGAGCGGGCCGGTGATGGCGCGGGGGCGTTGGCCGCTTATCAGGCATATCTGGAGCAAAATCCGGTGGGGGCCGACGCGCCGCTGGCCGCCTGGCAGACAGCCTCGCTGCTGCGCCAGTTGGGTGATACGGCGGCTGCGGTTGATGCTTACACCGCGTTGGCACAAAATTATCCCAACCATGCCGACGCGCCGGAAGCCCTGTTCGAGGCAGGCTGGTTGGCTTATGGGCTGGGGGATAGAAAAACGGCCGTTTCCCTCTGGCAGCAGTCGGCCGATACGTATCCGTTTTCTGAGTTTGGCAATGAGAGCTTGCTGTGGCTGCTGCGGGCTTTGCCGGAACTGACGACCGGGGAAGAGAGCGAGGCAAAGGCCACGGTCGTTATCCTGCCCACGCCGGAACCGGGCGCTGTACCCACCGTCACCCCCGCTTCCCAAACCATCACTCCCACCACTAACTTTGCCCGGTTGTATGAAGAGGTACGCAGCCGCGCCGCCGCTTCCACCCTGCCGATTTACGGAGCCGTGCGCGCCCGGGACATGGCGACAGATACCGCGCCCTTTGCCGCTCCCGCCAGCCTCAACATCCCGTCGGACGAACCGGCGGCGCAGGAGGAGGCCGAAATATGGCTGCGCGACTATTTGGGCCTGGAAACCGGAACGCCGGTGCGGCTGCTCGCTCCAGAACTGGCCTATGATCAGCGTCTGATAACGGGTGAAAAGTTGTGGCGCATCGGCCTGCAAGAAGCGGCCAAGCGGGAGTTAGAAGATCTGCGCCTGGACGTACAAGACGATCCCCTGGCCAGTTACCAGTTGGCCTTGTACTTCCGCGATTTGGGCCTTTACCGTTCCTCCATTCTGGCGGCCACATCCATTCTGGCTAACGCCAACATCTCTGTCTTCGATGCGCCCCGGTTTATTGGCCGATTGTCTTATCCCGTTTATTATGCCGACCACATTCTGCAGCTGGCAGCGGCATATGGTTATGATCCATTGCTGCAGTTTTCGCTGGTGCGGCAGGAAAGTTTGTACGAGAGCTTCGCTCGCTCCGGCGCAGCGGCGCAGGGTCTGAGCCAGGTTATCCCGGACACCGGAGCCTACATTGCCGAGCGGCTGAACTGGCCTGGTTTTGAGAACGACGACCTGTATAAGCCTTACGTGGGATTGGCTTTTGGGGCGTATTACCTGCATCAGCAGTTGAACGCGTTTGACGGCCTGCCCCATGTCGCGCTGGCGGCTTACAACGCCGGGCCGGGCAACGCCGCCCGCTGGTACGAAACGGCCGGTGCGGACATCGACGTCTTCAAGGAGACAGTGGATTTTGCCGAGACACGGCTTTATATCGAGCGCATTTATTTAGGACAGGCTATCTATCGGTATTTATACGGGAAGTAAGGATTTGCCGGACGTGTTTTGCGTCTTCAGTTGTCATTTGTCCATATGAATAGTCGCTTAGGGCTGTCCCAATCTCAGGCTGCATACGGTATTATTTTGGGCGGGGAGCTTTGACGGCCTGATGTTTGAGTGGCGGGGCAGGAGCGGCAAAGGCAAACGATATGTCAAAAAACTTCAAGTGGACGACTGAAGAAGACCACGATTGGGAAGAGATCGCGCCGCCGCCACCGGACCCTGTTCCTTCCCCCCGGCGTTGGCGGCGCTGGCTGCTGTTGTTGGGGTTGGTTCTGTTGGCGGGCGGGGTTTTTGTTCGGCAGGCGCGGCAGCAGGTAACGGCCGTTACCGCCAACGTCGAAGCCGATATCCTCTCCAGCCAGGCTTTGCTAGAACAGGCCCGCAATGAAGACGACCTGGAACTGTTTACAACCGTTTTGTCTGGCCGTGACGGCCGTTGGACGGCGGCACAGCAGGCGCTTTTCCAGGAGGACTTGCTGTGGAACCGCCAACCCTTTGGACTAAACCTTCTGTCCACCGAGCCGGCGGTTATCTCCGTGACGGTCACCCCCGATTTGCAATCGGCCGAGATGCTGGTGGAGCGGCAGTATGCCGTGAGCGAGACCGACAGCCCGCAGCCAGACGGCCGTGAAGCCTTCTTACTGTCGTCGCCGGTACAGGTGGATGAAGTCACGCTGCTTCTACCTCTCACTTTTCGGAAGGGCGACTCCCGCTGGCTGTTATCCCCGCCGCCGGACGAATATTGGGGACGCTGGCAGCAAGCCGAAGGGCGCTTTGTAACCCTGATTTACCCTGAACGAGATGCGGATATTGCCTTGCGCCTGCTGGACGAGATGGATAATCAGGTGAAAACGCTGTGCCGGTTTGAACCGGCAGCCGAGTGCCCGAGCGGTTGGCAGCTGCTTGTGCGTCTGGATACAGACCCCGCCAGCCTGACGGCCGTTGCCGATCCCCAGCGCCTGCTAAAACCGGACCCCGTCTTTGATTTGCCTGCGCCTTCCCTGGTGGGCTTGCCAGTGGACGAAACGGGTTACGAGGTTTTGGCTCAGGCCTATGCCGGCAAGGTCGTCAATCGAGCCATTGTAGACGTGGTGGCGAATGGCGGCTGGCATGTAGCCGGCGACGTAGAGGCGGCGAAGAGGTCATGAGCCAGTTTGATTGGCACACAGAGGACGATGCATATTGGCGCGAGCCTCCGCCACCGCCCAAGCGTCCAGACCAGGAACCCCGCAGACGGCCGTGGCCCATCATCTTCTTTATTGTGCTGGCTTTGCTGGTAGCCGGCGGGGTGGTTTACCGGCAGGTCAAACTGCAAGTAGAATCGGCGACCTCGACAGTGCAGGCCGACGTGCTTTCTACCCACAACCTGGTGCAAACGGCCGTAAACCGCCGTGATCTGGAATTGTTCCGGTCGCAGCTTTCCGGCCGTGATCCCGATTGGACGAGCGCGGAAGAAGCCGTCATGGGCAGTGGATTGATGGCTGGACGGGACTTTTGGGGCTGGCGGCTGCCCGATCCGCTGCCGGACCAAAACCTCACGCCAAACGACCTGGCTACTGCCTTCGCCACTTTAAAGCTGTCCCCCGATTTAAATGAAGCCGAGCTGCAGTACCCGCAGAGCTACGTCTTGACGCCGTCGCCGGGCATTACCGAGGTGATTACGCTGACGCAGACGGCCGTTTATCGGCGCGGCAGCCAGCGCTGGTTATTGTCGCCGCCAGACGAAGCGTTTTGGGGCGGCTGGGTGACGAACGAAGGGGATACACTTAAACTGATTTACCCGGAACGTGATGCGGTCGTAGCCGAGCGGTTGGCCGCCGACCTGGAAGCGCTGCTGCACGAAATATGTACCGCCTGGGAGAATCTGCCGTGTCCGACAGACCTGCACGTCACGTTGCGTCTGAGCGATAGCCCGGAGAGCCTGCTGACCGCACCGGGCGGAGCCTTCCCGGAAGCGGGCCAAAGCCTGACTGTGCCCACGCCTACGCTGCTGGGCCTGCCCCGCGACGAGGCAGGGTATCAGGCGGTGTATCGAGCTTATGGCGGGCAGTTGGCCACGGCCGTTATCGCCAATCTGGTGGGATGGGAGTGCTGCCAGCATGCCCCCTTCTTTCAGGTACTGACAGATTACCTTTTGAGCCAGCTCGATTTACGGCCGTGGCCCATCACCAGCGCCGACCACATTCAGGTACTCCGCCACAGTGTCAGTATGGCCGATCTCAACTTGTACTGGGACAGGCGAGACTGGCTTCTACGGGAAGTGGATGACGGGTGGGAAGTGTATACGGCCGTCGATTTTCTGCTGCAAACCTACCCCTTCATCGATCCCGTACAGTGGCTGCGGGAATTAGATCGTCAACGCAGCCTCTTGAACTGGATGAATCAGGCCTTCGCAGAGCAAGCTTATGGCTTTGCGGCCGGTCCTGGCCTGCTGGAGGCATTGGACGAAGAGTGGTGGAGGTTTGCCTACTCTCAGACCTTGCTGGCACAGGAGCAGGCGCCCCTGCCTGCTCCTTTCCCAGACGAGGATCTAGAAATTGTGTGCATGAGCGATACCAATTTTGACGAAGATAGTGCTTCCGTGCTTTATCGCTTCAATCTAGAGTCAGAAACCTGGACCGAGGTTTTATCTCGCACTGCTTATTTAATGGCTACGCCGCTGCCCGATGATTCTGGCCTGGTGCTGCAGTCGTTTGAGTTCACCGAAGATAACAACTGGCAGACAGAGTTCTGGCGCGATGGCCAGAGCCACGTTTTGTTTACCAGTGAACGGTTGTCGCTGACGCTGGGCCAGTTTGATCCCGCCGGACAGTATCTGATTGTGTATACCGAAAGCCCGGATTCAGAAGTGCCGCAGACCAGTCTGCTAGATCTGAATGCCTGTGTGCCCGACGCCTGTGACCCTTTGCTGCTGGAAGGTCAGCCGTTCTGGTCGCCAGACGGCCGTTCCACCATCATCGCCGCGTCTGACCTGTTTGGCAGCAGCACGTTCCTCATCAACGGCAGCGTCGTCCTGGCAGATCCCAGCCAACCCTCCCTTACCTCCCCCTTGCATTTAGGCGACGGCCAGGGGCAGTTGTTAACGCCTGACGGCGAACCGGCAGGCGAAGGTTATTCGCCCTTCTGGATAGACAATCAGCGGTTTGGCTATGTACGACCCGGCGCAGAGGAAGTTGGTGATGAAGTGGTGCTGGCCAACGCGGCTGATCCGACGGAGGCGGCAGTGGTGCTAACGCTGGCCGACATCACGGCCGTGGGGCCATCCGGCATTTCCGCCCCCGCCTCTATCCGCTACGTCATCACCCATCCGGCGCACCCGACGCTCCTGTTTGTGGTCTCGCTGGACGCTTTGTCGCGCGAGGCCTATGTCTTCACCTATGATCTGGAAGCCAAACAGCTCGATTTGCGTCTTCAGTCGCCTGTGTGGCCCTATCACGCGCTGGGGTTCTCGCCAGACGGCCGTTGGCTCATCCTCACCGGCTCCGACCCGCAGGATGCCAGTGCGCGTGCCAGCGGCGCCAGTAGCAGCCTCTTTGTGCACAACATCGCCAGCCACCAGACACAGACTTACGTTTCCCAGTTTGCCAGCGGCATCCTATCCCCGTTGTTTGACTGGTCGGTCGACAGCCAATGGCTTTTGTTTGTCGTCGATGATCGGATTCTCAGCCTCGTCGCCCCGGATTATGACTATCAATGGGTATTTGCTCATAATCAGGGTAACTGTATGGCGACCAGCTGGACCAAGTGAAGATCAAAAGGGCACTTTTCATGAGCAAGCAGCAAGTACAATCTATTTTTGGCGCCAGCGCCGATGCTTATGTGACCAGTAAAGTCCATGCCAAAGGGGCCAGCCTGAACCGGGTGGTAGAGTTGGCAGCGCCGCAACTGCACTGGCGGGTGCTGGACATAGCCACCGGGGCCGGCCACATGGCTTTCAGTCTGGCTCCTTACGTGCAGCAGGTGGTGGCTACCGATATTACGATGCAGATGCTAGAGCGTACGGCCGTTGGCGCCCAGGAACGCGGCTTACGCAACGTCATCGTGGAAACGGCCGATGCCGAAAATCTACCGTTCCCTGCTGCCCGCTTTGACCTCGTCACGTGCCGCATTGCTGCCCATCACTTCCCAGACGTGGACCGGTTTGTGGCTGAGGCGGCGCGCGTGCTGAAACCGGGCGGTCTGCTGGTGGTAGTGGATAACGTGGTGCCCGGCAGCCACCTGCGCGGTAAAAAGGCCGCGATGCAGCGTGAAGCAGGCCGCTACGTGAACGCCTTCGAGAAACTGCGCGATCCGAGTCACGGCCGTTGCCTTAGCCTGGACGAGTGGGCCGAGCAGTTTCGCCGGGCCGGGCTGGCCCTGGTGCACCAGGAAGCACTGCGCAAGGAAATGGATTTCGCCAGTTGGACCGACCGGCTGCACGTTGCCGACGCCGACCGCACCCGGCTGCGGGTGATGCTGCTGCAAGCGCCAACGGCCGTTTCCGAGTTCTTGACGCCCACCCATACCGGCGATAGAATCGCTTTTTACTTAACTGAAGCTATTTTAATCGGGAGATTGGGGACTGAAGATACGCGATGAGGCACTGCCTTATCCTTTCTTTAATCACCAATCTTTTTGTTTGAGAATTAGACGATTTGCTGGCAAACATGCTAACAAACCGTCAACCACTTATATCTTTATGGACAAAACCTATCACTTTTGGATCACTGGCTGCCAGATGAACTATGCCGATGCCCGCCGCGTAGCCACCGAACTGGAAAAAATCGGCTACCGCGCCACGCCGAACCTGGAAGAAGCCGACGTCGTCGTCTTGGAAACCTGCACGGTGCGCCAGCAGTCCGAAGACAAAGCCTACAACAAGCTGGATAATTTACGGCCTCTCAAAGAGCAAAGCCCTAACAAAACCATCGCTGTCATGGGCTGCGTGGTAGGCGTGCGCGGTAATGAAGCGCTGGAAAAGCGCTTCCCCTTCGTAGATGTGTTCATGGAACCCAGCACAGATGGCCTGCCTTTGGTGTCTCATCTGCGGCAGGGCGAAGACCTGAGCTTTGAGCTGGCTGCCACCGCCGAGCGCCATGCCTGGCAGGACGGCGAGGTCATTTTGCCGACGGAGCAGCGCGGGCAGCTTGTGTCTGCGCCGGTGTCGGTGGTGTATGGGTGCTCGCATGCCTGTTCGTTTTGCATCATCCCGCAGCGACGCGGCATCGAGCGCAGCCGCCCCGTGGGTGAGATCGCCGCCGAGGTTCGTTCGCTGGTCGCGCAGGGCGTAAAGGAAGTGGTGCTGCTGGGCCAGATTGTGGATCGCTATGGCTACGACATTCCCGATGGGCCGGATTTAGCCGACTTGCTGCGCGTAGTCAACGACGTTGAAGGTTTGGCGCGCATCCGCTTTCTGACCAGCCACCCAAACTACATGACCGATAAAATTCTGCACGCGGTGGCCGATTTGCCCAAAGTAATGCCGCAAATCGAAGTGCCCATTCAGGCAGGCGATGATGACGTCCTGCGCGAAATGAAGCGAGGCTATACGGCCGACGATTACCGCCGTCTGGTAGAACGTATTCGCCGTATCATTCCGGACGTGGCGATTCATAACGATGTGATTGTTGGTTTCCCCGGGGAATCTGAGGTCCAGTTCCAAAAGACCTATGATATTTTACGAGAGCTAGAACTGGATAAGGTGCATTTGGCCCGGTACAGTCCGCGTCCTGGTACGGTCAGCGCCCGCCGCATGGTTGATGACGTATCTGACGAAGAGAAGCGTCAGCGTTTTCACGAGATTGAAGAGCTGCAAAAAGAGATCGCCGAGAAAAAAATGGCCCGCTGGCTAGGGCAAACGGTAGAAGTATTGGTGGAAGAGCAGCAGAAAGGGCGCTGGCGCGGCCGCACACCGCAGAGCAAACTTGTCTTTTTTGATGACCCGCGTGATTTGAAGGGAAAACTGGTCCAGGTGCGGGTGCAGCATACTGGCCCGTGGAGTATGTCTGGGACGGCCGTGGATCGCCCGGAAGCAGGAGTAGGGGAAACGGCCGTTTCTCCCAGCATCCCCTTAACGTTAGTTTGATAGTTGGTTAGGTTTGTTAACCAACTATCAAACCTGCCTCATTCTCAAACCATGAAGCTGTTTGCCCGGCTGAATCCCTGACTGAGAACGGCCGTTAAATTATCCCCACGCTGGACCAGATAAGCCGCCATGCCGCTGCTTTGCAGCAAAGCCGCCAGCTTCGCTCCCGAACGCCGACCCCCAAACGACTCCGGATCAATCAAAACCGTCACCAAACGCAGTCCGCGCCGCGACAGCTGCCGTGCGGCGCTGGCCCACTCTTCCTGCGCTGTTGGCGTCACCACGATTACCGTGGTGCCACGCGGGAAAAGATGTGATTCCGCGTGCAGCACATCGCTCAGCGGCACGTGGCCCTGGGCGCGGAGCACCGCCAGCGTTTCCAAAACGCGGTTAAGCTGCCGCTCGCCCCGATCTGGCTGCACCACTTCGTTGGACTGCCCATAAGCCAACATGCCCACCGCCCGGTCGTGCCGCAGAAAATACTGCGCCAGAGAAGCCGCCACCGTTACCGTATACTCTTCCGTCGAGTCGGGCAGCTCAAAGTCGTCCAGCCCCAGCCAGTCTAACAAATCCACTTCGTTTTCTGGCAGAGAAGGAAGCTGGCGTGGTGTAACATGGTTGAAGACCGCCATATCCGGCACTATCCAGATGTCGGCCATGGGATCTAACTCAAACTCTTTGACGATCAGACGGTCGCGTCGGGCTGTGCTGGGCCAGTGAATGCGGCTGAAGCTGTCGCCGGGGGCATAGTCACGCACGCCCGAGGCGTTGGTAGTGACGTAGTGGGTGCGGCGGCGCAGCGCATCGCCGCCTGGCAGCAGGCCGATAGGCAAAGCGAACTGGAAGATGTCGAAGGTAAGCGGGTAGATGACGACGTTGGAAGTGGGGGTCAGGTCGCGCTGCATAGGAAACAGTCCGAATGGATCGCTGGTGCGTAGTTGAATAGGCCCAAGCTGGTAACGGCCGCGTTCCCGGCAGATGGTGATGGTGCGCCAGGTAAAGGAGCGCTTGGAACCGAGGTTGTTGACGACGTAGCTGGTCTTATGGCCGGGTACATCGGAGAAGTCGCGGATTTCCAGCCATAGTTTGGGCACGATGCTGGTGTTGCGGATAGTAAAGCGCTCTTCTAACGGCCGTCCCACCTGCGTGCGCCGCACTCTGGTGGCGCGCGCCAGATGGACCCAATTGATGTTGATCCAGGCCCAGAAAAAAGACAGGATAAGCAGCAGCCCCAGCATGTAAGCCAGGTTAAAGAAAATATCACGTCCGGTTGTCAGCCCGCCAACCAAAGCCAGCAGGGCCAACGCGAACACGGCCGTGCGCCGTTGCTTGAGCTGGTTCAACATGAGTGGATTACGCTCTTCCTTTGGCCCCGGGAACGGCCGTGCTGTCCAAAATATCCTGCACAATTGCGTCCGGCTCGATATCTTTAATGCGCGCTGCCGGCCCCACGATAATCCGGTGATTCAACGCCGCGCCCGCCAGCGCCTTCACGTCATCTGGCAGCACAAAGTCACGGCCCAGCATGGCCGCCCGCGCTTGCCCCAGCCGGTAAATCGACAGCGCACCCCGCGAGCTGGCCCCCAAATACACGTCCGGGTGCTCCCGCGTACTACGCACCAGATCCACAATATATTCCTTTACCAAATCATCAATGTAGATTTCTTTGATCGCTTCCTGAGCGGCCGAAAGCTCCTCCACACTCACCACCTGTTCGATCGTTTCCAGGGGATGATGGTGCTGCTGCCGCTCCAGCATATCGATCTCTTCCCTCTTGTCCGCATAACCGAGGCGTAAGCGCAGCATAAACCGATCCAACTGCGCTTCCGGCAAAGGAAATGTGCCTTCGTATTCAATGGGGTTCTGCGTTGCCAGTACCATGAAAGGGCTGCCAAGAGGGTAGGTATGGCCATCCACGGTAACCTGGCGCTCTTCCATCGATTCTAATAGTGCGGATTGGGTCTTGGGGGTGGCCCGATTGATCTCATCAACGAGGACGATTTGGGCGTGAATGGGGCCGGGGCGGAATTCGAACTCGCGGGTTTTTTGATTGAACACAGAAACGCCGGTAACGTCACTGGGCAGCATGTCGGGAGTAAACTGAATGCGCTGAAACTTGCAACCGACGGAACGGGCCAATGATTTAGCCAGCACTGTTTTTCCTACACCGGGCACATCTTCTATCAGAATGTGACCCTGGCACAGCAAGCCCAAAACCGTTAATTGCACGGCGGCGCGTTTGCCGATAATCACACGTTCTACGTTCTCCACAATGCGATTGGCTATTTCTTGAACATCGGCCATATAGATGCTCCTTCTTATGGGGGTGATATTTTTTGGTAATGAA
>Ga0116151_10006107_pt1 | contig 10287 bp, 10 predicted proteins | sample AD_UKC117_MetaG_FD_89893 | JGI IMG/M metagenome (GOLD analysis project Ga0116151, IMG submission 89893) | Active sludge microbial communities of municipal wastewater-treating anaerobic digesters from Hong Kong - AD_UKC117_MetaG | ecosystem: Engineered > Bioreactor > Anaerobic > Digestate... | reverse complement strand
TAGCTGGCGTACCTGTTCTACATGGTCGTTTAGGGCGGCTACTTGCGCCTGCTGCGGCACATCCCAAAACAGGATGTTGCCTTCTATGTTTCCGGCGGCCAGCAGCGACCCATCCGGGGAAAAAGCGAGGCTGCTGACGATGGCCGGTTGCGGCAGCACGCCGATTTCGCCGCCGGTCTGGGCGTTCCACAACTTGACGATGGGCGTAAACTGGCCGTCGATGGTGGCAGAAACGGCCGTTGCCAGAATACGGCCGTCTGGCGACAAGGCCAGCGCCCCCACAAAATCTTCATGTTCAAAGCGTGGCCCCCACTCGCCGCTGGTTACGTCCATGAGTTGGACTGTGGCCCGCGCCACCCAAATCGCCGTCTGCCAGTCAGCGTCAAACCGCACGCCGTAAACGGGCGCAGCCGTGTTGAAGCCGGTCAGCGTGGCGGCGGGTTGTCCGGTGGACAGATCGTAGAGGGTAACGGCGATATTGTCGGCCGAAGTGACGGCGAGTTGACGGCCGTCTGGGGAAATCTGGGCGCTGGTAGCGGTGCCGGAAAAGGGAATCGTTTGTCTGAGTTCCAGGCTGTCCGGGGCATACACCCGAATGGCGCTGGCATCTTGCAGAGCGATGAGGGTGTCGTCGCGGGCAAAGTCCAATGTGCCGCTGAGGGTTTGCGTGTTGGTGAGGGCAATTTCGCCACGGCCGTCGCTGGCGATGGTGTGCAGGCCGTCGTCATTGCCCAGCAGCAGGGTCTGGCCGTCGGCCGACCAGAGCATTTTGTAGGGGCGCGGCACGTTGAGGGGGTCGTCTGATTGCAGCGTGCCCGCGTTGGCGGCAGTGATAGGTCCGGCGGCCGGTGTGGTGGCAGGCGGCAGGGGTGTGGATGATGGCGTGGGTAGAACGGCCGTGTCTGTGGGCGCAGGAACGGCCGTGCCGCCAGCCGCGCAGCCGGTAAGCAGGAGCCAGATGAAAACGAGAGACAAAGAGCGCATAAGCTGCCTTACCCTGGGGTAACTTCGTGCCGTTTTTGCTCCAGCGCGTCCACCAGCCGGTCGTAGGGTTTGATGAACTTGTCCACCCCTTCCTCTTCCAACTGCGCGGTGACATCGTCGATGTCGATGTGCAGTTCGGCCAACTGGTCGAGGACGCGGTAAGCATCGCCCAGATTTTGCTGCAGCGTGGGGGCAACACGGCCGTGATCCCGAAAAGCCTCCAATGTTTCTTGGGGCATGGTGTTAATGGTGTGGGGGCCAATCAGCGCCTCCACGTATTTGACATCGCTGTAGTCGGGGTTTTTGGTGCTGGTGGAGGCCCATAAAAGGCGCTGCGGCTGTGCGCCGCCTTCCGCGAGGTGGTGGAAACGGCCGTTCTCAAAAATTTCCCGGTAGATATGGTAAGCCACTTTGGCGCTGGCGATGGCTACCTGGCCTTGCAGCCGTTTAGCCGTGACCGTGTTGCTGTTGCCCGCAGCCCGTTCGGCCAGCATCGGGTCTACCAGAACGTCAATGCGGCTTAAGAAAAAGCTGGCTACCGACGCCACGTGATCCACCGGTTTCCCCGCTTCCAGACGATCCCGCAGGCCGTTGAGGTAGGCCTGGGCCACTTCTTTGTAGCGGGGCAGGCCAAACAGCAGCGTCACGTTTACGTTGATGCCCTCGCTGATGAGCTGGCGAATGGCCGGCAGCCCCTCTTGTGTGCCCGGTACTTTGATCATGAGGTTAGGCTGATTAACGGCCGTCCACAGGCGGCGCGCTTCGGCGATGGTTTTGTCCGTACTCCGGGCCATGTGGGGCGAGACTTCCAGGCTGACAAAGCCATCTTGCCCATGGAGGCGATCGTAGAGGGGGCGAAAGTGAACGGCCGTTTGCCGAATATCTTCAATGGTCAGCGCATCTATGATCTCGGCTGTGCTGCGGCCCGCCGCCACTAGCTCCTGGATGGTCTCGGTATACAGGTCGCTGTCGTTGATCGCTTTTTCAAAGATGGCAGGATTGGAAGTGATACCGCGCAGGCCATCTTCAACGATCAGGCTATCCAACTCGCCGGAAGTGAGAAGATCGCGGCGAAGATAGTCCAGCCAGACGCTCTGGCCGAACGTTTGTAGTTCAAGCAGGGGATTGTCTTTGTTCATGGAAACACATTTCCTTGCACAGGCAGCGCTGTGCCCAGGGGCTGTAAAGCGGGGTTGGTTGATTCTTTTACCATCCGGCGGGCGGGTCGCTGGCGGGGAAGGATTCCCAGCCAGCCTCGTCCGTCACATCTTCGGGGTCGATGGTACGGACTACTTTTTTAGGTGGTTTGGCCTTTTTCTCTTTTTGCTTTTTGTCTGGCGGGTGGTTGACGGCCGTTTCTTCCTCTTGCGCCTTTTGTTTTGGAGGCGCGGTTCTTTTTTTCGGTTTGTCAGGCATCACTGGGCATCCTTCGAGACAGGAAGGGTTCCCTTCCCCGTCTCCAGTTTTCAGTCGTTACTTTAATCGTTAAGGGAGCGGCCGGCTGTTTTATGCCAGGGCCAGTTGATCCCGTTTCACCAACACATCTTCTTCCAGTCGGGCAAAGCCGGCCAGCAGACTCTCCAACGCTTTGCTTTGCCGTATCTGTTCCAGAACCGCCAGATCAATGCCTGCTTCGCTGAGAGAGGCAAGCTGTTTCTGCGCGGCTGCCCGGTCGTCTGGAGGTTCTTGGGCGGTGGGGCGATGGGCCAGATAGGTGTTCAGGCGATAAGGGGAAAGGCTGCGAATTGTCGCCGGATAAACGGGCGTGCTGCTGTTGGCCCATAACGGCCGTGGCACATGCGCGCCTTCGTCGGCCAGCGCTTCCCAGTCGGCGCCCTGGAAGGTATCGCGGAAACGGCCGTATATCTCCCGGGCCACGGCTGCGGCTGTTTTGCCGCGCAGGTGCTGGCTCAGTGGGTCGGACCGGCCTTCCAGCATTTCATCCACGACATTGTTGAGCGGCTGCAGGGGCACAGAAACGACGGCCGTCGGCGCGATGCGCCAGATGTCCAGCGTTTGCAGGAACTTTTGGATGCCGGCGAGGTAGGCCTGGGTAACGGCCGTATACGTCTCCGGTGTGTAAACATGCGTGCTGTTCACGCTGATCCCGTCGGCAATCAGATTTTTCATTGCTTCGATGCCGTCCGGCGTGGCCGGCACCTGCACCATCACATTAGCGCGGTCTACCTCGTAAGCCAGCCGCAGTCCTTCTGCCTGGATCTCGGCGCTGCTGTTTTGTTGGCGCGGATCAATCGCCAGGCCCGCGTAGCCATCTGCGCCGTTGGTGTTTTCATAGATGGGATGCAAAAAATCGGCCGTGCGCTGGACGTCGTCGGCGATCACCGCTTCCATAATTTCGCGCGGAGAACGCCCCTCGCCATCCAGTTGGTGCACCAGTTCGTTATAATCGGAACGGTACTGCACGGTATGGGCAAAGGCAATTGGCACAGAGGTCACACCGGTAACGCCTGCGTCAATCAGCTCTTGAAGCTGCCCAGATTCGATGATGGCCCGGTCGATTGTATTCAGCCAAATAGCGGTGTTTTTGGCCGGGCTTCTAGACGTTTCTTCGGATTGTAAAGTCATCGCATTCCTCCAGCTTGTACTTAAAATTCGCTAATCGCTTCCCCCGGTTCTCCAGCCTCTTTTAAAGGGATCGTCAGACTTTTGTATGCTGCTGTGATGCTGCGGTTGACGGGGTTTCTTTGTTTAGCTGGCTCTCAAAGATATAGCCCGGACGCCACGGTGTACCCAGCGCCGGCAAAATCCAGCGGTCAAGACCCCACCATCCGGCCACTTTCCAGGCCAGTACCAGCCAGGTCGCAATCACAAACAAGATTGGATTGGTGCTGACCGCACCGGCCATCAGATAGTTAACGTTCATGAAGCTGCCAAAGAAAGCGGCGATGCCGGTAAAAATACCCAAAATGAGGGCAATACCCACCAGAAACTCGCCCCAGGCTACCAGTTGGCTCCAAAGCGGGGCGTTGGGCAGGACTACACTTTGCAGGAAAGCGGCATACCAGCCCTGTACGTCGGGGTGTTCGCCGCCGGTTTTGGATAAGGCTCCGTTGACAAAGCCCGTAAGAGCCGCTCCGGCGTTTGCGCCGGTCCAGGCGGGGTTGTTTAGCTTGCCCCAACCGGCCACTAGCCATTCGTAGCCAACATACAAACGTAGAATTAACCATATCCAGGCCCACCGTACGCTGCCGAACAGCGTTTGAGCGATGGGTGGATCTTGGATGAGCTGAACATCCTCACTGGATGCCTTACGAATAGGAAATTCTGACATGCTTTGTCTCCTTGCTGCGGGCAAGCCGCAGCCGCTAATCTGAGGTGACAGTTGTCTATAGGATAAGGCACGGCCGTGGCAAAATCTTTAGACTTTGTGGAAGCAAAACTTAAGGAAACTTTATAGGGACGGGCCGCAGATAGTCAGCGCGGTGTCAGGCCCAGGCACGGCCGTGCTGCCCAAGCAGAGCGAGCGCTGCCTCCGGTCCCCAGTCGCCGGGGGCGTAAATGGGCAGGTCGCTGCCGCCGTCTTGCCACGCCTGCAAAACAGGCATTACCACCCGCCACGCTTCTTCGATCTGGTCGGCGCGCATAAACAGAGTGGCGTCACCGCACATCACGTCTAACAGCAGGGTTTCGTAAGCGGCCGGCAAGGGATCTTCCTCAAAGGCGTCACGGTAGTGAAAGGCCATGTTGACAGGCTCCAGGCACATTTCTGGGCCGGGATATTTGGCCTGAAAGTGGATATCGATCCCTTCGTTGGGCTGGATGTGGATGACAAGTTGGTTGGGTTGCCAGCGGGACACGGCCGTATCCGGGAATGCGCGGTGGGGAACTGGCCGGAACTGGATGATTACTTTTGAAGTTTTTTCCGGCAGGCGTTTGCCTGTCCGCATATAAAAAGGTACGTCCTGCCAGCGCCAGTTGTCGATGAACAGCTTCAGGGCGGCAAACGTTTCTGTGGTCGAGTCGGGGGAAACGTTTTCTTCCTGCCGGTAGCCCTGGTACTGCCCTCTGACAGCGTTTTGGGCGATGGCGGCTGGGGAAAACGGCCGTATCGCTTGCAGCACGTCCAACTTCTTATTTCGAATCTCGTCGGCCACAAAGGAGACCGGCGGTTCCATGCTCACCAGGCACAACACCTGCAGCAGGTGGTTTTGAATCATGTCGCGCAGCGCTCCGGCGTGGTCGTAATAGCCGCCCCGGTGTGCCACGCCCACAGTTTCTGCCACGGTAATTTGCACATGGTCGATGTAGCGCCGGTTCCATAAAGGCTCGAAGAGCACGTTGGCAAAACGAAAAGCCAGGATATTCTGCACGGTCTCTTTGCCCAGGTAATGATCAATTCGGTAGATTTGCGACTCGGCAAAAACGCGGCGCAGCAGTTGATTGAGCGCCTGTGCGGAGGCCAGGTCGTGGCCGAAGGGCTTTTCCACCACGAGGCGGGTGTGCTCCTGGTCGGCGGCCAGGTGGGCGGCGGCCAGGCCGTTAACGGCCGTTCCAATCAACTGCGGCGGAATCGCCAGATAAAAAACAATGCCCGGGGTTGTCTGCCACTGCTGGCTCAGGCTGCTCAGGCGCGCGGCGAGCTTCTGGTAGGCCGCTGCCTCGGCAAAATCGGCTGCCTCATACGCAAAAGCAGCGATAAAGTCGGCCCACCGCTTCTCCGCCAACTGCTGCTGCCCGCCAAACCGGGCCACGCCCTCTCGCAGCCGCTCGCGAAACGCCGACACGCTTAACGCTCGTTTGTCCAGTCCAATCACGGCAAACTGTTCAGGCAGCCAGCCATCTAAAAACAGGTTGTACAGCGCAGGCGCCAACTTGCGCCAGGCCAGATCGCCGCCCGCGCCAAAAATTACCAGAATGGTGGCTGCCGGACGTTCAGTGTTCATCAAGGGCCATCAACGCCGCTTCCGCTGCCCAGGGGATGCGTTCAATGGCGGGCATAAAGCCGCCTAAATGCTTAAACACCTCCTTTTCAGACGGGTAAAGTTGCCCCTGCGCGTCCAGCGAGTGCAAAATGTGGTAAGCGCCTTCGCGTAGCCACGGTGAATCAAAATGGAAAACCAGCGCCTGCAGCAGCGAAGGCATACCAGCCCGTCCCAGCCCAATCAGGGCGCGAGCGGCAGCCCAACGAACGTCGATAGAAAGGTCTTCCAGTGCTTTGACGAGGGCAGGGGCTGCTTCGGGGGCATGAATGGTGCAGAATGCTTCGGCGGCTTCCCAGCGGAGGTTGTCTTGCGGGGCGCTCAGAGCTTCGATCAGGGCGGGAACGGCCGTGTCTCCGATAGCCACCAAAGCCAGTCTGGCCCGTTGGCGCAGCAGGCCATCCGGGTTATTTAATTCGGTAATCAGTTTTTGGACATCGCCTGGAGAGGTAGTCTGTTTCAAAATAGTCATGGGCGTTTGCTCCTACCACAATTAGACATAACTATTATCAGTTTACGTGCCAGGGCAGCGAAAGTCTTTATTGAAGCTTGATGGTAATCCTAAAAAATTCTTAAGAAGGCAGGGAAGGACGGCCGTATGCTCTAAAGTGCCCCAGCGGCCAAGGCAAGGAATACGGCCGTTTCCAACACCGCCGCTGCCAGCAACAGCCCGATGCTCCAGAAACCCAACGCATCCCACTGGGCAGGGTCCGTGGCCGCTCCCCGGTGAATACGCCAGCTTTGCCAGGCAGCCAGGGGCAGCGTGGGCAGCAGAGCCAGCGCCACGGGCGCGGGCAGTCCCAGCCTTACCAGCAGGGGCAGCAGCAAATACGCCAGAGCCAGCGCCGCGACAAACAACTGCCCGGCACGCCGGGGGCCGATGATGACGACCAGGGTGCGCTTGTTAACCATCGCGTCGCCGCCGACGTCGGGCAGGTTGACGCTGAACAGCATGACCCACTGAAAGCAGCAGAGGGGCACGGCGGCCAGCACAGGCAGAAGTTCAACCTGCCCGGCCTGCACCTGAAAGCCGAGCAGCGTGGTGAGGCCGGGCACCAGCACCGTCGCTGTCACTTCGCCCAGGCCATGGCGGTTAAGCCACAGCGGCGGCGAGCTATAGGTCCAGGCCAGGCCAATAGACAGCAGCAGCAGGGCCAGGGATTGCAGCGGGCCGCGGCTGATGGTGACGAGAACGGCCGTGGCTGCCAGCGCCACCCCACCGCACACCAGCGCCCCGATCAAGGCCGCGCGCGGTTTAAGCAGGCCTTTCGGCAGAATGCGGCTGCCGCTGGCCCAGCGCGTGGGCAGCAGGGTGGCCGCGTCGGCATCCTGATCGAAGTAGTCGTTGCTGTAGTGGGTCATTAGCTGGGTGGCCGTGATGGCGATCTGGCACCAGACAGCGGCGCTCCAGGTGAGCGAAGCCCCGGTATACAAAGCAACGCTAATGCCCAGCGCGTGAAAAATGAAGCCGCCGATGAGATGTAACGGCCGTCCTAGCCGTAAAAAATAGATGGTGCGCTGGAGCGCCGAAGCGCTGCGCGTAGAAGATACCGGCACGCTCATAGCCTTCAGACCACCCCTTTTGTCACTTGATACGCGCTCAGGACAAAGTACTGGGCATAAAACAGACCCCATAAAAACATGTAGAAGTGGCCGATGGAGCCTTTCTGACGCGGATCAACACGGCCGCTGACGAGCCAAAAAAGGGTAAGGGCCACAGCCTGCGCCACCAGCAGCAGTACGCCATCCGGCTGCGGCAGTTGGGAAACAGCCACGGCCATCACGCCGGCATAACCAGTTGTTAGAATGATGCGGCCCAGGTCAAAGGCGCGTTTCGGGCCTAACTTCACGGTAAACGTCTGGATGCCATGTACCTGATCCCCCAACAGGTCTGGGATGTCTTTGAAAATGGCAATGACCAGACCAAAGCCAAAGAAAAAGGCCGCCATCACCGCCAGGGTAGCCACGGAGAAATTAAGCAACCCGCCAAATACGTGATTATAGTGCAGAGCCACGCCTACATTGGCGATGACGCCGCGCGCCAGCGCAATGCTAACGGCCGCCCAAAAGGAAAACCGCTTCAGTCGCAGCGGCGGCACCGAGTAGATAGTGCCGATAAACATGATGATAAGCACGGTAGCCATCAAGAATGGTCCGGCAATCCAGGCGCCAGCCAGTGCCACTGCCCCCATAAACGCCACCAGGCACAAGCCCTGGCGCATGGACATTTCCAAAGATGCCAGAGGCAGCGTGGGTTTGTTGATCTGGTCGATCTCCACGTCGGTAATCTGGTTAAGGCCGACGATGTAGATGTTGAGAGCCAGGCAAGTGATCAAAGTGCCTATAACGGGGCCTAAGCTGGCAGGCGATAATATCTGGCTTCCGCCCGCGATAAGAAATAAAGCGACCACCTGGATCGTGGTGGCGATAATTGTGTGAGGCCGGGTGAACCGTGTGAACGCCGACAGCATAAATGTGACACTCCTGGGTCACGTGTATGAACGCAGAAGAGGGACGCAGACAAACAGAGTGTCTCCAGCTATCATGCTAGCAGAAAACGCTGTCTTCCTCATATGCCGCGATATAGGTGAAAGGTATAAAACTGGCATACTTCCGGCCGTCGTGTCCGTATAAACTACGGAAATGGGCGGATTTCTCGTGGTTTTTTCGGAGGGGAACGGCCGTTAAGTTCAGTACAGATTACACTTTCTTTACCACCCTCGAATGTGGTTAGATAGTAGCAGCGGGGCAAGGGGGCCAACGGGGTGCAGCCCCGGCTCTATTCACCGGCAGCCATCCCAGTCAGACTTCATACCGGCAAGCTGCTCTAGCACATAAACCGTGTTCCATTGCCATCAGTCAGTCAGCAGCTTGTTTGGAGGAGGTATCTTATGATCGATTCTTATTCTCGCCGGACACCTACTTGGGGGGGGTTTCTCATAGGTTTGTTGTTCCTCTCTGTTTTTGCCGTCCTATCCGCCTGTTCCGCGCCGTCTACCTCTGGCGAGGCCATGACCGACATGGACAGCACTATGGAAGATATGGCTGATATGGACCATGCCGACATGGGCCATGATGACATGGACCACGCCGCGATGGACCAGGCAGACAGTATGGCCGGTATGGACCACGGAGCCGAAGGGCGCAAATTTGTCCCCAATGACGGAGCCGAGGTTCACATTATGTCGCCTAAAAACGAGGCGGTTTTTAATCATCAAGATGGCGTGCCGGTGATTATTGCCACGACAAACTTTACCATTGGGGAGGATGGCCGGCACTGGCATATTTACGTGGACGGCGATCCGATCATGGTGATGGGGGGGACGACGTTTGTGCTGCAAGATCTGGCGCCGGGCGCACATGAGATAGAGGTGTTTTTGTCGTTGGGCACACACGAAGACCTGCAACAAGGCGACAAAGTGTCTATTACGGTGGCGGAATAATGAAGCTGCGGAGCAGCCGGTTCTGGTGGCTGGTTTGTGCGGCTTTGCTTTTGCTGCGGGTGGGCGGGGGCGGCACGGCCGTTTTCGCTCACGATGCCGTCATCGAAAGATCCTCGCCAGCCAATGGTGAAGTCTTGCCCGAAGCGCCCGCCCAGGTTGTTGCCTGGTTTGCCGAGGAACTTATCAGCGGTGAAAGCTCTCTGGCCGTCTTCGACGCCCAGGGCCAACAGCGCGACAACGGCGACGGCGGCGTAGACCTGAACGATCCGGACCATGCCTCCATGATCGTTACCCTGCCGCCTCTGCCGGATGGTTCGTATACCGTTCAGTGGCGAGTCGTTTTGCTAGACGGCGATGCCAGCAGCGGCGCTTTTGCCTTCGCCATTGGGGAAAACCAGGCGGTGGCTCCGCCTGCGGTTCCCGCGACCGGGGGAGCGGGGGGATTGGCTGGCGCCGGCGCCCCGCTTTATCTGGCTGTCGGATTGACGGCCGTTATCCTGCTGCTGGGCGTTATCTTCTTGCGCCGCCGCGCAGCCAGAAGCCATGCCTAAATGAGCCGGGGGAGCCTCATAAAGCGTTTTACCAAATTCAGTCTGGTTGCGGGCATTGTGCTGATAAGCTGCCTGAGCCTCGTCCGGCGGGCCTCGGCCCATGCCTTCCTGCTGCGCTCCGATCCGGCGGCCAACGCCATCCTGGTGGAATCGCCGCCCGCCATGCGTCTGTGGTTTAACGAGGTTATTTCGCCCCAGTTTAGCCAGGCACAACTGCTAGATGGCAACGGCCGTTCCCTGCCAGTCACCGTCACCGCCGATCCAGATGACGCTTCCCTGCTCACCGTCAACTTTCCCCCCCTCGATGATGGCGTCTACAGCGTGCGCTGGAATGTCTTGTCGGCCGCAGACGGCCACCCGACGCAAGGT
>Ga0116151_10006105_pt1 | contig 10290 bp, 9 predicted proteins | sample AD_UKC117_MetaG_FD_89893 | JGI IMG/M metagenome (GOLD analysis project Ga0116151, IMG submission 89893) | Active sludge microbial communities of municipal wastewater-treating anaerobic digesters from Hong Kong - AD_UKC117_MetaG | ecosystem: Engineered > Bioreactor > Anaerobic > Digestate... | reverse complement strand
GTGGAGATACGCCTCAGGGCTATGGCTACGGCTCCCCGGGCAATAAAACAGTTGATACGGAAGCGTCCCATTCCCCGTATCCCCACAGAAAAATCAAGCTCATGTTCCTCTTCAAAACGGGCGAACTGATTATCGTTCATGAACTGTTTGGCAATGGCCAGCGTCTGTTCAGGGGAAAGTTTAAAATCTCCCACAGGCTGCAGGACACCGTCCAGGCGCATCATGGGAGGGCTCCCCACCTTGAAATGAAGGTCGGAAGCCTCGTTCTCCACCATTTTCTGCAACATGTCGAAAAGCTGCATTATTTGACCCTTTCCAGATACTCCCCGGTCCTTGTGTCGATTCTGATCATCTCATCCTGATTGACAAAAAGAGGAACCTGTATGACATGACCCGTCTCCAGAACCGCTGTCTTGGTGGCCCCGGAAACCGTGTCCCCTTTGATGGCAGGCTCTGTCTCGACGATCTGGAGCTCCACAAAGTTAGGAAGGTTGATTCCCACGGGTTTGTCTCCGTACATGAGGATATAGACGATCATGTCCTCTTTCAGGAACTTCTTTTCTTCTTCAAGAGAATCAGCCGAAAGGCCGAACTGCTCAAAAGTCTCCATATTCATAAAGAAGAAGTTATGTTCATCGTTATATAAGTATTGGCACTCCTTCATCTCCAAACGGACTTCGTTCAGCTTGTCCGCAGACTTGAACGTCTCTGTTACTACTTTGCCTGTTTCCACTTCTTTCAGTTTCGCTCTGCAGAAGGCGTTTCCTTTCCCCGGTTTGACATGTTCCGCCTTGACAACCCAGTAAAGCTTGCCGTCCTTTTCAAGAGCCATTCCATTGCGTAAATCATTGATCCCGATAATGGCCATGTTTCCTCCTTGTTTCCTATGTGATTTCTCTCTTGAGCTGTTCAGCCAGAAGATAAAGATGGTAGCGCGCTTTTTTAACATTGATCAGCTGCGAGCAGATCATGCTCACAAAATAGTCTTCGCTTACCATTCTGATCAGGACGACATATCGCCCGGCAATGGTAATATCCTCAGCAAATCCTTCTACGCCGATTTGTTTCAGTGAATCCCTCTTGTGCACAATATAAGTGGCTACCTGAGCATCACCTATTTCCAGATTAGGCGGCAACACGGGATAGGTCGAATTGGCTATCCCCAAACCATCCACTCCGCAGAAGCTCACTGTAAGGGCCCCTTCAACCTTTTTTAATGTTCCGTCGAGCATCACTTTATAATCCATACAAACTCCTCAGCTTAAAGGTCATTGAGCCATTTACCGATATCGTCCAGGGTCTCATCGTCGGCATCGACCAGCTCATCAGCATTATCATTGTCTTTTCGGGCCTCGTCAATGGAAATCTCCCCCTCCTCTGCTGCCGGGGCTGCAAAAGGCTCCTCTTTCAGGTCCAGGTCAGAAGGGGGTTCCATCTGTTCTGAAGTGGGCCGGGGAGCTGATGTCCGGGGCAGAGATGATTCTGTCATCTCCAGCTCATCCTGTCCCTGAAACCTGCTCTCCTCTGTCTCGCCGGAAGGCTCCACGGCTCCCACATCGATCTCCTGATGGCCGGCGAACTTATCTTCATCCCCTCCCTCGAGGGTACTCTCTGTATCCAGGTGGACCAGCGACTCTCCCGAAAAGGCTTCCCGGCTTTTGGCATCCTGAAGGGAACGGGTCTCCGCTTCCAGCTCATCCATGATATCCTCATCAAGCCCTTCATCTGTCTCGATGCCGGCTCCTGACAGGCTTTTTTCAGCTTCAGCCATGAGGGCGTTCAGATCCTGAGGATGACTGAGGTCTTCCTCCAGAGAGGGGTAGGAATCCTCCCGGAAACCCTCTTCCTCATCTCCGGCAAGTCCGTCTTCCTCCCCGTCAAAGGTCGGCAGCTCTTCAGTGCCCTGCGAAACATCCGGGGAGAGAAGGGGCTCCGCCGTCACTTCAGGGGGTTCGGCAGACAGCTCTTCTCCCGCCTCTTCCAGGCCTTCATCCAGGATCTCTTCTTCCTCTTCAAGGATTTCCTCTTCTTCCTCCAGGATCTCCTCTTCCATCAGGCCGGCATCCTCCTGAGGAGGAGAAACCGGTAAATCTTCTACTTCTGGGGCAGACTCCTCTTCTTCGGGGATATCCTCATCCAGAGAATTTTCGGGAATCAGGTCCTCTTCAGGAGCTTCTCCGCTATCCTGAAGATCCATATCCAGAGCACCGCCCTCTTTAAGAGTCGTATCGGGGATCCCTTCTTCAGAAAAGGGTTCCTCCTCTTCTCCTTCAGGAGTGTTCTGATTCACACTCTCATAGGCGATCTGGTCATTGGAGACGATACTGTCGTAGGAGACAATATTTTGATCTATTTTGACTTCCTGTTTACTGGCAATGCCGATATTTTCCGTTCCGTCGATCTGGATCTCCTCCGATTTATGGGGAGATACACCCCTTTCTATGGGAACGATCTCTCCCTCGCCGGCTTCGTGACTTAAATAGGAGTCGAACCTGCGGTTGATCTCTTCCCAGACAGGAATATTCATCGCTGAAGCAAGCCGATTGAAAAGAAGCTGATTGCTCTCATCAAAACCCCGTTCCAGAACTTCTCTGGCTTTGCGGACCGTTTTATCAGCCAATGTGAGAAGGGAGCCGACGCTTTCGGCTGTGGCCAGAATCTCCGGGGTCGACGATGCTTCAGGCATCTCTTCTTCGATCCCGGGCACCTCCATCTCCCCGGGCTCTTCGACAGCCCCGCTCTTCTCTTCCTCTTCGACACCGGCCTCCTCTTCCTCAGGGGCAGGCTCTTTCGGGGGAGCAGGGATCGCTCCGCTTTGGAGCCCCTTGATCTTTTCCACCATCTCCTGGAACTCTTCGTTCATCGGGTCGATAAAAAGAAGCCGTTCATACATCTCCAGGGCGCTGCTGTACTCCTCCATGGAGTAGTAGATCTCACCCAGCCCGATGAGGGCTACGACATTATCATGATTCTGTTCAAGAATAGCCTCAAACTCCTCCTGGGCTTTGTCGATCTTTCCGTCTTTTACATAACACTTTCCCAGGACAGCGCGTCCGGCGATAAAATCAGGATCGTCTTCCAATCCCTCCTCGCAGACACTGATGGCCTCGTCCACATATCCTTTATTAAGAAGGGCATTGGCCAGGGACGCAAAGGCCCGGGGATCCCGTGCGATTATTTTGACATATTTCTTGATATCCGGATCCTGGTAGATATCTTTTTTGAAATCCATGGCGGCTCTCCTTTTCTTTACTTTATACTATACCACAGTTTGCATAAGTGTCAATATCACAAGTATGACGTGTCTACGTTGAAAAATAAAGCTTTTTCGTGTCTTCGACCATCTTTTCTATCGAAAACTCCCTTAAAATCATCCCATAACCGGCGTTTCCCATCATTTTTCTCTTGAGGGGGTGATCCAGCAGCTCTCTGATGTAACGGGCCCCGGTTTCGATGTCCCGGGGCTCATAAAGATAACCGTTTTCGCCATGCCGGATCACTTCACGATTTCCATTGATGGCCGTGGCGACTAAACTTTTTTTCATGGCGAATGCTTCAATAATGGCAATGGGAAGCCCTTCCCAGAGAGATGTGAGAGTCACGATATCAGCTGCTGATAAAAAGGGGCGCACATCCATCTGCCAGCCAGCCAGCCGTATATAGGATGCACTCCCGTCCTTTTTGATATGCTCTTCCACTTCCTGACGGAGGATCCCGTCGCCTACCAGGATAAAAAAAGCCTTCTGAGGGCGGTTTTCATTGACTTTCCGGGCCATATCCACAAAATCTACGGGATTTTTCTGAGGTTTCAGACAGGAGACCTGTACCACGACAGGAGCATCACGGGGGATCTGCCACGTCTGTCTGAAAGTTTCGTCGTCAGGCACATAGGAGCTGAAGGCCTCAATATCGGCAGCGGCACGTATGACCGCATACTGCCCGGGACGGCCCACTCTCTTCTCTTTTCCCAGGGCGACATCTTCTGCTGTCACACAGATGAGGCGGCTGGCCAAAGGCGCGCAGAGTCTTTCCAGGGTGAGATAGACCAGGTTGGCGGCAAAGGATCGGAACCGGTTAAAGGGAAAACCGTGAATTGTATGGAATATCCTGGGTACCTGTGACCGAAACGCAGCCAATCGCCCCAGGATCCCCGCTTTGGAAGAATGGGTATGGACAATATCCACGGCATGTTCTCGGATAAACTTCCTGATGAAAAAGTAGGCCCTGATGTCCTGAAAGGGATTTATCTGACGAATGAGCCATGGGTTGATGACCAGGCGTTTCCCCAAAAAGCTCTCAGCTTCTTCGTTAAGGTCTCCTCCGGGGCCAGCCATCACATAGACATCGTGCTCCTGTGCGAGATTCCGTGCCAGAGTCAGACAGACCTTCTGCGCTCCGCCAAGCTCAAGTTTGGTAATAATATAGAGGATCGTCATAAACTCTCTTCTCCCCGGCCCCGGGCTGCCTTTAAAAATGTCTCTTCATCCCACAGGGGGATCTCCAGTTTCCGGGCCTTATCCAGCTTTGACCCCGGATTCTCCCCCACAATGAGAGCCGACGTCTTCGCGCTGACAGAGGAAGTGACCTCTCCTCCTCCGTTGACGATTCTTTTTTCGGCCTCCTGCCGGCTCATGGACCGGAGAGTCCCTGTGATCACAAATTTTTTCCCGGCAAAGACACCTTCCTGTCCCGGGACTCCTCCCGAGAAGGCCACTTCATCCAAAAGTCTTCGGACCTCTTCACGGTTGGCAGGATTCCGGAAAAAAGAGAGGATGCTGCGAGCTGTCTTTTCCCCGATGCCTTCGATCCCGGTCAGATCTTCCTCCGTGGCCTCCATAAGGGGAGGGATCCCTCCAAACCTGGCAGCCAGCAGCCGTGCGCCCTTTTTCCCGACAAAAGGGATCCCGAGAGCTGTGAGAAAGGCATCCAACGGGACTCTGCGGCTCTTTTCCACGCTGGCCCGGATATTATCCGCTGATTTCTCTCCCATCCCTTCCATGCGGGCCAAAACAGCATAATCCAGATGGAAGAGGTCGGAAAAATGGCGTACCATCCCGCTTTCCACAAGGACTTCCAGCAGACGCGGGCCTATATTGTCCATATCAAGGCCGGCTTTGGAGACAAAGTTCTCCAGCCGACCGCGGACTTGTGCGGGACAGGCGATATTGACGCAGCGCCAGGCTACTTCTCCGGGAAGCTGCTCTACGGGGCTTTTGCATACAGGACACACGGAAGGCATGGAAAAGGCTGTCTCGTCCCCCGAACGGGCCTCTTTGACCACCGCTGACACCTTAGGGATGATATCCCCCCCTTTTTCCACGATGACCAAGTCACCAACACGGATGTCTTTCCGCCTGATCTCATCCATGTTATGGAGAGTCGCCCTCCTGACCGTCGTCCCGGCAAGGAAGACAGGATCCATTTCGGCCACCGGGGTCAGGATCCCGGTCCTCCCCACCTGAACGACAATATCCCTGATACGGGTCCTGGCCTGTTCAGCGGGGAACTTATAGGCGATCACCCATCGCGGGGCTTTCATGGTAGCCCCCAAAGCCTCCTGAAGATCGAATCTGTTGACCTTGATCACGATCCCGTCGATGATATAATCGAGGGAGGAGCGCTCTTTTTGCCACCGGGAACAATATTCCCAGACCTCTTTTTCCCCCCTGCAGAGAGAGATATGGGGATTTACCGGGAATCCCAGTTCAGCCAGGAAAGAGAGAAACTCCCGCTGGGTAGACGGGATTTGTGCATCGATCTCCCCTTTCCCGTAAGCATAAAAACTGAGATGTCTCTTTTTCACCAGGGAGGGGTCAAGAAGCTTCTGCGTCCCCGAGGCAAGATTACGGGGGTTGGCAAAGGGTTCTTCACCCTTTTCCTCCCTGAGGCTGTTGATCCGCCGGAAATCTGAGAGCGAGAGATAGACCTCCCCCCTGACCTCACTGCGCCCCGGCAGGGAAATCTTTTTCGGGACAGAGGATATGGTGAGGACATTGGCGAGGACATCTTCTCCCTTTTCGCCGTTGCCCCGGGTGACAGCGTGTTTCAACACACCCTCTTCATAGACGAGGCTCATGCTTACACCGTCGATCTTATGCTCACAGACGGTCTCAGCGGCCTCTTCACCGGCACTCTTTTTCAGCCGGGCGAAAAACTCGGTTATTTCATTGAAATTATAGGTATTGTCAATGGAAAGCATGGGAACGGCGTGGAAGAACTCCGGAAATTTTCCCGTCAGGTCACTTCCCACTCTTTCTGCAGGAGAAGCCGAGAGACCCTCTTCGGAATATTCTGCCTCCAGTTCCTGAAGCTCACGGGCCAGGGCATCATATTCAAAATCGGAGATCTCCGGAGAATTTTCCTGATAATAGAGGCGATTATGGTGATTTATCAGTTCACGGAGTCTCTCTATTCTCTTTTTCACCGGCTCATTCCCCATAATCCCTCCATTTTTCCCATTATGAAGGAGGATACTCTCTTTTTCAAGACCTTTATATTTCGTAAAGGGAAATGTTTGACATCTTGCTGAATTCTGTTATTTTTCTCTCTGGAGGTGAGACATGACAGGTGAACTGGCGGGACTTGGAGCAGCACTCTGCTGGGCCTATAACGCTGTCTTTTTCGGAAAAGCAGGAAAGCGCATAGGCTCTTTTACCGTATCCCACATCCGTATGTGGATCGCCCTCCCCTTCCTCATCCTCCTCCATCTCCTCTTTGCGGGGGCTCCTCTCAGCCTTGTCTCCGGATCCAGCTGGTTTTATCTGGGCCTTTCAGGGTTTATCGGTTTTTTTCTGGGGGATATCCTCCTGTTTGAGGCGTTTGTCCTTCTGGGCCCGCGGCTGACCATGCTTATCATGAGCCTGGCGCCTGTCATCGGCACAGCGCTTTCGCGTCTGATGCTCAATGAAAAGCCCTCCCCCCTGGAACTCATCGCCATTATCACCGCAGCCGGAGCTGTGGGGTGGGTCGTCAGCGAGAAAAAGAAAAAAGAAAACGGGGAAGAAGAGCCCCATGAGCTGAAAGGACTGCTTTTTGCCCTGGGCGGCGCCCTGGGTCAGGCCCTGGGGATGGTCCTTTCAAAAATGGGTATGGCCGACGGCCTGTCTGTGATCACATCCAACCTTATCCGGGCCATTTTCGGACTTTCCGCTTTTTTCCTCTTTACCCTTCTGACAAAACGCTTTTCAAGGGACATCAGGAAATTCATCGGCGACAGACGGGCAGCTCTCTACACATCCACAAGCACCTTCATCGGGCCTGTACTGGGTGTTATTCTGGCCCTCTATGCCGTCAAGACGATTTTCGTCGGGGTAGCCCTGACACTGACCTCTCTTTCTCCCATCATCCTGATCCCCGTGGCCCACTTTATCGACAAAGAAAAGATCACCCTGCGGAGTCTGACAGGGACACTTATCGCCCTGGGCGCTGTTTCTCTCTTTTTCTTCATCAATTGACCTTGAGCCCCTTTTTCGCTATTCTCTATAAATAAGAAGGAGGTTTTTTTATGGGCAGAAGTTTTGCAAGCGACAACAATACACCGGTTCATCCGAAGATCATGCAGGCAATCATAGAGGCCAACAAAGAAGATTTCGTCTCCTATGGCGATGATCCCTATACCCGCCGTGCAGAAGAGCTCCTGCGGCATCTCTTCGGAGCTGAAGCCCACCCCTTTCTGGTCTTTACCGGGACGGCAGCCAATGTACTGGGCCTGTCAGCGGTCCTGAGTCCCTATCACGCCGTCATTGCACCGGCGACCTCCCACATCAACGTGGATGAGTGCGGGGCTTTGGAGAATATCACCGGTTCCAAGCTCCTTACGGTTCAGACGCCTGACGGGAAACTTACACCGTCCCAGGCAGCCCCCTTCCTGCATGCTCTGGGGGTGGAGCACCACGCTCAACCTCGTGTGATCTCCATCACACAGCCTACAGAACTGGGAACCGTCTACTCTCCGGCAGAGATCAAAGAGCTGGCCGCCTTCGCCCATGACAACGGGCTCTATCTCCATATGGACGGAGCAAGGTTGGCCAACGCAGCAGCTTTCCTGCATACCTCTCTCAAAGATATCACAGCAGATGCCGGAGTCGATATTCTCTCCTTCGGAGGAACAAAAAACGGGATGATGTTCGGGGAATCGGTCATCCTCTTTAGCAAAAAGGCCGCCTCTTCCTTTAAATTTATCCGTAAACAGGGAATGCAACTGGGATCCAAGATGCGCTATCTGGCAGCTCAGTTTATCGCTTATCTCAATGATGACCTCTGGCTGAAAAACGCCGAACATGCCAATACCATGGCCCGTATCCTGGCTGAAAAAGCAGCTCTTCTCCCGGGGGCTGAGATCTTCCAGCCGGTGGAAACCAACGGAGTCTTTCTACGGCTTCCTCATAAAGCCATCAAACCCCTCCAGGAGAAATCTTTCTTTTATGTGTGGGATGAAGAAGCGGGCGAAGTCCGCTGGATGACTTCGTATGATACCACAGAGAAGGATATTGATGAATTTATCGCTGGAGCCCGGGCGGTATTACAGGAGATACACGAAGGTCACTGATAAAAGTGGAACTCATCGGTGTCCAGGTCGACACCTGAGATATAAGCGATGATCTTGGTGATGACAGACTCTTCCACCGGAAGGACATCCATCTGGAGGGCGATCTCAATGGCCTCCTCCATATCGTTCTCGTCGATAAGGCCCAGATATTTACATAAGGTAAGTTTATCCAGAGCCTCTTCGGTAAAAAGCATTCTTTCCAGGGTATTAAAGAGACGGACGCCCTGGATCAGGTCTTGTGTATGGAAAAGATCGTGGTCCCCGGACCGGTCCTGCATCCTCTTGACAATGGTGTTGACTGAATCCCGGTCCATCCCTCTGTCAGTCAAATACTGTATAAGCTTCTCCCGGGATAGTTCAGCCTTTTCACCGGTCAGGGCTTCGACAAGTTTTCCGATCAGATTATCTTTTTTCTTCATAATTCATCCTCATCTTTTAAAACAAACCGGCGGTTGTCTAGTTCCATAATGTATTTCTTCATTTTCAGGCTCAACAATGCCGCTGAAAGCCGGCCCATGGGAAGATGCCCCTCGAGGGCACAGGCGATCTCTTCCATGCTCACAGGGTCTTCCGCATCCAGGTGATTTATAACTGTTTTTTCATCTTCTGTCAAGGAATCCCGCCTCGCCGCCCTTGCGGAAGCCTCATCCCCGTCAAGGCCCCAGAAGTTCGAGATGTCACTTCCCCGTGTCACGGGGACAGCTCCCTCCCTGATAAGGGCATTGGTGCCGGCGCAGCTCTGCCTGAAGATCGATCCGGGAACGGCAAAGACATCACGGTTCTGGGCCAGGGCAAAAGACGCGGTAATCAGGGAACCGCTCTTCTGAGACGACTCCACGACCAGGACCCCGCGTGAGAGGCCGCTGATGATCCTGTTGCGCTGGGGAAAGTGGTGCTTTTGAGGCCCCGTCCCCGGGGGAAACTCGCTCACGATGGTCCCCTCCTCAAGAAGTTCCCGATAGAGGGGGCGGTTCACCGTAGGATAGATGATATCGACCCCGGTCCCCAATACAGCCACCGTCGGGAGCCCCTTTTTCAGAGCTGCCCGATGGGCGACTCCGTCGATCCCCGCAGCCATCCCGCTGATCACGCTCACCCTGGGAGAAAGCTTCCCCACGATCTCTTCGGCGGCCCGCCTTCCATAATGAGAACACCGGCGTGTCCCCACCACAGCTAAGGGATACTCACCCCAACAGCGCCTGCTCCCCCTGAGATAAAGGGTAAGAGGCGGATCATGGATCTCCTGAAGGAGCTCAGGATATTCACAATCAGCCAGGGTCACCCAGGATATTCTCCTCTTCTCAAGTTCTCTTATAGCTTTTCCCAGGGCCAACGTCTTCCTTTTGTAAAGAAAACCCTCTACAGAGGTTTTTCTCAACCCTCTCTTTGAGCGGAAAAAGGAATCGGGAGCTTTAAAGAGAGCGGCTGCGCTTCCGGCAGCCTCAATAAGCCTGTTCTGGGTCACTGGGGAAAAAACACCAGCCAGGGAAAGAGCTAAATAGTATTCCCGGGTCTCCATCGATTACTGGATCTCGATCTTATCCCCCAGGCGGATCTCTTCGTCGCCGGTGACCGAAACGATGATACAGGTTGAGTTGTTCTCACGGGCATTGATGACTCTGATCCGGCCCTTCATGGCGGCAGGGATCGTCGTTACGCCACCCTGGGGATCGTTGACTTTTCCCGGTTTACCCATAATTGCGAAATGCATGCCGGCTTTTACGCCCTGCTTCAGTCCGCGG
>Ga0116151_10006100_pt1 | contig 10294 bp, 11 predicted proteins | sample AD_UKC117_MetaG_FD_89893 | JGI IMG/M metagenome (GOLD analysis project Ga0116151, IMG submission 89893) | Active sludge microbial communities of municipal wastewater-treating anaerobic digesters from Hong Kong - AD_UKC117_MetaG | ecosystem: Engineered > Bioreactor > Anaerobic > Digestate... | reverse complement strand
TGCCGACAGCGGGTCACTTCAGGACATGGAAGGCAGGGTCCGACTCTCTCCCTACTATTTTGCCCCGTTCGACGGTGGCAAGGTCGTTCTGGGAGGCGCTCTCGCCACCATCTGCCCCTCGGACAAAAAAATCTTGCACGGAATGCGGGACGCCATCCTTGTGCCCTGCCGTATGGACGAAAACGGATACTGAAGCTCAACCGCCGACTGCATGCACATTCTCCGTGAGATCCCCGAGTTGCGGGCTTGGACTGGCCGGGGCATCCATCCCCGGGTGTTTGTCCCCACCATGGGAGCTCTCCACGAAGGGCATCTCAGCCTGATCGACAGGGCACGAGCTGAAGCCGGGGACCGGGGGGAAGTCATTGTCAGCATTTTTGTCAATCCAACGCAATTTGCACCCACGGAAGATCTTTCGACCTATCCACGCCCCTGGGAAGACGATTGGGAGAAATGCCGATCCCGGGGCGTCGATGCTGTCTTTGTTCCTTCGGTGGAGGTCATGTACCGTCCCGATGCCTCCGTCCGCATTGTGGAGGACCAACTCTCCCGGGGCCTTTGCGGGGCCAGCCGACCGGGGCACTTCGCGGGCGTTTGCACGGTGGTGGCGAAGCTTTTCAATTTGATCCAACCCGATGCCGCAGTATTCGGTCAAAAAGATTTCCAGCAGCTAGCTATCATCCGCCGGCTGGTCAGGGATCTCGATTTCCCGGTCACCATTCTGGCCAGCCCCACCATCCGGGAGCCGGACGGCCTTGCGATGAGTTCCCGCAATGCCTATTTGAATCCAGAGGAACGGGCCGGGGCAGTGGTGCTTTCACAAGCGTTGGGAGCCGCCCGGAAAGCGCTGGATGAAGGGGAGCGCGATCCCCACCAGATCAGCCAGATCGTCGGGGCGGTGCTGCGGGAAAGTCTGCTCGGAAAAACGGACTACCTCGCGGTCATGCATCCCGACACCCTGGAACCCTGGGTCGGGACCATCCACCCTGCGGAGGGTGTGCTTGTCGCACTCGCTGTCTTTTTTGGAAAGACCCGGCTCATCGACAACCTCCACTGGACCGGCCCCAGCACCACGTGACGGTCGCCGAGGACAGGAAAAACGGTTCCTCTGGTGTGCGGTCACTCGATGAGCCCTAATCATGGTTCCAAGGCTCAGGATTTCAGATCCCGGCGCTCGAAGACAAACCAACCGATGATGAAAGCAGTGAAGCCGATCGTACCGAGTTGGATCGCGGTTTCCCAAACTGCGGGCCAAGGGATGTGCTGGTGCACGGCATAGACCCATTTCTCCATCCGGGGGGTGATGAACCAGTGCTTGTAGTCCTCAAACCAAGGGATCTTCGCGAGAACAAAGTCCGCCATCAGAATGGAGATGGTGATGATCGTCGCGGAAGCGGGCTTCATCCGGGTGCAGGAAAAACAGAACGACAGACTCGTCACCGGTAGGTAAACCACCGTGAAAAAGGGAACCAACAGAGCAAGCCGCCCCAGACCTTCCCCCCAGTCAAAGAGCGAAATCTGTGGTTTTTCCGGTGAGGGCAGGACCAGCATGCCCCCGCCCCAACCCCGATAGGCCAGTCCCACCAGAAAAGCGAGGAGGACCACGAAGGAGAAAAAAAGTGCCGTGTAGATCTGGCAGGCGAGGTATTTCACTACCAAGAGACGGAGACGAGAGACCGGCCGCGCCAGCAAAAGGCGCAGATTCCCATCCTCCTGTTCTTTGGCGAGAATGTCGCCGCAAACGAGCGAGAGGGCCACCGCCCCGAGGAGGAAAACCGTGAACAGCAGGATGATGAAGGCCACCGTGAGGGCCGAAAAATACGTGTCGAGGGAACCGGTGCTGCGCCCGATGATTCGGATGACGGCCTCGTTGATCCGGGGAAGCTGCAGCAAGCCGAGAATCGCCCCCTCCAGCGCCAGAAAGACCCAGAAACCAATCCACGTGCGCTTCCGCACGAACATGCGGTAAAGTTCCCACCCGAGTTGTGCCAGAAAATCTTTCATCTCAAGGGGAACCGGTGCGGGTTTCCAGATAAACCTGTTCGAGAGTGCGCTCCTGGCGGGTCAGCCCGCGGATCGCGACTCCCGCCGAGACGAGTCCCTTGACCAGATCGGCAACATCGGTCGCTTCAGGAAGAAAGACTTCGCCATCGGGGAGGAGAGAACCGCCAAGCTGGTGCAAGACCCCGAGCATGGCATCCCTCGGCTCGGCCTCGAGACGGTAGCGGCGTCCGGGTTCCTCCAGCCCCCGGCAGGCGCCCTCGTACACCTTGTGCCCACTGCGCAGGATGACCACCCGGTCACAAAGTTGCTCGACCTCGACAAGAAGATGCGAACACACGATGACCGTGATGGCGAAATCATCGCGCAACTTGCGGATCCGGTGACGGAGATCGACGATGCCGTCGGGATCCAGCCCGTTCGTCGGCTCATCGAGAATCAAGAGCCGGGGCCGGGGCAGCAATGCCTGGGCAAGCGCAAGCCGCTGGCGCATGCCCTGACTGTAAGTGCCAACCTGATCATGGATGCGGTCTTCGAGCCCGACCCAGCGTACCGCTTCTTCCATGGCAGCTCGGCTCACTCCACCGGAGAAGGAAGTCAGCACCTGGAGATTCCTCCACCCGGTCAGATATTCATAGAACCGGGGCGACTCAAAGATAGCGCCCACCTGCCGCATGGCCCGCTCCCGCTCCCGGGCCACGGAAATGCCGGCCACCTCCACCAGCCCGCCATCTGCATGCACCAGCCCTAGAATGATGCCGATGGTAGTGCTTTTTCCGGAGCCGTTATGGCCCAAAAGACCAAAAATTTCGCCATCGCGAACTTCAAAATCGAGCCCGTGGAGCGCCGGACGCCGGGCAAAGCTTTTCCGCAAGCCTGAGACTTTGAGCAACGGAGGCCCCTTGGCCTCGGAGGAAGCATCAGCGCTGCTCATACTCAGTCGACGGTGAACGTCAGATTCTTATCCACATGACCGTCTCCATAGAGAATGTTGACCTGGTCTCCCACGGAAGGGTGGAAGTTTTCCTTGTCCGCGACCAAGGGAATGCCTGATTCGTTTTTGGTGATGCCTAGAAAGTTCAGATCCCCAATCCGTTGCCCATTGAGCACGCTGTTCCACAGATAGCTGGTGCCGGTCTTTTCGCAGAGGCCTTTGTGGTCACCCGGACAACAGAACGACTGATCCCCTTCGTTGACATACGGAGCGAGGACGGTGTCCAGAGCCGGTTGGTCGTCATTCTTGTCCTCCCGGATCGCGACCATAATAGGGAACCTCAACCCATGATCACCGGCATACAGGTTCAGCGAAGCACCGATCTGGCGCAGGTGGGCCATGCACTGGGTGGCCCGAGCCCTGCTTTGCAATCCACGGTATGCGGGGAAGGCAATGCCCATGAGGAGAGCCAGGATCACCACGGCAACCAGGATTTCAGTCAAAGTCATGCCGCGGGACCTCAGTGGCCTGGACTGGAAACAGACCGGATTCATGGTTTTCTCCGCGGGGGTCCGCCGCCAATGCTGATGGTCTGCTGCATTTGTTCAAGGAGAGGTGCGAGGTCCATTTTGGTCTCCGCATTGGCCTGTTGGTAGTAGGAGCGGAGGCCTTCATTGACGACCTTCTCAGCCAGCTCAGCATCGGCGGCCTCCAGGCGCTGGATATCAGATTCACGGCCCTTATTGTCGCGCATCTGCTGCAACGTGCGTTTCACCAGAGTGCGTCGCTCTTCTTTGTCCATGTCGTTGAAAGCATTCATCATCTGGTCAAAGGCCCGGCCAACCCGCCGCTCCATGAACAACTTCTGCTCTTCCGGACGCATGGCTTCGAAAAAATCCTTCCGCCAGGACTGCTCGGCTTTGGCCTCCGGATCCTGCGCCGCTTTGGTAAAAAGCTGGCTCATTTGGTCATTTTCCAGACCATTGAGCATGTCCGCGACCTTGATGACGACTTCACGGCGGCCTTCATCATCAGCTTGGGATTGGAGAGGCCGGGTCTCCAAGTAACCCAGCACCTTTTCCGGAGTGGGTTTGGCACTGCCTGCCCATTGGTGAAGTCCCCATGCTACGGCCCAAAGGAGGATCAGGGCGAGTCCTGTTTTGATGAGGAGTGGCTGTCTCATGATCGCTTGCGATGGAGAGGGAGAACCCAATCGCCCATCACCTGGGCCGTTTCCCTTCGTCACCATCGTTGAGACGGGAATTTTTGCGCGGCATTTCGGTTTTTTTTCAATGTCCCTGGAACCGCTCAGGCACCCCTCGCTCAATCGATAAGGCGCAAGAATGGCTGTCAAATTTCAATTAGAAATTCTAATCCAAAAACTTCTGGATATATTTTAAGGCCTATTATTAAGTAAATTTATATGAGAGCAAACACCCACACCTACCTGAACCCATCCATTGCTCCAGCCAAACCCTTGGATGACGGAGACGAACGCCTCCTCCGGGGCATCGCCAATGGAGACCGCCGCTGTATCCATGGGCTGTTGGAGCGCCACAAAAACCGACTCTTGGGCATTGCCTTTGCAGTCCTGCATTCCCGCGAGGATGCTGAGGACACCCTGCAAGAGGTCATGGCCCAGGTTTGGCGCAAAGCGGCCTTCTTCGATCCTTCTCGAGGATCGGTGACGACTTGGCTCACGACCATGATTCGCAACCGGTCCATTGATCGCTTGCGCCTGCGGCAGCGGCAATCGCGCCTTGCGGAAGCCTATCAGGCCTACGCTGAAGATGTGGGGGATCAGGGCTTGGTGGACGGCAAAGCAGACCACGAACTGCAATTGCGGGACGAGTGTGTGACGGTGCGCCACGCCATTCTGCAATTGGGTCCGGACCAACAACAAGCGATCCAGCTCGCCTTTTTTGAAGGTCTGACCCAGCAGGAGATCGCCCAGCGGCTGGAGACCCCGCTTGGGACCATCAAAGCACGCATCCGCCGGGGCCTGCAGAAACTGAACCGCTTGGTGTCTCCACAGCTCAGCCGAAACTGATCGGGAACCGCCACTCTTACCAGTCCCTGCCTTCGCTGACACACCAGCCCCCATCCACGGCCAGCACTTGGCCGGTGACGAATGCCGCGCCGGAGCCCAGGAGAAAACAGACCGCTTCATCGAGATCCCCAGGCAGGCCGATCCGCCCTCCGTCGAGGGGCTGTTTGGCTTGGATGAAACGCATGATGTCGTCGTTCTCCCGGGCCCGTTGCGACATGGGGGTTTCGACGAGCGCGGGAGCGATCACATTGACGCGAATGTTGTCGCATGCATACCGGGCCGCGAGAGAGCGCGAGAAACCGATCACGGCGGACTTCGCGGCGGCATAGGCATGGGCCGAGAAATGTTCCGGCGAAGGGGAAAAACCCAGCACCGACCCCATGTTGAGCAGGGCTCCACCCGTTCCCTGACTGCGGAATTGTTTCACGGCAGCCCGGTTGGAAAGCATCAGAGAGGTGAGATTCAGGTCCAGAGTCCGGGACCAGCCATCGTCAGTCAATTCGTGGAGAGGTCCGTCCCCCCAGGAGCGCCCGCTCCCACCAGCGACGTGATAGAGCCCATCCAGCCCTCCCCTGGTCTCGACAAGCTTGGCGACCAGCGTTTCCGAGCTGCCGGACACGGCGGCATCCCCCACCACGCCGAGAGCCCGCTCACCAAGGAGGGACAGCGCACGCTCCAAGCTCTCCGGTGAGCGGCCAGAAACGGCCACCCAGGCGCCCCGGGTCACCAAGGCCTGGGCCGCCGACAGCCCCAGCCCCGTGGTCCCTCCCACGATGGCAATCCTTTTTCCCTCCAAAGTGGCATTCATGGGAATGAAACAACTTTCTCAAGGACGTCCCGCACCCCAGGCTCCAAGGTGCTTTGATTTGGCTTCACGCTCCAGAACGCGCAGATTGGCCTCGAACTGGCGCGAAGAAAGGCCATCCGGCGAAGCTTCCCCTTTCGTGTGAATCCGCCCAAGTCCATGCTCCACCAGTTCTTCAGAAAGGTATTCCTCACTGCCCGGAAGGACCACGAACCCGTAATAGCGGTCGCCATTGTAAACCCGCTCCCACTTGGTATAGACGGTGAAAGCTTTTCCCTCCAGCAGACTCATCGTGTGGGACTTGGCTTCCAGCCCCAGAGCCACCGTCTGCTCGAGGCTGAGCCCTCCGAAATCCTTGGCTTGTTTGGCAACGCGATCCCGTTGATCGGCGTAACGGTCACTGAGGTATTTCTCCGCCGTATCAACGAAATACAGCCGCAATTCAAAAACGCGGTTGCCATGGCGCACCATGAAACTATCCCCATCATTGTTTTTGTGGGGTTCGATGCGGCATCCCTCCAGTTTCTCGAAACCGTTGACTTTTGTCGAACTCGCCTGAACTCCGGGAGAGGCTGGCTCCACGTGCTTGGGAGGGCTCGCTGGGGCGGGTTTCGGGGCACTCCGGTCCGGGGCGGCGGGCCGGGCAGTGGCAGACCCACTCTCCTGGGGAGGATGAAAGCCGGGAGTTTCCCTCTCCTGAATTTGGGGTGCTCCGCTTTTGTCGTGGACTTCGAGCCAGACGGCCCCCGCCACCAAGGCGCCAATCACCAGATAACGCAGCATCAGCTGGAGACGAACCGGTTTTGCTGATGTTTTGGTTCGGGATGACGCGGGATCGGACATGCCCCTCCAATGTGCCCGGGAAACGTCAGGTGACAAGTCCGGGGTGCCGAAAACGACTCAGTCGGGATTCTTCGGAGCGTGATCGACATCGTAGGACATGCTGACGAATCCCCCCCCGCTGTATGATCCCCCAAGACGCATGGGCAGCTCCCGCTCGGGGAAAATCACCGGCTCACCATCCAGGGAATCGCGCCGACGGAAACGAGCCAGGGTCAAACCTCCAAAGCCAAACATCCCCAGTACCCCCGCCGCTCCGGCCGCAATGGGCCAGTAGGCGAGCAGAGGCATGCCGGCCTGGCGCCCGGATTGCACGAGTTCGGGCACCTCCACGGTCACCGGAACCGGATCCGGAATGTCCTGATGCGCCCTGACACCGCCATTGGCTTGGCCCTCCACAGGTATGTTGAGCGGCGCGCTGCCTGCGACGGCAGGGAAACCTCCCCCGCTGAGGCGACGGAATTCCGCCGAAACATCTGCCAAGGAGGTGGAGAGTTCCAACGTGAAACGTTCCACCTGGTCCTGAGGCTCATCTGCGATCTGGGCCTCCCGTAGGCAGCGCTGCAGCACCAGCCGAAGCGAATCCTCCCGCATGGTCTGGGAGATCCGGCTGCCGTATTCAATTTGGGACTTCGAAGGATGGTCGAGATGGTAGGTGACCAACACGGCGGGTTGGTCTCCGAACCACCGCTGATGCAATTCCCGGAGCGATATATCGGAGGGAACATTCTGATTGAGACCGAACACCAGGAGGTAGATGTCAATGTCGGCCGCCTCGGCATGGTATTCCAAATAACGCTGGACCTCATAGGTGCGCTGCTCGGTCAGAAGCCCCTGCGGGTCCACCAAATAATGGGTCGGTCGGAGCGCGAAATAACTGTCCCTCAGCTCCCCCTCGACATTGGGAAGAGCCTCCGGCACCGGCAGCGGGTTGGGCGCAAAATCCGGCGTCCTCATGGTAAGAACCGGAGGGCGGTCGTTTCCCAAGGTCGGTGCCGGCGCATCCGGAACTTGGGCGACGCGGTCCGTGGTCGGAGCAGCCCCGGGTGGAGGCGCCGCCAGATCGCCTTCCGGAAAGAGATCGCCCCCCAGCTTGAAAGACCCCGGCTTGGCGTATTTGGCGGCATCTGCCTCGGACCAGGCGGGCATTTCCTCCGCCGCAAAGACGGTCATACTTGCCAGCCAGAGACAGCAAATGCCCGTTACTTTGCGCAGAGGCAAGGTTCTCCAACAGCGATGTGGGGAGCTCGGTGCCATGGAGAGTCAGGAAAGCGGCGACACTCTACCACTGTATACCGGAGTCAGCCCAGCCAGCAAGGGGTGCGGTGCCTGGGACGGCAATGCGGCCCGGGAAACCTTCCCGGGACCTTCCGGGCCGTGCCTCGGAGAGCGCCGCCGAGGCGACTCCCGCTTTAGTTCCCTGGCTTTCCGACTCAAAGCCTTGCAGAGCTTCTTAAAAACCAGACAGAGTCCCGGCCCAAAGTCTCCATTGATGAAATGAGGACGGGCGGCCTGCAGACAGGCATGAAGGCTCTGCTCATCGAGCAATTGCTCCGCAAAATACCCCAGTGTGATCCCAACCTGCCGGGAGTTCACATCGAGGAGCACCAGAACGGCGTTCTCATTGGGGCGTGAGAAGTCCGCCCCGCGCACCGCGACATGGTTGAGGAGCCAGAAACCCAGCTCATGCAGCCGAATCTGGGATTGCAAATCCCCCAGGTAGGTGAAAAAACATAGCTGGGGAAAACGACCCTCCATTTGGTCAAGAATATCTTCGACTTCATCCCGGTCCCGCTTCCGCAAGCAATGGGCCACATCGTGGAGACGGTCCATTTGCACCAGATTGGAACCAAAGAAGGCCTCAGCTTCCTTGATCGAGTAATGGCAGGCATAACAGGTCTCCGCCAGTTCATCGACTGGTTTGGAACATCGGGGACACCTCATGCTTTCCTTTTAGAAATTATTCAAGGTTTTAAAATAATCATGCCCACCAAAAAGTCAACCCGCAACGATTTGGTCACCTTCCATCCAAATGATCAACGAGACCGTCGGAAAATCCACCGCTTTCCTCTCTGTCTTCCCGCTTGGCGATGCTGGGTTGTACTGATTTCTCCCTTGCGCATTCAGGTTTGACTTTGGCATTGCACCGGGAGTCGGAGCCATCCAGAATGCGACCATGATGAATCCAAGACTTTTTCCCGTCTCCATCCTCCTGACCGCACTCCTGCTCGTTGGCCCAGCCCTTCGCGCCCACGAAGCGACCGAGGCGATGGTGGCCGCTGCCAGCGACTTCCTCAACAATCTCGAACCCGAGAAACGGGCCAAGGCTATGTTCGAACTGAAGGACGCCGAAAGGACCAACTGGCACTACATCCCAACCACCCGCAATGGACTCCCCATCAAAGAGATGCGTGAAGACCAGCAGCATCTCGCCTGTGCCCTGCTGAGCACCGGCCTGAGCCACCGCGGTTACACCCAGGCTCTGACGGTGATGAGCCTGGAGCAGGTGCTCTGGGAGCTGGAAAACCATTCCGAGAAGCGCAATCCGGAAGGGTATTTCGTCTCCATTTTTGGCAATCCGGCCACGGACAAAATTTGGGCCTGGCGCTTTGAGGGACACCATTTGTCGATCAATTTCACCATCGCTAATGGCGAGGTTGTCGCCAGCACACCAAATTTTTATGGGGCCAATCCCGGATTCATCAAAGAAGGCCCCCGCAAAGGGCTGCGCGTGCTCGCCGCGGAAGAAGACCAGGCGCGGGCCTTTGTTAAGTCCCTCGACGAAGCCCAGCGGAAAGTCGCCATCATCGACGCCACCGCACCGAAAGATGTCCTGACGCTCGACAAACCCAAAGTGGAAGCCTTGGAGCCCAAAGGCATCATGGCCTCCTCGTTGACCGCCGAGCAGCAGAAAGCGCTCCACGGCATCATCGAAATCTACGTGACCCGTCTCCGCCCTTCGCTCGCGGAGGCCGACATGAAAAAGATCGATGCCGCCGGTTTCGACAAAATCCAATTTGCCTGGGCGGGCGGCTTGGAGATGGGCCAGGGCCAGTATTACCGGATTCAAGGACCGACGTTCCTCTTTGAGTACGCCAACGTGCAGAATGACGCCTATCATCCTCACGCGGTGTGGCGGGAGTTCGACGGCGACTTTGGTGAGGACGTCCTGCGGAAGCATTTCGCGCAATTTCATGACGCCTCCGGCGGTGACAAAGTGCCCGCTCAGACCGCCGCGAAATAAGGCCTGGAACACCACCTGAATTTGCAAAGCCCCGGGATTTCCCCCGGGGCTTTTTTTGCGGTTGCTCCCGGAACCGCTTTCTCCCACATTCCTCTCCAACTCTCCATCCCTTTCCTTCTCTCATGCTCACCATCGGCATCGACAGCGGCACCCAAAGCACAAAAGCCATCGTCCTTGATCTCGGGACAGGATCCATCCTCGCGGAGGCTTCGGCCAAATATGATCTCCTCCCCGGCCTTCCCCCGGGACACCTCGAGCAGGATCCCCAGACCTGGATCCACGCCGTCAGGTCCACGATTTCGGAATGCCTCGCCAAGATCGGGGGACGAAGATCCGAAGTGTGCGCCATCGGTGTCAGCGGCCAACAACACGGACTGGTCGTGCTTGATGAAAAAGACGAGGTGGTCCGCCCCGCCAAGC
>Ga0116151_10006099_pt1 | contig 10294 bp, 16 predicted proteins | sample AD_UKC117_MetaG_FD_89893 | JGI IMG/M metagenome (GOLD analysis project Ga0116151, IMG submission 89893) | Active sludge microbial communities of municipal wastewater-treating anaerobic digesters from Hong Kong - AD_UKC117_MetaG | ecosystem: Engineered > Bioreactor > Anaerobic > Digestate... | reverse complement strand
CACAGGCGACGGCCGATTTTGCTTGCATTTCTTCCGGCTCAATGAAATGGCCTTCGCGGCGGCTCCACTTTTTGTCCAGCAGGCTGTCTACTAAATCAGCGATAGCAACGGCCGTTTCCGCCACCGCATGCTGACCCGCTTCATTCAAACGACGCCGTCCGGCCACTTGGCCAATGCCCCGGTCGGCCACAATGTCCGTGACGATCACGCTGGCGGCCGGTTTACCGGAATACTGCTCCGTGGCGCGGGCGGCGCAGCGCAGGTCGCAGCCGTCCACGGCAATCGTCGGATAAAAACGAGCAAAAGCACGGTCGCCCTCCCCGCCGGCCAAAAAGAGCGGCAAGCAGATGGTGACAGTATCATCCGGGCGCAGTTCTTCCAGCACTTTCAGCGCCGCCAGCCGGGTGACGGTGCCTTCGGCCAGTTCCTCGCCGGAGCAGGCGACAATGCCCACTTTCTTTTGCGGTAAATTAGGCATCTTCTTCCCCTCCTTGCAGATCGTCAATGACGGCGCTGACTTCTTTCGCCAGAGCATGGGCTAACTGCAAGCCGCCTTCGTTCAGCTCGGCGATGCCCTGTGGTTTCAGCTTGCGGTTGCGGCGGAATACATCCAGCACGGCAAAATCTTGCGCCACCTCGCCACCGCTTTCCTGCACCATTTTGGTGGCGCAGGCCAGTTTGCAGCCGTCGATGGTGATGGCCGGGTTATCGGCAATGGCGGCGCGGGCATCGTCATCGCCCAACACCAGCTTGGAAAGCGCCACCAACTGCGCCGTTGCCGGGCACATGTCTTCCACGACCTCGTAGGCCGCTTCACGGCTGACGGTGCCGTAGGTTTTGCCGATGCCGCTGCAGGGCACGATGATCACTTTTTGGCTCATTGGTCTTCTGCCTCCTCTTGCGCCTGGGTCTTCATAATTTCAAAGTAGGCTGCCGCTGTCAGCAGGCTGGCCTGGTCGGTGGCCCAATCGGAGGCTTCGATAACCGCCAGCCAGCCAGCGCCATAGGGGTCTTGATTGATCACTTCGGCTTCCAGTTCCAACTTTTCGTTCACTTCGGCAATCGTCCCGCTGATAGGGCTAGATAGTTCCACGTCCACTTTGATGGTTTCGATGTTGGCGAACTCGTCTTGGGCGGAAACGGCCGTTCCCACGTCTTTTACCTCGGCAAACGCCACATCGCCATTGTGCTGCTGGAAAAAGTCGGAAACGCCCACCGTCACCCGGCCGTCGTTGGCTTTAACCCAAACGCCTTCCGGGGTATAAAAACGGTCGGCGGCGACTTTGAAGGTAAACTTGTCCAATGTGTATTCGAAATATTCGCTCATAAGACACTCTCCCTAGTTTGTAACGCCATCAATTCAATGTACGTTGAATTATACCGATCCAAAAACTAGATCATTAGTGACAATGATCACATATTTAGCATGACAGTATCGGTGAAGTCCGGCGGTGGGCAGTGTTCATCAGTCGCCTGCCAGATTCCAGGCGCGGATTTGCGCCTCTATGGCCGCCAGGTCAAAAACATTCGGATTGCTGGCGACACCCCATTCCCGCCACACCTCTTGTCCATGGGCGTCTAGCAGCAGCAGCATAGGGGCGCGCTGGATGTCGTAGGCGCGCTGCAAATCCGGCCACTCGTCCAGGATAATGCGCTGCACTGGAATACCGGCACGGTTTTCAGCCGGCCAGGCTGCCATCACGGCGTCGGCCTTTTGGTAAAGCTCAATGACGCATTCGCAGCCCTCTTCGTTATTGAAAAAGAGAAAGGTGGGCTGGTTGTTCAGGTCAAGGGGTGGGCCGCCAGGCAGCAGCAACAGCCGTGCCTCCTTGTAGCTGATCAGCAAAAATATCGCCCCCGCCAGCAGCAGCCAGACGCGCGGTTTGTGGAGTTGAATCAGGCCAGCCATAAGAAATATAACCCCACGCCCATCATGATCAGTCCGCTGGACGTTTCCAACGCCGCCGACCAGCGGCCGGCCTGCCGCAGCCCTTTCAGCGCCGCCGTAAACGTCCCGGCCAGGACGATGGGCACGCCCCGGCCCAGCGCATAAACAAAGAGCAGCGCCGCGCCATAGCCAATGGCCGCATGCTGCACCATCACATAGGTCAGAATCGCCAGCAATACCGGCGTGACGCACTGCGACGCCACCAGCCCGGAAACCAGGCCCAGGGCCAGCGCGCCGGGCAGGCCGCGCCAGCCGATGCGCTCACGTAGCCGGGCCATGCCGCCGGGGATGTTGATTTCCAGCGCTCCCAGCATATTCAACGCCAGGGCAAAACAGACGATGGCGACCAGGTAGTAGCCCCAGCTATGCAGGCCGGAAAAGGCGCTGCCCAGCAGCGCGGCCGTCACGCCCAGAATCATAAACGTGGTCGCCAGCCCCACAGCGAAGCCCAATGAGAGGGCAAAAGCGCGGCCGCGGGTGGGCGTTGTTGTGCCGCCGACGTAGCCTACCAACAGCGGAATCATGGCGATATTGCAGGGGCCAATACTGGTGACAATGCCGCCGAGAAAGACGAGGCCAAAAGCGATGAGCCGGCCCTGGGTAAAAATGGTGGTGTCAATTTCCATCAGGCATGTTCCCCGGTTTAGCGGCGGCGTGAGCGGCTGGATGGTGCGGGTTGCAGATGGGGTACGGCCGTTTCCACACTCGCCACCAGCAGCAGGGTCATCACCACCGCCGACGTCAGGCACCAGGCGCAGACTGCGCCGATGACAAACGGCTCCAGGTAGGTAAGGTAGATGGAGAACAGTACGCCGAAAGCGCTCATCGCCAGCAAGGCCAGCGCCGCCCGTTTATCACCTTGCCACTTGCCCCAACCCCAGGCGGCCAAAATCGCTACGTAGCCCAGAACGCCCAGGACGCCAATTGGAATACCAAAGAGATAGGCGTATTCGCTGGTTTGCACGGCGTTGCAATCGCCGACGGGGCCGCAGACGGCGGCGACGGCCTGGGTTTCCACATAGGCCAGATAAGCGGCCACGCCCAGGCCAATCACTGCCAAAATGGGCAGCGCAGTCTGGACCCAGGCCGGGGGCTGATTTTTGACTTTGCCCTGTCTGGCCTGCCAGAGGCGCACGGCTGTATAACCCAACGCCAACACCATGCCAATGAGAATCATCACCGCCAGCAGGAAGCCGTCGCGAGCCGGTTGTGTGGCGTTTTCAGGCGTTAACAGGGGAACGGCCGTCGCGGCGGGAACGGCCGTTGCCAACTCTGGCAGAAACCATTCCAGCCCCGGCGCTTGCGGCCAACCAACGCCGCCCGCTGCCAGGTGCTGCGCAATCAGGCCGGGCAGTTCGGCCGGAATCTGGTCGGAGCCAATGAGTACGGCGTCACCTATTAATAGGAAGGGTACGCCGATGGTTTCTCGCGATATGCCCAGGACTGCGCCCAGGTCAAACAGATGATCAAACTCTTCGGCGTTGGTCAGTTCAATCAGTTCCAACTGCCACTGGTCGCCATACCGCGCCGCCAGCGGTGGCAGGGTGTTTTCTTTGACCCAGTCGCAGTGGCCGCAACCTTCCGTCCAGAACATAACGGCATGGACGGTGGGCTGTTCCTGGGACTGGGCGAGGGTGGGCGCAACGGCCGTTGCGCCCCATAACATCGAAAGTAACAATAAAACAATCACTCGTCGCATCATGGTTTGTCCTTTCAGTGTCTCAATCCGTAATCCGAACAAGAAACGCGGATTACGAGAGCGCTATTGTGACGTAGTCTAATTCTAGAGCGCGATTCAGATCAGCGCCTACGTTCGCCAGGTAGCCTTTGGCCATGTTCAGGCCATAATCGCGTGCTTCAATGAACGGATTGGCGGTTACGGCCGTGCGCATGGCATAAAACGCCTGTACCTCGTCTGAAGGCAAATCCTCTCCAGCACGCTGCCGGGCTACCAGGTAGGCGCGAATCGTTTCAAAGCGTTCGTCTAGCGCCTGAGCTTCCGCGTCGGCCGTCAGGCTGGCGAATGCTTGCAAATACTGCCGCACAGCTTCATGTTGGCGCAGCGCCAGGCCAAAATCTTGGGCTACATGCTGTAATTCGGTTGCTAATATCGTCATGGTTAACCCCCACAGCAGCTACGTTTGGCATTGGCGGCAAAAGCTATGCCGGCTACTTCGCTAATAGTTTGGTCCAGGGTTACAACCAAATCGCGTAGTTCCTCTTCGGCAACCTGGTAGACTTTGACCGACGGTCGGGCATAAAACTGGTGCAGCAGTCGGTGATATTGGGCTTCGTCCAAACCCTGGTATTGGGCGGCGCGCAGCTGGCCCAGCAAATTTTGCGCTTCGACGTCGGCTTGCATAGCGTGATAAGCGTCGAAAAACTGGGTGTAGGCTGGGTGGGCCTTGAAGTGGGCGGCCAGTTGATGCAGCGGTTGGATGATGTCACTGGCGGCGAATACGGGGGTGCTTGTATGTAAATCAATCATGTTTGCTCCTGCTCAACTTATCATGCGATCAGGTAGATCGGTTATAGATTCTTAATCGTCAATCGTCCTTGCGGGGTGAGTACTTGCATCAAGGTGCTGGTGACTGTACCCCATTTAACGGACAGTCGGTATAGTTCAGCCAGTTTTTCTGGCGGTTCTGGACTGTCGAGAACCACTTCGTATTGGATTTCAGTCAATAAGGGCGGTTCGTCCTGGCGCACGGCCGTAAAATTAATTTGCGCGTCGGTAATCTGCAAGCGCATTTTGGCGGCAATGGCGTTGACATTGGTTAACATGCACGCGCCCAGAGCCGCCAGCAGTGTTTCAGCGGCGTTAAAACCGGCCGAACCATCCCCCTTTTTGATGTTCAGCGTCAATTCGTGGCCGCGCGCGGCGGCAACAGCGTGGCGTTCATCCTGCCGGGTCACGGTGACAGCATAACTCATGCCGGGGTTGACGGGCGTATCAGGCATAAGATTCTCCTTTGCGGGCGGTGATGACATAGGCGTTGGCGTCGCGCCAGGCTTCTGTGACCTGGGTAAAACCAGCCTGTTGCAGCGCCAACTTTACTTCATCAGGCCAGATACGGTGATCGCCGGGCGGGCCGGATTGGTCGGCGGCGTCAGGTCGCCATTCCAGGATAGCTACCTGCCCACCAGGACGGCTAACGCGCAGCATTTCGGCGGCTAAATCTCCTTCGACTTCGTGGTAGACAAACGCGGCCCAGATGAAATTGGTAACGGCCGTTGCCAATCCAATCTGTGGCAGTTCCCCCAAAACGGGGACGACGTGCGCCGAGGGCTGCTGTTCGGCCAGCGTGCCCAGCATCTCCTGGCTGACGTCCAACGCCCATACTTTTCCAGTAGGGCCAACGATGTCGGCCAGGGGCAGTGTCCAGAAGCCGGGGCCGCACCCCAGGTCCAGGGCAGTGTGGCCGGGTTGGATGGCGAACTGCTGCAAGAATTGGTGCGGGTTCCAGCGCGCCTGCCGTTCCTCGCTGAGAAGACCGTAGCGTTTCTGTGGGTTAAAACGCTTGTCGTTGTCGCTCATGGGCTTGCTTTCCTTAATTGTTCTTCAATGCTGCGCAGTCCATGGTAACGAAAAGAGACCAGTTGGCCGTCAATCATCAATTGGGGCAGGGCGAAGATGCCCATTTGGGCAATGGTAAAGGGGTCGTCAATACGGCCAATTTCTGCTTCCAGGCCTAATTGGGCGACAACGGCCGTTACCTCGGCCGTCATCTGGCGGCATTTGGGGCAGCCCACGCCGATAATCTGAATTAACATGCGGGATTCTCCAGGCCAAATAGTTGGCGGGCGGCCATTTCTTTCATGCGGCACGATGGCGCTTCCAAAATGTCGAATGGGTTGACCAACACGCCATCCACCAAAATGCCTGGCGATGAGCGCAATTCATATTCCGCCATCATCTGCTGACCTTTTTCTGTTTCCAAATCAATGCATGTATACACAACCTGATTTTCCTCCAGATAGGCCAACACCTTTTGACTGCGGCGGCACCTGGCTGCCGGTAAGATGATGATTTCTTTCACAAGTTTTTTCTGTTGGTGAGATTGGTCCAATCTCCAAGATTGGACCAACCTTTACGTGGTAGGTTCGCCTTGGGCCACATCATACTTCTCGCGGTGGGCTTTCAGCATCTCCTTGCTTTGGCGCAGCAGCTTTTCGTCGCGGATAAGCTGGCGGATATAGCCGGTGGCCGGGAACTCGATGGCGTCCCGTGTGCAGATGATGGCGCAGGTGGTGCAGCCCACCATACACATACTAGATTTGACCACCACCGGCACGTTGCGCTCGTAATCAAAGCCATAGACGCCGCGCTCACAAGACGTGGCACACAGCCCACAGCCCACGCAGCGATCGGCCACGATAGTTGGATACCAATCAATCTGGTCGCGGGGAATCCCATGCCACGACATTGCGTTACCATTGGTACTCACAACTCCTATCCTTTGCCCGGCGGTGGTCAGACAGTCTCCGCACAGGGCATACAAACGATTTTCCCGTTCTTCACACGGGCGTAACTTTCAACGGTGACTTCGCCGCACGCGTCGCAGATGACGGTGTTAAAATCGTGCGGTTTTCCGGTCGGTAACGGGAATGGCTGGACATCGCCAATCTCAAACATCTGTTCGGCCGGGGCGCTGAGGACAAAATCAACTAATGGCTCGACCAACGACAGGTCAATTTGCGAGGCGGGCGTGCCGCTCTGACGATATTGAATAAATTCCGATTCCTTGTTGCGCTGGATGGTTTCCGGTTTGGTGACGATACGCGTGCTGTTGCCCGTTTTTCTGTCTACCAGCGTCAGGGCAAATTTGCCATAGCCCAGCTTTTGGATGTTCCCTTTGCCAAAGGTGCAACCGGTTGCCATCTGGATGCCGTCAGCGTAGCAGGTGGCGCAGTGGTCTTGGCCGATTTCGATGAAGGCCATCAGTTGGCCGTCTTTGGCGCGTTCCACGCCCAATTGTTCCAGGGCGGCCAGACCGGCGCGCAGGCACATGGGCATGGCCGGGCATTTATGACCGTGTAACAATAAGCCTGCTCTGTAGAGTTCGTGATCTTGATTCATGATGGAAAGTGTCTCCTAAAAATATGGTGAAGATGTGGTTGTAGATGACCGCTTACAACAGCGTATAGATTTTGTACGCGGTCATGACGACAATCAGCAGGCCGAACATTTGCTTGAGACGGCCACTGGGCACATATAGGCTGGTGATGCGTGCTCCGGCAAATGCGCCGGCGGCCCCAACCAGGATCAGGGTAATGGTGAGGGTAGGGTCCCAAACGGCCGTTCCCAAATGCGGAATCAGCGCCGAAAACGAAGGCGGAGTCACGGCAAAAGCGTTGATACCCGCCGCCCGCTTCGCCTCAAACCCCAACAAAATCAACGTGGGCATGAGCAGAAAACCAGGCCCAATCCCCAAAAACCCGGCCAGGATGGAAATGGGCACCGCCCAAACCAGGGCCATTCGGAAATTTTCCGTCTTGGTCTGATCCCCTTTTACCGGCTTGAACAAAGAATAGGCCAGGAAAATAACTGCGGCGAAGTAGACATACAGGATGTAAGTCTGAGCAATTTGCTGGGCTAACAGGGAGCCGACTGGCGCGGCCAACGTCGTGACAACGGCCAGCCCCATCGCTTTCCGCCAATCCACATATCCACTGCGGGCAAAACCAATGGTGGCAAACAACGCCGTCAGGCCATTCAAAATCAGCGTCAATGGCTGCACCTGGTGAACCAGGTCAGGCAGAAAAAGAGACAGGAAAGGAACGGCCGCAAACGCCACACCCAGCCCCATCATGCCAGAAACTACGGCCAATAGCGCCAGACCAACGGTCATAATCAAAAACGTACTCATAGAAAGGGTCTTTTACGTGAATAGATCGAAAATCATTTTGGTGGCAATAATCCAGAGTAACACGCCAATGATGCGTTTAAGCTGGGCGCTGGACAGCTTGTTTTTCATGAGCTGCGACCCAACAATGGATCCACTAGCAGCCATCAGCGCCATCAAACCAACAAATGAGGGATCTAGCCCACCCAACGTGGCGTGACCTAAAAAGCCGCTGAAGGAGGAGAAGATGACGATGAGCGCCGTTGTGCCAGCGGCGATTTTGGCGTCCAGCCCCAACCAGTTAAGGACGGGTAAGATAAAGTTGCCCCCGCCGACGCCGAGCAGACCGCCGAGAAAACCGGCCGCGCCGCCAACGGCCGTTCCCGCGCCCACTTCCAAGCCTCGCCCCAACGCTTTTTGCCGAGGTTTGGGCTTGTAAAAGAGCATCATGGCCCCGGCAAATACCAGGAAGGTGGCGAACATGCCCAGCAGCAGGTTGCGGTCTACGTAGGGCGTCAGGCGTGCACCGAGAGGGGCTAGGATAACGGCCGTTACCAGCACCGGCAGCCCCGCCCGCCAGTTCACCAATCCGCCGCGCCAATAATTGATGGCCGCAAAGAGCAGGCTGACGACGTTGAGAAGCAGGGCAACGGCCGTTGCTTCCGCCAGCGGCACGCCCATGTAATAAAACAAGGGCACAAACAAGAAAGCCGCCCCCAGACCGGCCATGGCCATCAGCCCGGAGAAGAAAAAGACGACAACAGCATTCACCAGGTAAAACATGGCACTCATCTCGTTCATGATTGGCTCCTTAATACGAGTTTGGTTGGTGGGTTAGTTAGTTGGCAACAAACCAGCCAACCAACCCCCTTACCGAATCACAAAGTTGAATAAATACCCTGTAAGCATAATGGCCACAGCGACGATGCTGATAAACATCACAATCAATGGTGTTTTAATCACGCGTTTCAAGATGAGCATTTCTGGCAAGCTCAGGGCCACTACGGACATCATGAAGGCCAGGACCGTGCCTAGCGCCGCACCCTTGGCCATCAGCGCGGAGACCACCGGGATAATGCCAGCGGCGTTGGAATAGAGCGGAATACCCAGCAAGACGCCGACCGGGACTGCCCACCAGGATTCGCGGCCCAAAATGTCTGCCAGGAAATCTTCCGGTACGAAGCCGTGAATGCCCGCGCCGACGGCGATGCCCAGGACTACGAAAGGCCATACCTTGCCCACGATTTCCTTCATACCCCGGCCGGCGTCGCGGATGCGATCGTCCCAGGTTGGTGTGTAGGTGATGCCGGTTTGCTGTCCCACTTTGACTTGCCAGACAAAATCTTCCACATAGCGTTCCGGCTTCATGCGGCCAATGATGACACCACCGATGATGGCGATGGTCAGGCCGCTAAACAGGTACAGCCCGGCGATTTGCCAGCCAAACATGCCAAAGAGCATCGCCAGGGCGATTTCGTTGACCACCGGCGTGGCGATGAGAAATGAGAAGGTGACCCCCAATGGTACGCCACTCTCGACAAAACCGATGAACAGGGGCACGGCCGAACAGGAGCAAAAGGGGGTGATGACGCCCAAACCGGCGGCCAGCACATTGCCCACGCCTTCGCGCTTGCCGCCCAACGCCGCCCGCGCCTGCTCTGGGCTAAAAAAGGAACGCGCCAGGGTGACGAGGAAGATCATGCCCGAAAGCAGCATAAGGATTTTGGGCACGTCGTAGAAAAAGAAGTTGACCGATTGGCCGAGGTGGGACTCCGGCGATAGGCCCATGATGGTGTATGTGAGCCAGTCGGCAAAGTTTTGTAATTGGCCCCAAGCCAACCACCAGATAATCGTCAGGGCAAAGACCAGGGCCGGTAATTTCCAGCCTTGTTTGGGTTGTGAAGTGGTGATTTGTTCTGTCGTTATTGACATCAATATACTCCTCAATTAGTTTTGTGTTTTTGCACCGGTGATACCGGCGAATAAGTCAATTTCCGGGCTGTGACCATTGGCCGCCAACTGAGGTCGGACCAGGCGAAAGAGTTCGTGGCAGGCTAAGTTTTGCGCTTCGGTTTTCGGGTCACCTTTGAACGGAGGGTCCTGGCTTTGATGCTGCTGCGCGGCGCGCACTTTTTGTACCAAGAATTCGCCCACGTCAATGAAGGCGACCAGCCCGCCGACCGCTTCGGCTGGCGGCAGGATGCCGCAGCCTTGTTGCGTGGCTTCCGAGGGAGCAATGTAGTAAAGGCGCAACGGCCGTACTATTTCCTGCTGGTATTGGTCAATAGCGGCCGTCGTCCAGCGGTACATGGCCAGATGGTCGGGATGGCCAGAGATGCCGTCCGGTCCAAAAGTGACGACAACATCGGGTGGCGATTGGCGCATCAAGGTCAGCAGGTGATTGGCGACCACGCTGTCCGGGATATTGGCTAATATGCCATCCTTATAGTCTAGGAGGGTGAGCTGTTGCACGCCGAGTTCTGCGCAGGCTCGGCGTAGT
>Ga0116151_10006095_pt1 | contig 10298 bp, 7 predicted proteins | sample AD_UKC117_MetaG_FD_89893 | JGI IMG/M metagenome (GOLD analysis project Ga0116151, IMG submission 89893) | Active sludge microbial communities of municipal wastewater-treating anaerobic digesters from Hong Kong - AD_UKC117_MetaG | ecosystem: Engineered > Bioreactor > Anaerobic > Digestate... | reverse complement strand
ATCCCGTTGCGCAGGAAACGTCCGTCTCCTGAATAGCGGATAAAGATATTCATCTTGCCGTACTCTTCCTTGATCCGGCTCATCTCCCCGTCGACGACTTTCGTTCCCTTGTCGATGATGATCACATGGTTGCAGATGTTTTCCGCATGCTCCATGATATGGGTGGAAAAGAGGACCGTGGTCCCCCTTCGCATGAGACGGACGATCTCATCTTTAAAGAGTTGGATATTGAGGGGGTCCAGCCCTGAGAAAGGCTCATCTAAGATCAGAAAGCGCGGAGTGTTCATCGCTGTGATGATGAACTGGACCTTTTGCTGCATCCCCTTGGACAGCGCTTCCACCTTTTTCTCTTTCCACTCTCCCAGGTCGAAGTGGTCCAGCCACTCGTCCGTCCCGGCTTTGATCTCTTTTTTGTTCATTCCCTTGACCTGTCCGAAAAAATCGATGGTCTCGGCAACGGTCATCTTGGGGTAGAGGCCCCGCTCCTCGGGAAGGTACGAGACTTCGTTATTCTTAAAAAAACGTTTGATCTCCCCCTGTTCAGGGTAGTAGATCTCCATGATCATTCTGAGTGTGGTGGTCTTCCCGGCTCCGTTCCGGCCCAGGATCCCGTAGACCTTCCCTTCATCCAGGGAAAAAGAGAGGTCCTTCACGGCATGGAATGACCCGTAATACTTATTGACACGCTCCAGTTGTAACAGCATGACTCCTCCTCGGCTTGGTGTGATCGGATCTATTTTTTCTTTTTGATCAGGTTTTTAATATAGCGTAAAGCCAGGCCGGTGGAAAGGAGAATAATCCCCGAAAAGTAGAGCCACTGGATGGTGCTGAAGACCGAATGAGAGAACTGGATCCCGAACACGGTGAGGATCAGGTCGATGATGGCATAGAAAAGAAAACCCAGGAAGAGGGCATTTTTATGGGACGGGAAAAGACGGGCCCCTGTCCAATGAAGAAGGACGATGAAACCCACGAGAAGCGCAAAGACAAAGAGGATCATGAGAAAGATCAGGACCGGGATCCCGATGATGGTGACAACAAGAAGGATCATGGCCACGGGAAGCAGGATGTAAAACCCCAGCCCGATAAAAAAGTATTTCAGGGCATAGGAGCTCATGTCGTCCACGAAGGTCTTGATACGCGAGCCCACAAGAAAGTTCACGATGAGGACCATGATGAAGAGGATGATATAGAAGAAGATCTTGTCCACGAGGGAGGCATAGCGATACCGTTCCGATAATGTCCGTCCGTTGACATGTTCGCCTTCCTCATATTGAGCCCGTGACAGCGATGAACCCGGCAACTGCGCATAAGCAGCTGAGATCTCATTTTCGGCGGTGAGAAGCGTGGAGTCTTTGATAAAGACATTCCCCGCCACTTGTCCCTTTCCGCCCATGGAGACTGTGGAGTCCACGAGGAAGAGATTCCCCAGGACTGAAGCATTCATGACACAGTCGCTTTTCTGGATGATCAGGTCCCCGTGGTACTCGCCGGTGACCTCCTCGCCTTCTTCCAGTCCTGACACAAGAGCGGCTGATTTCTCTGCTTTATCCAGGATGGTTTCTTCAGCTGAACTGACAACAGCGAAAAAAGCTAATGCGATCACGAGAAAGATGAGATGACGTCTCATTCCATGCCTCCTTTACCGGGCGTGAAGGTAGTGGATCACATCGGACGGAGTGATCACCCCTACCATTTTATCCCCTTCTTCTACTATAATAAGAGACACATTTTCTTTAAAAAATGTTTCTCTCACCTGGTCTGCGGGGGTGTTCTGATCCAAAAAGAGGACTCTCTTGTCCATGATCCCCTTGACGGGGATATGGAGCTGCTCTTTACGGCGCATATCCATGATCTTTTCCTTGGAGACCAGTCCCACGATCCGCCCGTTGTCATCTTCAACGGGGACAGTCCGGTAATGGCTATAGATGATCTTTTCGATGACGTCCCCGAGGCGTTCGTTTTCTCCCAGAGTAAAGACAGGACGCGACATGATGTCGGCAGCCCGGACTCCGGGGACGGCTTTCTGCTCCAAAAGGGAGAGAAGCTGCTGTCTGGCCTCTTTGACCGTGGTGTTCATCAGCGTGGCCGAAGCGGCTTTGATATGGCCTCCCCCTCCGAAAAAAGCCATGATCTCATTCATGTTGAGGTCATCGGCTGTGGTCTTTCCCACCATATGGGTCTTCCTTCCCATCCCCACAATGGCGAAAGAGGTCTGAAGCTCTTCTCTCACGTGGATACGCTGGAGGATATCGCTGATCCCGCCGACGATCTCATCCAGGTCCGCTGTCGCGATGTGAAGGGGCAGCCCGTTGATGGTGAAGGATTCCATGGACTCCATGAGCATCTCCTGCAATCTCTGCTGAAGGGGATTGAACTCTCTGTTGAGGAAGGCCAGGATATTCTCGGGGCGGGCGCCCCTTTTCATAAGTTCTGCCACTACAGCGACATCCCGGTCTGTGGTGGTGGAATAGGTCAGCGCTCCGGTATCCTCATAGATCCCGAGAAGAAAGAGCGAGGCCTCCACAGGGTTGATGAAGATATCCTTCTCCAGGAGTTTTTCAACGAGAAGGGTGGTCACAGCTCCGGTGGAGTCCACCCAGGACTCGTCTCCGGTGATGTCTCCTCCCGGATGGTGGTCATAGACCACCACCCTGGCGTCTGTCTTCTCAAGAAAAGCGGAGAAACGGCCGAGCCTCTGCCTCCGCCGCGTGTCCACCATGATGATCTCCGTGATCTCGTTCAGGTCATTGAAACGCGAGAATTTCTCTATGGTAAAATACTTGTAATGCATCTTGAGAAAGAGGGCGACATTCTCCCTTTTTTTCCCCAGGCTGAGCATGATCCCGTCGCCGTAGAGCTTCCTTGCAGCGGCCATCCCTGCCAGGGAGTCGAAGTCCATCCCTTCATGACTGATGATCACTCTCATATCAGTGGGCTTCCTCCCAGTTTTTCCCTGAAGAGACTTCAGCTTTCATGGGAACGGAAAGCGGGAACGGGGTGGCCTCCATGACCTCGCGGATGAGGGGAAGGGTGTGTTCGAGCGCACTCTCTTTCACTTCAAAGAGAAGTTCATCATGGATCTGAAGAAGAAGGCGCACATTCCCGTCATCAGCCCACTTGTCATGGACACGGATCATCACCTCCTTGATGATATCGGCGGCACTCCCCTGTATGGGGGTATTCACGGCGATGCGTTCTGCCGCTTCACGCATCATGCGGTTTTTCCCCTGAAGCCCGGGGACGCGCCGTCTTCTGCCTGACAGGACGTCCACCCAGCCCTTTTCCCTGGCGTTCCTGATGGTCCTGTCGATAAAAGACCTGACTCCGGAAAAGCGTTCAAAATAGCGCCCGATGAGGGCTTCAGCTTCGGCAAGGGGAATATCAAGCTGTGAAGAGAGGCTGAAGGCCGACTGGAAGTAGATGATCCCGAAGTTGACGGCTTTGGCCCGATGACGCATCTCAGAGTCTGCGGTGCCGAAGAGGCGTCGTGCCGTCTCACTGTGGATATCTCCTCCCTGGCGGAAGATCGAAATCAGATTCTCATCTCCGGAATAGTGCGCCATGATGCGGAGTTCCATCTGGGAATAGTCAGCCGAGACGAGGGAATACCCCTCATCGGCCACAAAAAGCTGGCGCATGCGCTTTCCCCACTCCCCGTAGATGGGAATATTCTGAAGATTGGGGTTTTTCGAAGAGAGCCGCCCCGTCGCCGTTCCGCAATAATCCAGGGTGGAATGGAGCCGCCCGTTTCTGTCCACAGCATCCAGGTAGGGAAGGATGTAGGTGGAGAGGATCTTCTGGATCTTCCGGTATTCCAAAAGCATCTCTCCCACGGGGTGGACAGAGGCGACCTTCTGAAGGACCGACTCATCCGTGGCATAACCCGTTTTGGTCTTCTTCAGCCGTCCGGGGATCTTCAAAGCCATCTTCTCGAAAAGGACGTCTCCCAGCTGCTTGGGAGAACGGATATTGAACTCTTCTCCGCATTCACGGTAGATCTCCTTTTCCCGGTCGGATGTGGCCTCTTCCAGTTCAGTCCTGTAGGCCTCCAGAAGCGTTGTGTCGATCTTCACTCCGTACTCTTCCATGCTCCTGATGACCTCCGGAAGCCGTAGTTCAGTCGTGTCCAGATAATCCCAGTGCCCGCGCTGTTCAAGCTGGGAACGGGCCTGCAGGAAAAAGTCGCGGAGTTCCTGTATTGTCCGGATGGAGCGTTGCTCATAAAACCCTTTTGCCGTGGACGCGGTCTCCGAGTCATGGGCCCAGTAGTCCAGCAGGCGGAGGTCCCGGATTTTGCAGGATGCGTCATGTTCCCTGAGGAAGGTATGGGCGTCGTAGGTCCAGAGGAGAAGCCCCGGGCGCTTGAGAAAACCGGGTTCTCCCGGAACCGTGTAATACTCTTCCGTCTCCACGCCTCCGAGAAAAAAGCCCTCCTCTCCCTCCATGAGGAGGAACTCCCCCTTCTCACAGTCAAAGGGGCCGCTCTCATAGATGACCTCTCTGCCGGGAGCAGGCTTCTCTTCGGCCTTGTGGGCGATATATTTCATAAGAGAGAGAAAACGCTGCTGAGTGAAATAGTCCCTGATGAGCTCAGGGTCATAGGCCGGGAACCTCGCCTCTTCAAAGTCCAGGTCCATGGGAATCTGCCTGTTGATCACCACGAGTTTTTTGGAGAGACGGAGCATCTCCTCCTGTTCTCTGATCTGATCCCTGGCCCGGGGGTTGGGGATCTCGTCTGACTGTTCAATAATGGATTCCACATCCCCCAGGGCTTTGATGAGGTTTTTCGCCCCCTTGGGGCCGATCCCCTTCACACCGGGGATGTTGTCAGAAGCATCTCCCACGAGGGCCAGGTAGTCGGTAAAATGCTCCAGGCCGAACCCGTACTCCTCTTCAAAAACCTTTCTGTCATAGCGCTTGTCTTCTTTGGGGCCGCTTCTCACCACACTCACATGGTTATCGATGAGTTGAAGAAGGTCTTTATCAGGAGTGTAGACCAGGACCTCACACCCCCTTCTCTCCTTCACCTTCTCTGTGATAGTCCCGATAATATCGTCGGCTTCATGTCCGGAGATCTCGATGCGTTTGATCCGGGCCAGATCAAGGAATGATTTGATGTTTGCGATCTGAAGGCTCAACTCATCGGGCATGGGTTTCCGGTTGGCTTTATAATCAGCAAAAAGCTCGTGGTTGTCTGTCTTGCCCCGGGAATCAAAGGCGACATAGAGAAAATCCGGACGATGAGCCTCCAGCAGCCCGAAGAGCTTACGTAAAAATCCGTACAGGGCGCCCACGGGCTCCCCGCGGGGATTGGTCAGGTTCTGACGTTGAAAAGCATAAAAGGCCTGATAGGCCAGGGCATTACCGTCCACAAGGAAAAAACAGTCAGGTTTCATCGCACCCCTCCCCGCGGGCCTGTTCCACGGCTTTCTGCCAGCTGCCGAACCTCCTGTAGGCCCGGGCATAGAGGGTCGGGTCATCTTTTGAGACCGTGGTCCGAAGCGGATTTTCAAGATAACGCCGGATCACACACAGAAGCTCATGGTCCTTAAACCGGGTCACAGCCTCCTCATGCCCCGCTTCCCTGAGCGCCGCTTTCCAGGAGCCGAACACTCGCCGGGCCGACGAGTAGAGACGGGGTTCGTCTCTGTAAACACGGCTGAGTTCTCCCGGGCTTTTTCCCCTCAGGATGTCCAGGATCTTCTCATGATCCCAAGCGTCCTTCTTTTTTCTCTCTTTTCGGGCTTTCCGGTACTCTTCGTCCGGATCAAGGCCGCATCGGTCCAAAGCGGCTTTCCAGTGTCCGTAATATTTTTTTCGGATAGCAGCATTAAAGAGCCGGGGATTGACCCTGCGGACAGACCCGGGAGTCAGAGGAACTCCGTTTCGTTTCAACGTGCGGATCTCTTCACAGATCTTCTCTTTATCCCAACGGATGTTTTTTTTAAGCACAGAGATTACCTTTTATAACCGATGGTCCGTAAAAACGCCTGCCTTTTCTCAATATCCTCGTCGTTTTCCTGCCCCGCAGGCTTCTTGCCGTCGATCACGCCGATGATTCCGCGTCCCTCTCCGTTATCGGCCACCAAAACGGTGAGAGGGTTCGCCGTGGCGGCAAAGATGGAGCAGACTTCGGGGACCTGCTTGACCGAGTTCAGGCAATTGACGGGAAAAGCATCCCGCATGATGATGAGAAACGCATGGCCCGCGCCGATACGCTCCAGGTTTTCCGCTGCCGTCTTTCGCAATTCCGCATCCGTGCCTTCATGGCGGACCAGGCAGGGCCCGCTGGCCTCATTAAACGCAAGCCCGAACCGGATTCCGGGAAAAGCCTGCACCAGGGCTTCATAAAGGTCTTCCACTGTTTTAATGAAATGGGCCTGGCCCAGGATAATATTGTCATCGTCTTCTTTGTGAAGGTCCACACTGATTATGTCCATAGAGACTCCTTTTTTTGGCACTTTCAATCATTATAGAGCAATTTAGTCAAAGGTCAAGATGCCCCGAAGGGAAAAGAATCTTGACAAAAAGCCCCCGACTCTTAATATTAAGAGAAAGGGAGGTTTTGATGCAAAAGCTTTTTGAAATCAATGGAATCGGGATACATCTCACAGCCCAGGCCTCTGATTCCCTGGGACACACCGGATTCCTTTCTATCGAAGGGTCCGTATCCCCGAATAATATCCAGAGTTTTGAAGCCGCTCTGAAAAAGATCAAGGCCTTCGATATCTCTGTGATCGTCATCGATTTCAGCAAAGTCTCTTCATTCTGTGATGAAGCCTGGGCCGTGATCCGGCAGCAAAAAGAGAACCTCTCCCGTCCCGGAGAAGAGATCTTTCTTCTCAGGATGCCTCCCACCCTTTTCGAACAGTTTCACGCCCAGGGACATGACGAAATCCTGAAGCATTTCAGGGCCTTCGGCGACCTGGACCGCTACATGGTCTCCGCATCAAACAAAACGCTCGCTGCCCCTGAGACAGAGGCCCCGGACATCTCGGATGAAGACAAGCCCGATTCCACGGAGAAGGCCATGGACAAACCGGCTCAGCCCACTCCATTTTCTCATGAAGAGACTGAAGAAGTCCTGTCAGAGGATCTTCCGGAAATCCCTGAAGAGGACATTATGGAGGACAACGCCCCGCAAGTGATGCAGGAACGCTTCCCTCTCAATGAGAGCCGGGAAGTCTTCGAAGAGACGGAACTTGCCGACCTTCCCGAAGAAGATATCGAAGAGGCGCTTCCTTCAAAGTCCTTCGGAGCGGAATCCATCCCTGAGAAAATGATCGCTATCCGGGGAAAGCTGCGCTCCTTATTTGAAAATAAGATCTACGAATGGAAAAGCCTGGGGTACGACACCGCTTACCTGGATGCCTATCTGGATAAAAACCTGGACGAAGCCAAAAAAGCCTTTGCCCTCTACTCCAAGAACCTTGCAGACTGCCGCGAGATGGAAGCCGCAGCCGACATGATCGAAAATCCGGCCATGAAAAAGGATCTGCTTCTGACAAAATCCCTTCTGAAAAAACCCATGGAGATCGATAAGGCCCGTGAAGCCTTTTCCCGTCTTCTCAAAGAAGCGGAACAGCTTGACCATGATGCTTTTCTTCCCCTGGCCGACTACCAGTTTGACAATTTCATCAAAGGGAACAATAAAGACACCATAGAGATGGTCCTTCACCTTGTCCACCATCTGGACGCCTACGACCGGCCTCTTCTGCTCCATGGAGCCAACGGGACGGGCAAGACCCATATCCTTAACGCTATCGGAAACACCATCCGTCTGAAGACATCACGCTCAGTCAACTACATTCCCGCCAACAACTTCATCGTGGAGCTGGAAAACATGCGCGAACAGGGAAGGCTTCACCTTTTCAGAAAACGGTACATGTCCTGTGAGGTCCTTCTCTTCGATGATGTCCATCTGCTTGAAGACGCCTCGTCCGCCGCTCATGAGTTCCGGTTCCTCATGGACGCCCTGGCCAGACAGTCAAAGCTGCTGATCATGGCCTCCGTCCTCAAGGCCGATGATTTCAAGTTTGTGAGCAAAGACCTTCAGTCACGCCTGAAAAGCGCCATCCACCTCACCATGGCACCGCCTGACGAAGCCACATTGTCGCGTATCCTGGACAAACGCATGGGAGAGCTGAAGATCGATTCAGAGAAAGGCGTTCCCCGCTATCTGGCTCAAATGGCTCCCGGAGACATCAGAAAAGCCTTCGGGCTTCTGGAAACACTGCACCTCTATGCCAAGACTTATCATGAAAGCATCAGTTTCGAACTGGTCCGCGAACTGACCTCGTCCACACTCTCCTATGAAGAGATCCGTGAGATGACACCTCCCGCCCCTCCCCAGGAGACGATCTTCCCTGAACGGGAGGACTCCTTTCCAAAAGAGGAGTCCATCGGGGAGATGGAAAACGAACCCGAAGAGTCCCTTTCTGCGGATGTCGAAGAGGAGGTCTCATTGACCCCGGACGAAGGAGAGGACACCGTGTCCCTTCCCGAAGGGATGGAGCACAGGCTTGAAGGCGATATCCCCGACTATCTCCCTGAAGAGGGCGACGAGCCGGAGTCCTTCTCTGAAGAAGAGAATATCGTCCTTCCCCGTGAAGAGACTCCGGAAAATGAAGAGGCCGTTGTCTCCCCGGAAGAAGAGGAATCCTTTGAACTTCCTGCAGAGGAGACGCCTGCAGAAGAGGAGGAGAGCCTGATCTCCGAAGAAGAGAAGGCTCCTTTCAATGAAGAATCTCCGTCTGAAGATGATTCAGACCCCTTTGCCGGGCTGGATGATGATGAAGAGGGCCGCCCTCTTAGCGATGTCACAGAGGACTCTGACCTTGACCTCTGGGATGAAGTGGATGAAAACGAAGACGATCCCTTCGCCCTGTAAATGAAAGGAAAAGCATGACCGACTCGCGACAAAAAATCCGCCGTTTTACATCCCTGGGAATCTTTACAAGCCTTGTCATTATCATGACTCTTTTCGCCCGTATTCCCATGCCTCAGATCAAAGGATACATCAACCTGGGAGACTCCATGATCCTCCTGGGGACGCTCTTCTTCGGCGGAGCCTTCGGTGCTGTCATCGGCTCATTCGGATCGGCTTTAGCTGACGTGATCGGAGGATACCCGAACTTTGCCATCTTCACCTTTATCATCAAAGGGATCGAGCCCTTGATCTTTGCCCTGCTCATCCGCGCGGGACAGAAAAGAGGCTATTCCATTCCCCGCCTTCTCTACGGAGCCGCTTTTGCCATGTTCTGGATGGTCGCCGGCTATTTCTGGGTGGAATATTTCATGTTCGGAGCCCCGGCAGCCTTTGCTGAAGTCCCCGGCAACATCATCCAGGCGGTGGGATCCATCTTTATCAGCATCGGACTCTACAATATCGTCCGGAATACAGTGAAAACACCCGCTTAACCCTTTTTCTCCGGGGCTTTCTCAAGACAGACAAGCCCCTTCTTTTCATCCAGCAGAACATGATCCCCTTTTTGGAACCGCCCGGACAGGATATCCCGCGAAAGGGCCGCTGTGACTTCCTTCTGAAGCAGGCGCTTGAGAGGCCGGGCTCCCATGGTGGGGTCATAACCCAAGTTCACCATAAGCTGAAGGAACCCTTGCGAATAATCCAGTGTGATTCCCTGAGCCTCCAGCCTTTGGGCGATCCTCTGAAGCTGAAGGATGACGATCTCACGGATCTCTTCTCTTGAAAGAGGGGTAAACAGCACCATCTCATCCACCCGGTTGAGGAACTCCGGTTTGAAGTATTGATGAAGAAGCCCCCTGATGATCTCATTGAGGTCTGTCATGGCCGTTTCAGCTGATCCGTTGTCTTCTGCGGTGAGCCTGTCGGAAATATGCTGGGCTCCGATATTGGATGTCATGATGATGATGGTGTTCCTGAAATTGACATTCCGTCCTTTACCGTCAGTGAGTCGCCCCTCGTCAAAAAGCTGAAGCAGGATATTCATCACATCAGGATGGGCCTTCTCGATCTCGTCCAGGAGGATCACCGAAAAGGGCTTGCGCCGAACAAGTTCTGTGAGCTGCCCCCCTTCATCATGGCCCACATATCCCGGAGGAGAACCGATGAGCCGGGCAACGGCGTGTTTTTCCATATATTCCGACATATCGATACGGATGAGAAGGGATTCGTCGCCGTAAAGGAACTCAGTGAGAGCTTTTGAGACCTCTGTCTTTCCCACTCCTGTGGGCCCTAAAAAGAGAAAGACTCCGGCGGGTTTGTCGGGATCAGAGAGCCCTGCCCGTGATGTCCTGACCACTTCACTCACTTT
>Ga0116151_10006091_pt1 | contig 10299 bp, 9 predicted proteins | sample AD_UKC117_MetaG_FD_89893 | JGI IMG/M metagenome (GOLD analysis project Ga0116151, IMG submission 89893) | Active sludge microbial communities of municipal wastewater-treating anaerobic digesters from Hong Kong - AD_UKC117_MetaG | ecosystem: Engineered > Bioreactor > Anaerobic > Digestate... | reverse complement strand
CTTGCCCTGGCGGGTTTAACGTGGAGATGGACAGGACTGTTTTTACACATTGGGTTGGGTTTGTTTTCATTGTATTTCTTTCGTGGCGCTCATTTTAGTGTGATCGGTCTCATGATTGTGATTCCTTTGGCTATTTTGGGATTGCTGTATTTCTTCGGCCATCCAAAACCAAAAAAATGGGCCTACCGTTTGGTTGTATTGATTCCTCTGATCATTGTGATTGTCTGTTCCACACCTTTAGCCATTCGCAACAGCCGGCGGATCAATGACGGGGATTTTAGACTGCGAGTGGTTGAAGGCAACGGCATCACGTTGGTCTGGGCTCCCAGGGGTCCGGGATGGCCGGACAGGGGCGTTTCCTGGGATGAAGCGAATGAAATCTGCAAATATCTTAGTGAAGACGGTACACAGTTATTGGAGAGTGAACAAAATATCTGGCGATTGCCCACTGCGGAAGAGGCGGTTCAATCCATGATGCTTCACGGGGAAAATGCCGGCGGGATTTGGAATGGGAAACTGGCTCAAGCCCATTATGAACGAACCCCCGATAAAGAATCACCTCTTTGGGATGTCCATTCCAAGGTTATTTATTATTGGACAGCAGATACATCCGTTGATCATCCTCAAGATGCCCTGATCATCGTTTATCACGGGGGTATTTACAAAAGGAGAAAGGCAAGCAGCCCCGGTTATCTCAGTTTCAGGGCGGTTAAGGATATCAGCAAGTAAAGAGACGGCTATAAATACGCTGCCCGATTTCGGCCATTTTCTTTTGCCCTGTATAATGCCTTGTCTGCCTTTTTGATGAGTTCTTCTGGGGAACTTTCCTTGATTGGCATGATGGAGGATGCTCCCAAGCTGACCGTAACGTAATCGGAGGCTTCGGATAATTCATGCGGAATTTTTAACGATTCTACGTCCCGACGAATATTCTCGGCAATGCGCATGGCGCTGCTGAAATTTGCTCCGGGTAGGATGACGGCAAATTCTTCGCCACCGTATCTGGAAACAAAGTCTGTCGAGCGTTTCAAAGACTTGGAAATGCAGTCGGCTACCCTTTTTAAACAGTCATCTCCTGCCAAATGACCGTAATTGTCGTTATACAGTTTAAAATGGTCCACATCGATGATGATTAAGCCCAACAGCGAGGAATCTTCGTAAGCCCGCTGCCATTCCACTTTGAGATGTTCATCAAAATAACGGCGGTTGGTGATGCCTGTTAAGCCGTCAAAAGATGACAAAAATTCCAGTGTTTTCCTTTGAGAATAAAGATCCAAGAAGACTTGGACTTTATTTTTTAGAATGATTTCATCCAGAGGCTTGAATAAAAAGTCCACCGCTCCAATGGAATAGGCTCTTCGGATGGTATCCATGTCCTGGTCATTGGCTGTGATAAAGATGATGGGAACGTGTTTTGTCTTTTGCGTGCCGCGAACCAGTTCAGCAAATTCCAAGCCATCCATATTAGGCATTTGTACATCCAAAAGAATTAAGGCGAACTCATGTTCCAAAAGGTATGCCAAGGCTTCTGGTCCGGAGTTAGCCTTGATGATATTCAATGCAGGTTGTTCCAAAATGCTTTCCAAGGCTAGTAGATTGGCGGGGATATCGTCTACGATTAAAATGTTGATTTTTCTCATGGCATCACACCTTTTTCTTCTAGTTTTTTAAATCAGGGTTGAGATTTCCTTCATAATTGTGTTCTTTTCAAATGCCTTGGGGAAACAACAGGCGATGTTGTAATCTGAAAATTCTTCCATCAATTCTTCCTCTGATCGATCGCTTTGTGGAAGGATAATCAAGGGGATATTTTTTGACTGTTCATGAGACGAAATTTTTGATAATGTCTGATATTGATTCTCCCTAGCCATATACTCATCCAAAATGACAAACGTCGCATCCGGATGATTGTACAGTTTTCCTACGCCCTCCACCGGATTGGTTGTTCCGTTTACAACGGCTTTAAACTGTTCCAAAAAACTGGTCAGCAAAAAGAGGTATTTCATGTTGTTGGTTATCATCACGATCCTTTTTCCCTTTAGCATTCTTTTCAGGTTATCTTCATCGTAAGGATAGGCGTATGAATTGGATAGTTCGCTTTTCTGCTTTTCCGGAGGGAATGGTGAAGTGATGTAATCGGATTCATGTTTAATTTCTTTTCTGGAAATGGGTAAATAAACGTTAAAGGTGCTCCCTTTTCCCAATTCACTTTTTAGTTTGATTTGTCCACCGAGGAGTTTAGTCAGTTTTTGTGAAATCGCCAGTCCCAAACCGGTACCTCCATAATTTCTGGTGGTTGATCCATCGGCTTGAACGAATTCTTCAAAAATCAACTCCTGCTTATCCGCTGCGATTCCCAGACCGGTATCTTCGATGGAAAAAACCAGGTAATTCTCCGGGCTGAGCATGGCGGTTGAGCTGGAAGGAAAGGGGTCGTGATTAAGAATTTTAAACTTAACATACCCCTTTTCTGTGAATTTAAAGGCATTTGACAGGATGTTTCTCAGGATTTGCAATAAACGCTTTTTGTCAGAATAGATGATTCCGGGAACGTGATCCTCGATTATGATGTCGAAGGAGATATTTTTGGTAATTTGCTCGGCATAAAAGGTCTCCGTGATTTCCTTTTTTACGGCGTCAATTTCGATGGGCTCAATAAACGTCTCGGTTTTACCCGCTTCTATTTTGGCAATATCCAACACATCGTTGATTAGTGAAAGCAATGTTTTTCCGGAGGCGTGAACGGTTTTCAGAAATTGAAGCTGTTTATCGCTCAGATTGTCTTCTTTGTTTTTGATGAGTACTTGCGTCAGGGTTAAAATGCTGTTTAGGGGTGTTTTCAGCTCATGGGACATATTGGTCATGAATTCATTTTTATGTGTATTCATCCGGTCAATTTCTTCTTTTTGTTTTTCTAAAATGATTCGGGCGTCTTCCAGGGTCTTTTCTCTTTTTTCGATGCATCGTTGTTGTTGATTCAGTTGGTCATGTTCTTCATCTAATTTTCTTCTGTCAATTTCCATTTGTCTTTGCTGAATCTGAATCAGTTCCTCCGACTCACGAATAGTTTGTAGTCTTTGTTGCCATTGAACCTGCTGATTGAGTGAATCAGTATCTTTTTCATCCGTTATTTTTTCCGGGTTTCTGGCTTGTAGTGGACGTTCATCTCTGGCGGTAACTTTAGAAAGGGTTCGACTGTAATGGAAAAAGGCGAGGAGAAAGAGTATAAAGATGACCACGGCTAGTGAAAAGGATACCAATATCAGGGCGATTATCGACAAAATCATCCACCTTTCCCTTCTGAAATAAGGTTACAAATTCTCATCAGCAGAACAGATACGCTTCCAACAGTTATTGTTGATAGGGTTTATCAAAGCGGTTTTTATAGACACCGTTTTTTTTCAGCTGTGAATTCCAGTACAGATTTGCAAACGGTGATTTCAACATGAGTTTCATTCTCAACAGACTGAATCCGGTCAACTTTTCCGGCCTGGAAATCGTTTTCAATAACCGTTCGTCCAGGTGTTTTTCTGTTTCAAAGAGTGCTCCCAACTCGCTCAGTCGCTGAGCATCTTTGAAGAATTTTTTTGGAATCAGACGAGCTCCTTCGGAGCCGCCTCTGACGATGGTGCCGACATAACGGGAACCTAATCGCTGGGTAAAGCGTTGGCAGTATTGCTCGACATACCTGCAATGATGCGATTCGGGGAAGCCGCATTGAATGAGGAACAGTAGGTTTTTGTTCTTGAATAATGAATGATTTTCTCCCATGAATTCAAAAAACTCCTTGACAAATCCCGGCGTCCAATCGGCGTATAAGGGAAAACCAATTAGAATGTAGTCGTAAGCGGCTTGTTGTTCCAATAATGATAGGAAGTCTTCTTTATCGTAGAATTCCTTTAAATGAACTATTTTTACGGAAGAGTGATGCATGTCTTTGGTAAAATAATCGATCAGCCTTTTGGTATTGGAGGCTTTTCCCCTGGGAGATCCGTTGATAGCAAGTAGTTTCATAGCCTCTCCCCCCCTTGAACCTTCTGGTTGACCCTGATGAATCGATCCAGATTCTTCTCTGAACCCATGGATTGTATGGACTGAAAAAAAGCAAGATCGGTTTTGAAGTTGATGGCCAATCTTTCATAAATCTGGCGGCATAATGAAATATCATCAGGGGTATCTTCTTCTGAGGGCTCGTAGATAACAGCGATTTGAGGATAATGATCATAACGGTATCGATGATGGATTTCTCCCTTAACGATACTGAAATAGGGGTGAATCAGGGGGATTAACCTGTCGTTGAGCCGCTTCATCAACCCGGTAGTCATTCCCATCACCAACGGTGAGGCAAAGATGACCAGGTCAGCATGAATGACTGACATTAAAATAGATTCAGCATCATCCTTTATCACACATTTTCCGGGTGTTTTCGTCCAGCATTTAAAACAACCCAAACATTGCCGAATGACCATCCTCTTAAGTTCGAAACGCTCCACCAAGATGCTATCACAGCTGTGAGCCAAGTTATGATGAAAGTGATCCAACTGCTGGTTAAAGGATTCGTGTATGTCTTTTAATGAACCGTTTATCAATGTTACTTTCATATGATCACCTATGCTTGGAATGATAAAAACTATTGTTCAGACAGAATACACCTAACGCTTAATCATACCACTTTTTTGGCTGAAACTCCAACCGTCGGTATTTAACTGTTTTCAACCCATTCAACGTCTGTGTGGACGTGTTATAATCTCTTGATCTGACAACGGATTACATGGACTAAATGAAAGGTTATAAAGAGGAGGGGGACGATGACCATTTATGAAAAATATGCCATAAAAAAAGATCATTACAACCGTTTTGATCAAAGGAACATTGTGTTTGGAAAAGTTAACAACGACCCAACCGCCCCGTTTTATATGAAAGACTTTTATGATAACGTCGAAACTATCGTTCAGAAAAACAAACCGGGCTATTCCCGGATTGATTTTGCCAGGGTTCGGGGTGCCTGGTCCGTTTACGATCATTTTTCCGAGGCTTTTGGAAATAGCTGGAATCAAAAAGTTAACGCTATAGCCGGTTTGGACAAACCGGTATCGTTTCTGGGGCTATCAAAAGAACGCATGACTCAGGAATTAAAACTTACTGCTCACATATTCGGTGCGCTCAAAACAGGAATCACGAAAGTGGATCCTAACTTGATATATAGCCATGACATCCAGGGTAGAAAGATGGACATAAGCGATGAATTAACGTATGCAGTTGTCGTGCTGGTCAGCATGGACCCTTCAAATATTCAAAAATCCCCTGCTTTTCCTGCTTCCGTCAGTACTGGCTTGGGATATTCCAAGTTGGCTTTCATTGTGGCGTGCATGGCGGGTTTCATCAGAAATCTAGGTTATCAGGCATTGTCCATGGGAAACGACACGGCTTTAAGCATCCCATTGGCCATTGAAGCCGGTTTAGGAGAATTAGGCAGGAACGGTTTGCTGATTACACCAGAATTGGGTCCTTGTGTCAGGATCGGAAAAATATTTACAGATATGCCTCTCGAAATAGATTACCCAATCGATTTTGGAGTAACTGAATTTTGTAACACGTGCAAATTATGTGCTCAAAATTGCGAATCGGGGGCCATTTCATCCGATGATCATCCCTCTTACAAAACAGTCTGTCCTTCAAATAATCAGGGAATTAAACGTTGGGCAGTTGATCATTATAAATGTTATTCATTTTGGGTTGAGAATGGCGCTGAGTGTTCAACGTGTATTGCTGTTTGTCCCTATTTGAAAAAAACAATGCGGCAACTAAGATAGATATTATGATTCAAAAAAACATTCAATTCTATAAATTTGCCTTGTATGGTTTTCTTAAAAATCTAATGTTTTTTGAACCCTTTTTAATCCTTTTTTTTAGGGATATTGGGCTGTCTTTTTTGCAAATCGGCATTCTTTTCACCGTCCGTGAAGCGGTGACCAACATCACTGAAATACCCACCGGAATATTAGCCGATTCGGTAGGCCGGCGAATCACCATGGTGTTCTCCATGATTGCCTATATCATCTCCTTTGCCATCTTTTTCTTTTTAAACGATTATCTTTCAATGATTTGCGCCATGTCTTTTTTCGGACTTGGAGAATCTTTACGTTCGGGAACGCATAAATCCCTTATATTGAGTTATTTACGAATGAATCATTGCGAGGATAAAAAAGTGGAGTATTATGGCCTCACCAGAAGCTATTCCCAAATGGGGTCTGCCGTCAACGCCTTAATCGCAGCCTTTTTAGTGTTTTTCTATGGTAATTACCGAGTCGTATTCATCGCCGCTTTGATCCCCTATCTGGTCAACCTGGTGAATCTGGCCAGCTATCCCAAAGAAATAGATCAGGAGATCCATAACAAAAAAAAGACACCTTACCGTTTTCTGGACATGTTCAAATCTGTGGACAATATCCGAATTTTTCTGAATTCTTCCCTGTTTGATGCCTTTTTCAAAACGGTGAAAGAATATCTGCAACCCATATTGGCAGCTTTGGCTTTGTCGTTGCCCCTGTTTGTTGAACTGAATCCGGAGAAACGGACATCCGTTGTTGTGGGGATTTGCTATTTCTTTATCTACCTGCTGACAACCTATTCGGCTAAAAATGCCCATCAGGTGGCAAAAAGAGCCAAGCACTTATCTGTGGCATTGAATTTGACGTTTCTTGCGGGAGTGATTCTTGTCTTGTTGGCGGGCTTGTTCAACATCTTGTCTTTGAATATCATTCCCGTGATCCTGTTTCTGCTCATCTTTGTACTGCAAAACCTGAGAAGACCGCTGAATGTCTCCTTAATCAGTGATATCATTCCATCGGAAAAGTTATCCACCGGCCTTTCCGTTGAATCCCAACTGAAAACGATTTTTATCGGTGTTTTTTCTCCCCTTTTGGGATTTCTAGCCGATAAAATTGGTGTGGGATGGGCTTTATTTGCCTTTTCAGGCTTTATGTTAATGGCGTATCCGGCCGTTAAAATTTCGAGAAAAAATGAAGGTGAACCGTATCGATAACACCATTTGTAAATCATTTAACGTCCGATATACGGACTGTTTTTATCACGATCGCACGAACATTGTCAGTGTTTTGGGATTCTTTAACGAGATTGCCCAGGAAGCCGGTTTTTACTATGACCGGGAAAAAAATATACTGAAAGAGGAATCCTTGGCGTGGATCATTCTCAACTGGGACATTCAAATCAACCGGTATCCCAAATACCGGGAAGGCGTGAAGGCCTGCACCATCGCCAAGGCTATCGACCGTTTTGTCGCTTTTAGGGAATTCCAGTTGTTTGACCAAAACGACCAGATGCTGGCCAGGGGTAAATCCAAATGGATTCTTTTAAACCTCGAAAAGCGTAAACCGGCTGTCGCCAGAGATTATATGTATGAACTGTATGGCGTCAATGAAACCGCAGCCCCTTTTACCATCAAAAAACCGTTAGAATACAAAGAAAAAGAAGGTGACGCTTTTCTCTTCCGAGTCCGAAAACGGGATGTCGATGATTATGAACATGTGAACAACACCATATACCCCTATTGGATCAACGAATCCGTCCCCGATGAAGTGACCAATACCATGATCCTTGAAACCCTAAGGGTTTATTATAAGCGGGAAACCACCTATCCCAACGATGTCTTTATTTACAACAAGATTTTGGACAACGGGCATATTCTTCACCGAATCGACCAGGCCGATGGTAAAATCCTGGTCTATGCGGAGAGTTTCTGGAGAAAAAAAACTTGAGTCTTCATTTACTTTCTCACTGATACCAGCCTAAGCATTCGAGTTTTAATATGCTATAATCGATTATGTTTATAAAGAAGACGAGAACAGACGGAAAACTTTATCTTCAAATAGTAGAATCTTATCGAGATGAAAAGGGCATTAGCAGGCATCGGGTGATCTGTAACCTCGGCCGATTAGGTGCTTTGCGTGAAAACACACATGCGAAAAAGATCATTTTAGAGATACTGGAACTGATGCTCTCAGATGAAGACAAACCCTCTGGTGAAACAGCCGTTCAGCAGCGTCTTCATTTCGAACAGGAATAATCAACGGGAGAGACAAATATCTCTCCCGTTTCTTTTTTTCGCTGCTCTAAGGGATATAAATCTGCGGTTCCTGAATTTGGATGGGCTCTCTTTCCGGAAGAACATAGGATGAATAGAGGGGTATACCTGGTGTGGGATAATTGCGATTTTTCGTGCTTTGATAGCAGAAATAATATAATTTAAGTGTGTTGTTGCCTAGAACCGGGTTCGTCAGGGCTATGACATCTCCCCAATGATCCGGATGGGTCCAGTATTCCATACGAAGGAGAAAATCACTGGTGAATTCAATGTATTGATCTTGTGGTCCGTTGTGATCGTTGATGCCTTCTGCGGAATCCATATCCCCATAGGCATTTTTCTCGCTGGTTGTAGATGAGATGCACATATCCAGGTTCGGCATTCCAGTATCTCCCAGCGTTTCAAAGTAATCCGTCCAACTGCCGCCATGACAGGTTTCAAAGATCAAGTTGAAGTGAACGTTGGGGTATAGATCCATCAACGCATCAAGAGTTGAACAATAATAACTGTAACCGCCCATGTTCATCGCCTGGTGACCCCCATGGGCAATAAAATACAGGGTCAAATTGTTGACGTTGTGGTTAGTCGTCAAGTCTAACACCGCCGCTGCGATGTCCGCGGCTTGATTATCCGGGTATTCTACTTTCACAACCCGCTCATCACCCACATCACAGCCAAAAAGATCCCATAAGGCGTCAAACATTTGATCACTGACATTCATGGTTTCGCTGTAAAGATTTTGAGTGGGTGTCAGTCCACAAGTGACGACTGCTCCGTAAACCCTTAACTGAATGGGATAAATCTCATACCATTTAAAAATAACAGCCGGGATCCATATATGTGAGGGATTGTAAACGGTCCATTCGCCAGGGTCTTCGGTAATTCGGGTGCTGTTGGGTTCTTTAAAGATTTCCGGGACCTGCTGATTTACTGTTGGCCAGCCTTGGATCTGCTCTTGAAACATGATGTTCCCCGTTTGACTGACAGCCAGAATCCGACCCGGATGGGGATAAAAACCACCGGGTTGCTCATCCAAATAAAATAACCAACCGGCTTCATTTATCGGTCCTGATTGCCGACTAACGGACTCTTCCATTGGATCTTCAGAGGCAATCACATCTCCCTCGTTCAGGGTACAGATGTAATTTCCCACCGCAATATCCGGAACGCCTTGCTGATTGTTGATCCAGGTCACAAATTGAACCTTTGCCGCCGGTAAATCAATGACAACCGCAACTCCTCCACCGCAAGAAGACAGCCAGAAAGAGATAACGAGAATCAAAGCTATCAGCATCTGCATTTTGATTCTTTTCATTTTAAAACCCCCTTTTATGTTAGGAGAAAAAGAAAAAAGAATTCTGCATAATAATTCTATCATTTGAATATTGCGTTGCAATGATGACTATCAACCAAATGAGTTGCAAAATTATAATCACACTAAGACAATTTCAAATAATTTCTAAAGACTTCAACGAGAAAGAAGCTAACATGTTTAGAGATGAAAGAAAAATTGCGTTTTTCAGTTCATTTTGTTTTTGCTCTCATTCATGTTATACTCGGTAGGTGTATTCCAAGGGTATACACATTTGACAATTCAATAGTCGAATCGGAGGCGTGTTCGAGATCAGTAAACCGGAGCCATTGGGGATTTGTCCGGTTGAAAGGTGAGAACACCGAAGGATTTCACTCGACCCCCTAAAGAGTGATATCCTGGGAATACGGGGAATACCCGTATTACTGTCACAGATTTTCTGTGGAGCGCTGATTCAATGTGTTTGTGAGTTCATGGTCCAATCGATCTAACCGCTTTTTGGACCTGTTTGCAAGGTATTAACCGTCAAACACACAATCATGATGATTGTTTATTCATAATAAACATCAAAAAGGCGCTTTCCGTATTGGAAGCGCCTTTTTTATTAAATGAATTTCTAAACTTTTGGAGGTGTCGTTATGAAAATCGGGGTAGCCGGAGCAACCGGAGAAGTTGGAAGAATGATGATTCATGTTATTGAGGAATTTGATCTGCCTGTGAAAGAACTGAGAGTTTTCGCTTCAAAACGTTCTGCAGGGTCTCATATAAAGTATAAACACACTCAGATCAAGGTGGAGGAATTGACCGATGAAACCATGAGTGAATCATACGATTATTTATTGTTTTCCGCAGGAGGAGCCGTCTCAAAAAGATTTGCACCTAT
>Ga0116151_10006084_pt1 | contig 10305 bp, 10 predicted proteins | sample AD_UKC117_MetaG_FD_89893 | JGI IMG/M metagenome (GOLD analysis project Ga0116151, IMG submission 89893) | Active sludge microbial communities of municipal wastewater-treating anaerobic digesters from Hong Kong - AD_UKC117_MetaG | ecosystem: Engineered > Bioreactor > Anaerobic > Digestate... | reverse complement strand
GGGCTGGGCTTCACCGATGACATGGCCGTGCTGCTCGCCGCCTTCAACGTGATCCGCACCCACCTGAAGCCGCAGCACCGCGACCAGGCGCGCGAAACACTGGACAGGCTCAGGAAGGACGAGACGGTCGCCGTGTAACAATGAGAACGGCGGCCGCACACACGGCCATGCCGAGGATCTGGACTGCCGTCAGCGTCTCACCGAACAGGCCATAGGCCATCAGCGCGGAAACCCCCGGCACCAGGAAGATGAGGCTCGACACCCGTCCGACATTTCCATGGCGGATGAGCAGCATGAGCAGCGTGATAGCCCCCAGCGACAGTACGATGACCGACCAGCCCAGCGCAAACCAGGCGTTGAACGAGCCGTCGAAACGGAAGTCTTCCACCATCAGCGCCGCGGCAATGACGACGATGCTGGCGCCGGCATATTGCCAGGTGCCGCCACTCGCCAGATTGAGTCCGGTCCCATAGCGCTTCTGGTAGACGGTGCCGAAGGCGATGGCGACCGCTCCCAGGACATTGACCGCCGTGGTGAGCGGCGTGATGCCGCCAAGTGCGGCAAAGCTGAGCTTGGGCCAGATCACCAGCCCGACACCGGCGATCCCCACCGCAAGGCCGATCCAGTGCCGCGACGAGATGTGTTCGTTCACCATGTAGTGGGCGAGAATGGCGGTAATCAGCGGCTGTAACCCGACGATCAGTGCCGAAACGCCCGCCGGCATGCCGTGGGCCACCGCCCAGTAGACCGGTGCGAGATAGCCGCCATGCAGGAAGGCGCCGGCCACCATGGCATGAAGCGCCAGACGATGGCCCGGCCACGGCGCGCCGATGATCAGCGCGATCACGAAGAAGATGGCGCCGGCGATCGGGAAGCGGATGGCGAGGAAGGTGAGTGGTTCCACATGCGGCGCCGAAAGCCTTGCAACCACGAAGCCCGTCGCCCACATTAGGACGAAAAGGACCGGGGCTACGGTAATCAGCATGTGGGCTGGCGACTTGTTCATTGCGCCGTCATATGCACGGGTCCAGGACCGAAGGCGAGACAATCATTGGAAAGGCAGCCATGTTCGACCCCAAAGCCCTCCTCGACCAGTTTCTCGGCGGCACCAACCCGGACGGCACCCGCAAGGAGATGTCGCCCGACCTGAAGAAGGGCCTTGCGACGGGCGCCGCGGCCACCGGTCTCGCCGCCATCCTGCTTGGCACCAAGCCGGGACGCAAACTCACAAAATCCGCCGTCAAGGTGGGCGGTGCCGCGGTTCTCGCGGGTCTCGCCTACAAGGCCTACTCCAGATGGCAGGCCTCGAAGAATGCTCCCGCAGAAGACATCCAGCAGTCCATGAGGGACGTCACGCCGAAGCCTGAGGGCACTCCGTTCCTGCCGGCCGTTCCAGCGGTACAGGACGAACTGAGCCGCGCGATCCTGCGCGCCATGATTGCCGCCGCCAAGGCCGATGGCCATATCGACGCCGCCGAACAGCAGAAAATCTTCGGAAAGCTCGACGAACTTCATCTCGACGTAGAGGCCAAGGCCTGGGTGATGGATGAGTTGAGAAAGCCGCTCGATATCGAGGCCGTGATCCAGGGCGCCACCTCGCCGGAGGCTGCGGCCGAAATCTACACCGCCTCGGTGCTGGCCATCGATCCCGACGATCCGGCTGAACAGGCCTATCTCGCCATGCTGGCCTCGCGCCTCAAGCTCGATCCCGGTCTCAAGGCGACCATTGAGGATGAGGCACGCAAGGCCTTGGCGTAACCATACCAGCCGGGCTATCCAGCAGGCATGAGCGACAAGTCCGGCAGCGCTACTCCCTCGATCACGATTCTCGTCCGCGAGAGCTTCACGCGCCTGTTCGCCGACGAGGCCATTCCGCTGGCCGGCAATATCGCGTTTCGCACGCTGTTCTCGATATTTCCGTTCCTGATCTTCCTGACTGCACTCGCCGGCTTCTTTGGCAGTGAAGACCTGGCCCAGCGGATCGTCGACTATCTCCTGGCCGTGGCACCCGAACAACTCGTGCATCCGCTGGCGGCCGAGATCCGCTCGATCCTCACCGTGCCGCGCACCGGACTCCTCAGCGTTTCGGCCGTGCTCACCGTGTGGAGCGCCATGGCCGGCGTCGACAGCATCCGCGTCGGGCTCAACCGCGCCTATGATCTCCGTGATCACAGAAGCGTCTGGTTTCTCTATCTGCAGAACGTGCTGTTTGTGATCGGCGCGGCGGTCCTGCTGCTGGCGGTGGCGCTGCTGCTGGTCTTCGCCCCCGTGGCGCTGGCGGTAGTCGACGCCTTCGCGCCAGACATGCGGCCGGACTTCACCACAATCGATGCGATCAGGCTGCCGGTCGCCATCCTGCTGCTGACGGCGGGTCTGCTGATCTGCCACCGGGTACTGCCGGCGCGCCGCCACAAGGTGCTGGAGGTCCTGCCCGGCGTGATCCTCACGGTCATCGTGTGGATCATTCTCACCAGCGCCTTCTCGATCTATCTCGTGAACTTCAACACCTTCGCCTCGACTTACGCCTCGCTCTCGGGCCTGTTCGCGATGATGTTCTTCGTCTACCTCTCGGCTCTGGTGCTGATCCTCGGCGGCGAGGTGAACCGCGTGCTGGAGGTGCGCCGCAGCTTCAACATCGACCGCGACGAAGAGGTGTGAGGTTCACCGACGGCCCGCGATCCGCCACCCCGGCGAAGGCTGGGGTCCCGTTATCAGGCATCCCGATGCCGAACCAATATAACGGGATGACTGCCTGCGCTGGCATGACGGAGAGTTAATAGCGACTACGTCGCCGCCGCCTCAATCGTCTCCTCGAATGACCGCAGGCCGGTCGTTTGCCGGAATAGAGGCACAGATAGCTGGCAATCACTACGCGCACTCATAGTCGATTGACTTCAACTCCGATCCATCTTCACTCACAGCTCTAATGAGGAAGGCGTCAAACAGATCCTGGACTGCCACGCCATACTCAGCCTCGATTTCTTTCAACTCCTCGAATTCACTATTGAAGGTGAATACGACTTCGACGTGATAGCTGTCCTCATCACACACAATGGGCCAACTTTCTCCGTCGCCTGCTTCATAGGTTCGGCCATTGCCAAGAGCGCCATCGTATCCATTCTTACCTTGATCAAACACAAGGTAGCTCTTGCCGCAATCGATACAAACCACATCATGTGGATCACGTTCTAGCAAATCGCCTGCCTTGAGTCCGGCATAGTCGTCTCCCTCCGCCACGACCTTGGGATGGCACATGATGCGCATGCGTGAGGACCTGCACGTTCGGCAAACCAAACGAACCCCAACGGAGCCTGTGTCTTCGACGACAATGGGTTGGACGTCAAAATTAGCTATGCAACCAGGTGGATTCTTGGTTGCGAGTCTTGCCGCTTTCGACTTTTCGTATTTGCCCGTCATGGTAGCCGCCTTCGTTACGCCAAATGGTAGAAAAGCAATGGAAAACGCCAACAACCTTCGAAATGGCACCATGCAACCCTACCTTTCGCCTCTCGGTCTTTCTGCTTGACCGGCTACCTTGCTGCCGCCTCAATCGTATCCTCGAATGACCGCAGACCCGTCGTCGGCGCGGAAACCAGCACCGCCATGTTGCCGGGGCGGTGCTCGTTCTTCCACATCTTCATGTGGGCCTTGGGAATGTCGGCCCAGGAATAGACTTCCGACATGCAAGGGTCGATGCGCCTGGCCTGTACCAGCTTGTTGGCCGATGACGCCTGCATGAGGTTGGCGAAATGCGAACCCTGCACGCGCTTCTGGTGCATCCAGAGATAACGCGCATCCATGGTGAGGTTGTAGCCGGTGGTGCCCGCACAGATCACCACCATGCCGCCGCGCTTCACGATCAGCACCGAGACGGGGAAGGTCGATTCGCCCGGATGCTCGAACACCATGTCGACATTGTTGCCCTTGCCGGTATAGGCCCAGATGGCCTTGCCGAAGTCGCGGGCCGATTTGAGCCAGTCATTGTATTCCGATGTGCCGACCTTGGGCATCTGGCCCCAGCACTGGAAGCCCTTGCGGTTGATGACGCCGCGGGCCCCGAGTTGCTTGACGAAATCGGTCTTGTCGTCATCCGAGATGACGCCGATGGCATTGGCCCCTGCCGTGGCGATGAGCTGGATAGCCATGGAGCCAAGCCCGCCCGATGCACCCCACACCAGCACGTTCTGGCCGGGCTTCAACGTATGCGGCCGGTGACCGAACAGCATGCGATAGGCGGTGGCCAGGGTGAGCATGTAGCAGGCGGATTCTTCCCATGTCAGGTGCTGCGGCCGCGGCAGAAGCTGGCGGGCCTGCACGCGCGCGAACTGGGCAAACGACCCATCCGGCGTCTCATAGCCCCAGATCCGCTGCGACGGGGAGAACATCGGGTCGCCGCCGTTGCATTCCTCGTCGTCGCCATCGTCCTGGTTGCAGTGGACGACGACCTCGTCTCCCACCTTCCAGCGCTTCACCTTGGAGCCCACGGCATAGACGATGCCGGAGGCATCGGACCCGGCGATGTGATAGGGGTTCTTGTGGCCGTCGATCGGCGAAATCGGTTTGCCGAGCGCCGCCCACACGCCGTTATAATTGACGCCGGCAGCCATGACGAGGATCAGGCATTCATCTTCGCCGATCTCCCAGGTGGGGACCACTTCCACCTGCATGGCGGTATCCGGCGAGCCGTGGCGCTCCTGCCGGATGCACCAGGCATGCATCTTGGCCGGCACATGTCCCAGCGGCGGAATCTCGCCAACCTCGTAGAGGTCTTTCACCTTGGGATTGGAATTTGCGGCCTCGGTCGCCTTGGCGGCTGCAGTCATGATCTTGATCTCCCGTTGAAGGGTCAGAATAGACCGAGGCTAGACCATTTTGCATCGCAACAAAAGTAGTGTCGCTCCATTGCGACACCACAGTTGAAGCAAATGCCGCGAAAATCCCATTCAAAACCGGTCAAAAATCGAGAAAATTTGAGCCGCCGCGAGAAAGGTCCGGTTCACCCCAGACCCAGCCCGAGGTTGGTTAACGCGGTAAATGGAGTCATAACATGATCGCAGAAACATCGGCTCATCCAGGGAACAGGGAGCGACGGACATGCAAGAACTGCTCTACGTCATCTCGGACATCTTCGGCTTCTTCGAACATCTCAAGGACGTCGACGCGATTTCGCCGGACCTCGTCCCCCTGATCGCCATCTTCAGCGGCGTCGGCGCCCTGATCCTCACCCGCTTCACCGGCACGCTGGGAAGCCTGACCCTGCTGATCAACGGCTCTGCCCTGTTCATCGGCGCCATGTTCACCAACTGGCTTCTGCAGCACGTCAAGCTGCCGGTGCACAGCGCCATCGAAGGCCCGCTCTTCATGTCGATCATCGGCATGATACTGGCATCGGCCCCGATGCTCTGGTGGTTGCATAACGGCGAGGCCAAGCGCTGATCTCACCAAAAGTCTGGTTGCAGCGCAGCATGGGCCGTGCCAGCATGGCCCATCATGACCAAACGAGACAAGCCTTGGCTGTTCCGCACCTACGCCGGCCATTCCAACGCCGCCGATAGCAACAAGCTCTACCGCACCAATCTGGCCAAGGGCCAGACCGGCCTCTCGGTGGCCTTCGACCTTCCCACCCAGACGGGCTATGACAGCGATCATGTTCTGGCCCGCGGCGAGGTCGGCAAGGTCGGCGTCCCCGTCTCCCACATCGGCGACATGCGGACGTTGTTCGATGGCATCCCGCTGGCGGAAATGAATACGTCGATGACCATCAACGCGACGGCGGCGTGGCTGCTGTCGCTCTATGTGGCGGCCGCCGACGAACAGGGTGCGCCACGCGCCAGCCTCTCCGGCACGACCCAGAACGACATCATCAAGGAATACCTGTCGCGCGGCACCTATGTATTTCCGCCCAAGCCATCGATGCGGCTGATCACCGACACCATCGCCTTCTCCACCCGCGCGTTGCCCAAGTGGAATCCGATGAATGTCTGCTCCTACCACTTGCAGGAGGCGGGTGCGACGCCAGCACAGGAACTCTCTTTCGCGCTCGCCACGGCCATTGCCGTGCTGGACGGCGTCAAGGCCTCGGGTGCCGTGAGCGATGAGGAATTCCCGCAGGTCTTCGGCCGCATCTCGTTCTTCGTCAACGCCGGCATCCGCTTCGTCACCGAACTCTGCAAGATGCGCGCCTTCACCGAACTGTGGGACGAGTTGGGCGCCGGGCGCTATGGCATCGAAGACGAGAAACTCCGCCGCTTCCGCTATGGCGTGCAGGTGAACTCGCTGGGCCTCACCGAGCAGCAGCCGGAAAACAACGTCTACCGAATCCTCATCGAGATGTTGGCCGTGGTGCTCTCCAGGAATGCCCGCGCCCGTGCCGTGCAGCTTCCCGCCTGGAACGAGGCGCTGGGCCTGCCCCGCCCCTGGGACCAGCAATGGTCGCTCCGCATGCAGCAGATCGTCGCCTACGAGACCGACCTCCTCGACTATGACGACCTGTTCGACGGATCAAAGGAAGTTGAGCGCAAGGTGGAGGAATTGAAAGCGCAAGCCCGCGCCGAACTGGCAAAGGTGATGGCGATGGGTGGCCCCACCACCGAGGAGGTGATCGCCTACATGAAGACGGCGCTGGTCGAGAGCAACACCGCGCGGCTACGTGCCATCGAGGATGGAAGCACCAAGATCGTCGGCGTCAACGCCTTCACCACCACCGAACCCTCGCCGCTGTCGTCGGGGGCGGATGCCATCATGATGGTGAAGGACGATGTCGAATACGAGCAGATCGAGCGGCTGAAGGCCTGGCGCGCATCGCGCGATGCCAAGGCCGTGGCCAAGGCCATCGAGGACTTGCGCGCTGCCGCCAGCGACGGCCGCAACATCATGGAGCCGTCGATAGCCGCTGCACGTGCAGGCGTCACGACGGGCGAATGGGGCGAAACACTGCGCGCCGTCTTCGGCGAGTATCGTGCCCCCACTGGCGTCCGCCTGCTGATGCGCGAGGACTCGCCTGAGACGCTCGAGGATTTGCGCGCCCGCGTGAAGGTGCTCGCCGAACAGCTGGGCGAGACGCCGCGTTTCCTGGTCGGCAAGCCAGGGCTTGACGGGCATTCCAATGGGGCAGAGCAGATCGCGGTCCGCGCCGCCGACACAGGTCTTGAGGTGATATACGACGGCATCCGCATGACGCCGGCCCAGCTGGTCGACATCGTCCAGGAGAAGAAGGTCCACGTCGTCGGCCTGTCGATCCTGTCGGGCAGCCACGTGCCGCTGATCCGCGAGGTGATGCAGAGATTGCGGGCGGCTGGCCTGGCGAACGTGCCGGTGGTGGCCGGCGGCATCATCCCAGAGGATGATATTCACATCCTGAAACAGTTGGGCGTCGCCGCGGTCTATACGCCCAAGGACTTCGACCTGAATCGCATCATGGGCGAACTGGTGGGGCTGATCGAGAAGCGGGCGGGCGAACGGGCAGCGTGATGCAGCGTCTCACCGTGAAGGCCAAATGTGGCCTGGCTGTGCCTCTGGCGATGGGTCAGCATCTGCGCGTGATCAACACCTTCGGCACCCAGGTGGTCGACACCTGGGCCGTCGCGATGGACGTTCCTTCAGAATATCTTTCGCTCGAACATTGCCGCGAGGTGATTCAGCGGATCGTGTTCGAACCGGGCGACGTGCTGATCACCAACCGCTATCGGCCGATCCTGAAGATCATCGCCGACACCTCGCCGGGCGGTCACGACACGTTGATCGCCGCCTGCAGCGAGCCGATGTATCGCCGCGCCGGGGCCGCCCCTGGCCATGCAAACTGCGCCGACAATCTGGCGGCATCTCTGGCGGCACGGGGAATGAACCTCGCCTTCACGCCACAGCCGTGGAACCTCTTCATGATCGCGCGGGTGCCGGACGGCCGGACCATCGCCTATCAGCGCCCCGTGGCCCGCCCAGGTGACTATGTGGAACTCGAAGCGCAGATGGACTGTGTGGTGGTATTTTCCGCCTGTCCCGATGATGTCTACCCGACCAATGGCGGCGACGGACAGGCAAGGGATGTCGAGATCGCGGTGCTGGACTGACCGCATCCGGGCAGCCGGTGGCGGCACTATCCCCGAAGAGGACGTGCGTGCGCTGAAACAGCTCGGCGTTGCCGCCGTCTATACGCCCAAGGACTTCGACCTCAACCGCATCATGGGTGATCTGGTGGGACTGATCGAGAAGCGGGCGGGGGAGATCGGGCGGCGTAACGATCACAACGGGGTTGCCCGCGACCCGTGCTCCCGGAGCGAGACATTGGGCTTCTGCCGGGGAATCGGAATGGGCCCGGTTTTCGGTGGCGCCTTCCCGGCCGCTTGGGGATCCAGGATGCAATTGGCGGCCTCATTGCCAGACAAGCAAGCGCGGTTCGAGGTGAACAGGTCCGATGTGCCGCGTGACGTCACCAGCTTGAGCGCTTCCTGCCGGTTGAGATCAAGCCGGTAAATTGTCTTGAATTCCGCCTTCAGCATGTCGTCGATAATGTCGGTGGAAATGCCCATCTCCTTGTAATAGGCGAGGAGCTTCTTGCGGAGACTCTTGTCGAGCCCGTCCTTCTGCGAGGTCTTGACGGTCTTGCGCCCCACCTCCTTGCGCGAGATGACCTTCTTCTTGCCCTTCACGATCCGGTATTTCTCCTGATACGTGATGCGTTCCTGCACATAGGTGGTGCGCACCTGATGTACGCCCACATAGGCCCAGGGGCCCGACAGCCGCTGCACCCCGCCAGCCAGAACCACCGGACAGGCGGAATTGCAAAAGCCGCGGCCCGTATAGACGATGCCGCGGTAGATACCCTTTTGGTCCTTCGGCAGCTTGCAGTCCTTGTCGGTGGGCTTGCAGCCCGCATAATTGGTCCAGCCCACGGCCACGTCGAGCTTCGCCTTGCGGATCATCCGCCCGATTTCCACGGCGGCATCCATGCGCCCGCCGGGCGAATTGAGGATCACCGGCAGCTTCTTCTTGCCCGCCAGCTTGAGGATCTTGCGGAACCGGGCGGGGGTCGCCGTGGTGATTTCGCCTTCCGCCGCGATCCATTCGGGACACAGTGGCTCGCACCCCGCCGCGAAGCTCCTGACGATCGTCATCGTCATCGGCATCTGCCAGGCTTCCTTGGGCTTGGGCGGCTCCTTCTGCTTCTTCTTGGCGGCCTCGGCCGGCCCACCGGCAAACCCGGCGGCCGCAAGGCAAAGGACCATCAACACTCGAACCAACAGACCCATGAGCCGTTCCAGCAATTCCAAGAACCTGACGTAGAAGAACACCGGCGGGCCTGCAAGGCAAGAAGGTTCAGCCTAAGTCGGTAACGGGTTCGTCCTTGCGGAGATCCATTTGACCTATATGGGGTCGGGATCCATTAGGGCGTTCTCTCCCCTCATCTCCTTGACTCCCGCCCCTTTTTCCCCTAATTCGCCCTCATCCGCGCGGAAGGATCGCTCCTGACGCGCGTTTTGCGCTGCCTCCGGCAACCCACATTCGCTTGGTCAAACAAGCACTTAAAGCGCACCGGATCATGGGTCCCGGTGCCGCCAAAGGGCGCGGGATAACAAGGACGAAAGACATGTACGCAGTCATCAAGACCGGCGGCAAGCAGTATCGCGTTGCAGCCGACGACAAGATCCAGATCGAGAAGCTCGTAGGCGAGCCGGGCGATCAGGTGCAATTCACCGACGTTCTGATGGTCGCCAACGGCGATGCCATCGAGATCGGAGCACCCTTCCTGGCCGGCGCCACCGTGGTGGGCGAGATCGCCTCCCAGGACCGCGGCCCCAAGGTCATCATCTTCAAGAAGCGCCGCCGCAAGCACTATCGCCGCCGCAACGGCCACCGCCAGGACCTGACCTCGGTGACCATCCACGAAATCCTTTTGAACGGCGCCAAGCCCTCCAAGGCCGCAGCAGCCAAGAAGGCAGAGGCGAAGCCCGCTCACTTGGACACCGAGGCCGAAAAGGCCGCCGTCGCCGCCGCCTCCGAGGCGCATCCGGTGAAGCTGGCCGACCTGCCGGCCGACATCCAGCTGGCCGAGGGCGTCGCCATGGACGACATCTCGCTCATCGGCGGCATCGGCCCCAAGTTCCAGAAGGGTCTGCATGACCTCGGCGTCACGACGCTGGCGCAGATTGCCGCCTGGACGGAAGCGGATGTCGAGCGCATCGAAACCGAACTCAACGCCAAGGGCCGTGTTGCCCGCGAGGAATGGATCGAGCAGGCCAAGGAACTCATGGCCGGCCAGCCGCCCCGCGCCAAGACCGACCGCGCCCGCGCCAAGGACCAGGAATAAGG
>Ga0116151_10006082_pt1 | contig 10306 bp, 10 predicted proteins | sample AD_UKC117_MetaG_FD_89893 | JGI IMG/M metagenome (GOLD analysis project Ga0116151, IMG submission 89893) | Active sludge microbial communities of municipal wastewater-treating anaerobic digesters from Hong Kong - AD_UKC117_MetaG | ecosystem: Engineered > Bioreactor > Anaerobic > Digestate... | reverse complement strand
GGGGAGGTTGTTCATCTGCCACAACTGCTTGTAGAGGAAAAGCAGAAAGGGGGTTTTGCCCATTCCCGGACGGCCACCCACGACGATGAACTGTCCGGGTGAGAGCCTGATCCGGAGCCGGTCAAATTCTGCGAGCCCCGCGGTGTAGAGCCCCTTCTCGCTGTCGGACAGCGAAGCCGCCAATTGCCTGAGTGTTGCCATGTGGTTTGGGTTTAACCGTTACTGTTTCTCCGGAAAGCGGATCCCCGCCGGCTTTGCTGCGGGTTGCATAAATGGCTTTCCAATGGTGCAATTTAGCGAAAATCGCCTTCCGGGGAATGGGAAAAATGGGGGGTGTTGATATCTTTCTCTCATCCCTCCGGCACATATTTTGATTCATCATCAATGTCGTTATTTTCACCATATGCAAAAAAAAATGAAAACCAAGTTTCAGTGCATGAACAAAGCCCTTCTGATAATTTTATTCATCGGGTTGCTAACCTTTGCACTTCCTTCCCCGGCACAGAGGCTGATGAATTCTTCCCGTTCTACAATCGGTTATATAGATGACGGTAGGGTGTTGAATTCTTCCCGATCTATCATAGGTTATATTAAAGACGGAAGGGTAATGAATTATAACCGTGCAACCATCGGATATTTGAAGGATGGACGCGTAATGAATTCTAATCGATCCACCATCGGTTATGTGAAAAACGAAAGGGTAATGAATTCCTCTCGTTCAACAATCGGTTATGTTGAGGATGGCCGGGTTTTAAATTCTTCCCGTGGAACGATCGGATACTTTGATGGAGTAAAACCATCTCATGCGGCGTTATTCTTCTTTTTCTTCTTTGACTGACAGGGGGAAGTACTATATCTCTTTAATTTCCCCATCGTCCAGTTCTAATATTGGTGTCTGAAATGTATTCCGGTATTTGCTTCTGCTGAAGGTGTGAATTGGTACTATGTATTTCGGCTTTATCGCTTCCACCATTTGTTTTAATGTCCTGGTGTCGGCATGTCCACTGGTGTGAATCTTATGTGTCGTGAAATTTCGACCTTTCAAGTAGTCAATGAATTTACCTGTATCCGGTTTTTGCAGATAACCCTCCCACATGGAGTAAATCAGATTCCCGCCGTCAATACCCTGAATATGTTCCAGGTCTTTTTGCATCGTGGGTCTGACCATCATGACGATCTTGTCTGATTGGTTGCTTATTTCTTCTTTGGTGATTTTGTGGTTTTTGAATTGATAAAGAATTTTCTCGTTTCCCTCACTCTTTAATCTTCTGCTCAGAAAATATGGGAACATTACCTTCAGATTCTGGAAATCGTTTGAGGGGTAGGGGATGCCGGCAAATTTAGATAACACTTTCAAAATCGTCGCCACATATACATCCACAACTAAAATCTTAGTGGTCCTGATACATGCCCTGTATACTGAAACTATTCTGTCAATGTTCTGTCCGGAAGCGTACATCAGATTAATTTTCCCCTGTTGTTGAAAAAGTTCAGCTAACTCATTTTCAATTTCCATCTCTGTTTTAAAGGGGCTGGTATCTCTTCCGATCGTAGTGCCTTCAAGCAGCAAATAGTCAACATTTTGTGGAGCATGATGTGTAAACCATTTAAAAGCTTTGGATTTTCTGCCGTGACTTCTGAAGTCCCCTGAATAAAACAAACTTTTCCCTACTGCTTCAACCCAAAAGGAGTAGGCATCAAAAGCGGAATGGTCTGCCCAGTATGGGGTAATTGTGAAGTCTCCAATCCGGATTGGTTTTGCCTTTTCAAAGTAGGTGACATTTTCAATATTAATTTCCTGTTGCGTAAAGAGGTTGTTGAGCTCTATGATTTTATGGGTGGCTTCTCCCAAATAATGCTTTATGCCCTTATGTATGAAATTGCTGAGTCCGTAATGGTCCTGATGCGGATGTGAAATGACGACTCCATTAACCAATGGATCCGATTGATCATATAGACCTTTAATGTCAGGAAGGATGCCTAGTTCAACTAATTTCCGGATATCTAAATTTTTATATGTTCCGAAATCAAAGTCTTTCCCGTCGCGATCTATTAGTGGCATGCCGAAATCAAGGACGATCCTTGAGTTTTCGGTCCAGACTTCCACACACGAACCGCCAATCTCTTTTGTGCCACGATGGATTTTGAATTTCATAAATCACCAGTCTGACAAGCCGTTTTTCATTGTAAAATTAAATGTTCGAAGATTTCTTAAGAAATCTGAACCAAGATGGTATCTTGTGAACTTAAGTATTTCAGCAAATTTCGCCTTTGCTGAACTCTTTTCATCATATTCTGATATAATCAGAACAGGGATGATTTCTTTGATAGTGTCCGGCACTTTCCAGGCTGGATTTATCAGACCGATTTTTTTCTTCTGCTCGAGCATTTCCAGAACGGCAGATTCCAAATCTGGTTTTGGGTATTTGGTGAAAATGTCGAAGTAAAGTCCTATTTGCAAGGGACTCAGATAAATCCCGGATGTATTGGTGCCATGTTTATATTCGATTAATAATATATTCCCAGCTTTGTCAAGCGCCAGAAAATCCAATTCGTTTCCGATCGTTTTGTTCTCCAGGTCTTTCCCGAATCGTTCAGGATCTTCTTCAGAAACCAGCTTTTGTAATCGTTTATATTTCAGTTGAATACTACCGAAAATGCTATTTTTTTCAGCCGCATCTTCATATCCAATTACTGTTTCCTTGTCAATAATCACAAAAGCAGAATCAGGGCTTCCGTAGATGCCAAATTTCCTGGATAGCTCGTTCTGATAATAGCCCTCTTTTTTGTTATTAAAATACCTGTCAAAACTCCTTTCTTGTTCAATCTGATCGATTAAAAGTTCAATGTCGTTTTGGAAATTTTCATTTGTTTGCTTCCTGCCGTAAAGATTCGGCACAATTTTTTTGTATTTACCAGCACCGCTTATTTGAATTGTAGTCTCTTTAGATGGGGAAATGGAGACAATTCTGGTAAGCCCACGGTAAATTGAAATCCATTCTTTCGAATTGTTCTTTCCAATCAGAAAATCTAATTCACTGTGGTTCTTTACAAAGTCGAACAACCATCGTAATTCACCCTTTTTTTCCAGCAGGCTGGCGAATTCTTTTGAAATAGCTCGATTGTAGTACATATTTGAAGCTTTAAAATTTCCAGGTAATTCCGGTGCTGAAACAATAATAGTCGCTTGAAGAATCTATGCTTTTCGCTCCCGACAAATCTATTTGAAGATGGTCGTTTATCAAATAGGCGAAACCAGCATCGAAATAAAAGTTAGAATTTGACTCCTGATCAGTGAAGCCATAACCTTCTATGAATGTACACCAGTTGGCATTTAGATTGGCCCCAAGGCACAAGGCGTAGAATTGTGCAGGTTCTAATGTGGTTCCGTCCCAGGATATTCCATAATTGTAGCAAACATTCAAATTATCGGATAGGGAATTTGAAAACAACAAGCATAATGAGGGAGCGAAATTCTCAATCCTGAAATCTTTTTTTCCTGTATACGGCAGTGTGAGATTTAACAAGAATGAGATATTGGGTATGAGGTTCTGCTGCTCAAAGAATTTGATTTTTGTTCCGATTGTTATTGGATTTATTCCGTTTACAGAGGATGTTACCAAGCTGTCGGTCACAATATTGAAAACATAGTCTGTTTGTATTCTTACTTCAACGTTATTCTGAATTCCATATCTTACTAATATGGAGGGGAATAGAAAGTTCCTGTTTTGAAAATTACCAAAGACATATTTGTCATATTGAAAACCGCTTTCTACCTGCAAGAAACCCATAGTCAAAATATCGGGAGGAGTAGCCATTCCTGGTCTGTCTGGCACAAAGTTGTTATTTTCAGTTTGGGACTTTGTGGCATTTTGAAAGACAAGCAGCAGTAATATTGGCAGGAAGATAAATTTCATCTATGCAATGGCCAGGAATATTGTCTTCACGAATTCAACCACATCGATGAGTTTCTTTGCGTTCTCCTCGGTTTTTTCAAGTTGTGAAAAATCAACTTCAATTTTTTCTGGCTCGCTTGACTTTCTGGCCCTGATACCAATGTTACTAAACTCAAAGTTGATTCTGTTTGCGATATTTTCCAGAATGCTGTTTTTTTCTGTTTCGTAATCAAGGTCGGCTCTGCGGCTGAGCATTCCTTTGTTTATTTTAAACTGCATTACCTGGCTTGTAGTCAGATCTTTTCTCAGAGGTAAGTACAAAAATGCCCCTTTATTTTTCGGTGCCGAAAACTCTGATGCAAGCCGTGTACCTATTACAAAATTCTCGTGATTCACAATCATGTCAATCGTTCTTTTTCCGTCTTTCCCTTTTTCCTCGTTAATGTTGGAAGCGTCAATCAAATACTTATTTTGCTCTGCCCATTCCAAGAGGAACTCCTCGAATTTGTCATTGAAGCCAAATTTTTTTGATTTTAAGTTGAAATGCAATACTTTATTTGCAACCAGGAAAACAGCAATAGCTACAATTAAACTAGCGATATCTTTAATGGCGTCAAGCCAGTTTTCTGCATTGTATCCTTTAATATGCAGATTAAAAAAGATGGCTAAAATTCCTACAACACCGAAAACAGCTGTAAGTCTTTTTTCTAAATCATCATTGTAGTTTAGTTTCTTGCTCATTGTAAGTCAGTTTTAAAGGTATTAGTTATGGGTCGGCACATGTGTTTCTCTTTGTGAAGACTCCTTCGAAATTATGAGCTTTTAATTTATTAAACAAAATTTTTCTTTCTTTTATTTGTTTCTTCTTGTCGCTGGTGATGCCGGCGAGTTCCTGGTCGAGGTTGGGGTAGGGGATTAGGGTAAAAGGATTACTGTCAGGTACCAATAGTAAAAGGCGGATTTTTCCGGCAGCTTTTTCAACCGGTTAAGAAAGTTGTACTCCGTCTTATCAATATTCCATTCCTTCATATCTTGTCCTGTGTAGAAGGTAATGGGTGATAGATCCTTTAACATTAACCTGGCAGCAAGATAGGCAATACGCGCTGAGGCAGAAACTGCATCATCAAGGCGAAAACTACCGGTCATCAAAAACCCAAAATCGAAAGCTTTTATCCCTTTCTGCAATTCCATGCAAACATCTTTAATCATTGACCATGGCTTTTGCTGGGTGGGATATGTGATTACTTATGAATTGCTTAATGGCTTGTTCCCGTTTTCTTCTTTTGGCATAGCTGAACAACCTGGTAAAATTAATGGAATAATGGGTAAGCGCATTTTCATAAATAGAAATCAAATCTGAACCCTGTAAAAAGTAGAATAGTCGTTCCTCTGCAAATAAGTCAACCAGAATCTTTTCCAGTGCGGGCGTGTGGAATTTGAGTTTCTTTTCCGTCCTCTTCGACAGGGGAGCCCTGGTGAGTAAGTTCTTTATGATTACCGGTTGATTACTTTCAGCAATATATAAATTGATTGTATTCTCATCAGGATTTAAAAAAACTTCTTTACGGACAGAGTCTTTTAGTTCATAGAAAAGTGACTCTTCAAAACCTTTCTCTATTTCGATGAATAGGATAGACTTGCTCGTCAGGTGTTGAGTAAACTCATTCAACCAGGTCGTTTCCCAGATGCAAAATTGAACCTCAGTAAATTTTTCCGTGAGTTCATGGGCTATCTTTAAGAGGTGAGCGGAGACTTCCGGTTTGTATTCCGGCTTTTTGGAAATTATATAAAGCCCTCTTTTCAAAGGTCTGATGATATTCTTTTGCTTGAGGTCATAGATTCTCCAGCCTAAAGTTCCTTCAGACAACTCTGGTTCGAAGCATTGATAAAAATCAAAGAGTTCTTCTCTTGTAAAGTACTCTTTTCCTTTAAATTCTTCTATAAATCTATTTTCTAAGATCCTGGGCACAGAATATCCAATATTTGCCAAAGATAATAAAAAATGGCATATATAAGAAAACAAAAATATGCCAAAAAATGAAATAATTGGTAAATATTGGATTTTGTGAGGAGGTACTGGCTTACAAAATGGGCGGGTGCTTCCTTGAGCCTGAATTCCGGTGAGTGAAGTCCCTCTTGCCTAAAGCGAGAATGAATAAGTGAACGAACAAGTTACCTGTAAAGTCCTTGACGGAATCGGATTCCTAGCAGGCTCTGCCACGAGGAGCTTCAATCAACTGCCAACATTTAATATCACAGGTAAAACCGGGGATTCTTAATTGCGAAAAAGTGGGGAAAGTTATTTTCCATTCATAACAACCTCGACAATTTAGCCCGGGCACAAATATTGCAGGGAATAGAGCATGAAGTATATTCTAATCACTTGGATTGTATTGGCATCCTTCGCGGATATCTCCGCACAAACCAGGATCTATTCCGGCCATTCGGCCAACTATTCCGATTGTCTTTATACGATCAGGGGAGACAAGGTTTACGAAGGCAATTCCGGCAATTATTCCGATTGTGTGTACACCATCAAGGACGGCAAGTACTACCGGGGCAACTCGACCAACTACTCTGACTGCCGGTTTACCATCCGCGGGGAGAAAGTCTACCGGGGCAATTCCACCAATTATTCCGATTGCCTTTTTACCATGGTCGACGGGAAAATCTACAAAGGGAATTCCACTAACTTTTCTGATTGCCTGTTGACTATCAAAGGTAATAACGTCTACCGGGGCAACTCGGCCAACTATTCCGATTGCCTGGCCACAGTGGAGGGGATCGTGAAATATGCCTTTATTGCCGTGCTTATCGGGCCGTATTAGATAAGAATTACCCCGGTTTGCCGCAGCAGTGTTTGTATTTCTTCCCGCTTCCGCAGGGACAGAGATCGTTCCGAACCGGCTACAATTTTTTCAGATCATCGACCGGATTCATGTAAAACATCTTCTTCCACCCTTGCTTTGATTCGTCTATTCTCCAGAAATGGGGGATGGGAGTCACGATGGAGTAATGCAGATGAGTGGGTTTGCCCGCGGCATTCCCGCTGGATCCTACCGTTCCGATCACCTTTTTTTTGCTTGCCCATGAAAAAGGTTTCACCCTTACGTCATGCAGGTGGGCATAATAATGAAATCTCCATTTTGGTCCCAGGATCAGAATCACATTTCCCCCCATTCCCAACTGACCACTAAATACAACTAATCCGGGGGTTGATGGATACAGTAACGTGCCCTCCCGGGCGAAAATGTCCACACCCTTATGTGTGACGGATTTTCCCCAGGGGTAGTACCAGAACGTTTCCGGATTATAATCAGCACTGGTCGCTCCGTCCACTGGCATCTGAAATCCCTGCGGAATGAGTAAGCCGGCGAAGAAGACCAGCAGTAGTATCATCAGCAGTTTAAGGAATACTCTTATCATTCGGTATTTGTTTTAGTTCCGGAAGGAAATGGTTCCGGGGATTATTCGTGGTTTAAAATAGGTTTTTTTTGCTTATAGTACAGAAAATCGATTTTTCTGACCTTCGTTTGGTATATCCTCCGGCACAACATGCGAAAGTGGATGGGTAAAAAATGGGATCCGGAGCATTTTAACCGTGAAGAAGTTAAGTTTGATGATCCCTACAAACGTTGGGTAGGTGCTTTCTGCTTACCGGTTGGGCAGTGATAAGGCTTGTTATCCTTGTATTTTATCCGGTTTACGGCAAAAATAACCTTTCCTATTATCCTAAAGATCATGTAAATAAATATCAGTCAGGCGCTTAAGAAATTACAAGCCAGGTTCTAATCCTTTTATAAAACATAACCCTCACTTTGTAACAATATTATTTGAAGAATACCCTTATTATTTTACAAATAAATGAAATTAATACCCTCACTTTATTACATTTTTGCTATCTTTGCTCCATCATCAAAAACTCAATGCAATGTTCCCCAGGGATATCCAGACCGAATTGAAAATATGGGCTTTAAAACCAAACCGTAAACCCTTGGTATTGCGTGGAGCCCGACAGGTTGGAAAGACTACAGTGGTTGATCTGTTTGCTAAGGATTTTGATCAATACATCAAGCTTAATCTGGAAAGATCGGAAGACCGGATCATTTTTGAACGCGATTATCCTTTTTCCGACTTGGTTACCACGTTGTTCCTGAATGCCCGGAAACAACTGAACGGACGGAAAACCTTGATTTTCATCGATGAAATCCAGAATTCTCCAAAAGCTGTTTCTCTTCTGCGTTATTTTTATGAAGATACACCCGATCTCTATGTAATAGCTGCAGGATCATTACTGGAAAGATTAAAAGATAAAAGTATTTCTTTCCCTGTCGGAAGGGTTGAATATATGGTTATGCGACCCTGCTCATTCAGGGAATTTCTTACTGCCACGGGTAACGGGCCGCTAAATGAGCATTTGGGTCAACCTGACGTTCCTGGTTTTCTGCATGACCAGTTCACAGTGTGGTTTAAAAGGTATGCCACTACGGGTGGAATGCCCGAGGTAATTGCCACCTATGCCAACAGTGCTGACCTGACTGCGCTGAAACCCATCTATGACTCGCTGATCCAGTCTTATTCCGACGATGTGGAAAAGTATGCAAGCTCTTCAGCACAAGTACAATATATCAGGCACATCATTATGCACGCCTTTGGTGAAGCGGGGACGAAAATTACTTTCGAAAAATTCGGTAATTCTTCGTACAGATCGAGGGAGATGAAGGAGGCCTTTTTAGCTCTGCAGAAAACCATGCTTCTGGATCTCGTTTATCCTTGCACTTCAGCTGACTTTCCCGCTCAACCCAGTCTGGCTAAAAAGCCCAGGCTTCATGTTGTGGATACCGGTCTGATCAACCATGCAAGGGGATTGCTGGGAGAGATGGTTTTTAATGAGAATATCAGTGACGTTTATCGCGGGCTTATTGCCGAACATATTGTGGGGCAGGAATTGCTGGCTGCCAGCTATTCTGTTTTGCATAAAATATTCTTCTGGACACGGGAAAAGAAAGAATCAAGTGCTGAAGTGGATTATGTTTTCCCCTGGAATGGAAAACTGATTCCTGTTGAAGTAAAATCCGGAAGCATTGGAAGACTACGGTCCCTGCATCAGTTTATGGACCAGGCCCCACATGGTATTGCCGTCAGGGTATGGCAGGGGCCCTATTCTGTTGAAAAAGCTGAAACCATCACAGGGACTTCATTTACCCTGCTTAACCTCCCTTTTTATCTGGTACACCGTCTCGAACGGGAACTCGACAAAATTGAAACTCCCTGCCACAGAGCAGCGGGGAATCCGATTCCGTAGAGGACTTCTCTATTATCTTGTTCGCTTACCCCGGTTTACCGCAGCAGTGTTTGTATTTCTTCCCGCTTCCGCAGGGACAGGGATCGTTCCGCCCTGGCTTGCGGCCGCCTGGCTGGGTGGGAGGGACTACAACCGGAGGCGCCTCTTCATATGAATTTCCGCCGCCCTTCCATTGCCCTCCCGGAATGACCTTAAATTGGGGAGGGTGGGGTACAGCCTGAGGTGCTTGTTTCATAGTATAAGTGGTGTTGGCCGGATTTCCTTTATTCACCCACCGGGGGGTGTGGTTCGCCCAGTTCAGAAAACTAAGGATAAACCCCTTGGCTTCCGTTTCATCCATCGGATTATCCTTTATGAAGCTGCCGATCATATCTCCCGGAGTCCGTTCGTTGTTCAGAAGAATCCACATCCGGCTGATCCACCCGTTCACCTCCGGCTCATCCTTCACCGTCCTGATCAACTCCTCCCTGAAACTCCTTGTGACCGGTGTTTCAGGCGGCACGGGAATTTCCGGGTCTCCTGCTGCCATCACTTCCGCCAGGGAAAAACGGGCGCTTTTCAACGAATATCTTTCTTCGATCTTATCGAACGTTTCTCCTATTTTAAAGACAAAACGCGATGACAGGTAAACCGGTCCGCCGGCGGAAAACAGACTTCTCCGGAGCAAATAAGAGCGGTTGATGGTCTCCGTAAACAAATCCCCGGTTAACTCCGGACAAATTTCGCCGGCCAGTTTTTCCAGTTCATAGATGGTCAGGATGCCGTGCAGGTTCAATAATCCATTCAGCAGGATCTCATGATGCAACCTTCCGGATGATGGATCCAGTTTACCGGTGAAATCGTCAATCACCGGTGCCAGAGCCCCGGCGAAATCATCACTGATCCGCTCTTTGATGCCTTCTTCAGTTTTCGGGTACCAGGTCAGGCCGATCTCAGAAATGTAGTCCTCCACAAACGATGGTTTGATGAATATGGAATGGTCCTCCGCATGAACCATCTGTTGCAGTTTAATGACCTCCTGGTAGGGCAGCCGTCGGAGTATCCATAGGGGATTAAACAGGAGCGAATTGGCCATTTTCCGGGCGAACTGGGCTTTCCGGTTGCT
>Ga0116151_10006081_pt1 | contig 10306 bp, 9 predicted proteins | sample AD_UKC117_MetaG_FD_89893 | JGI IMG/M metagenome (GOLD analysis project Ga0116151, IMG submission 89893) | Active sludge microbial communities of municipal wastewater-treating anaerobic digesters from Hong Kong - AD_UKC117_MetaG | ecosystem: Engineered > Bioreactor > Anaerobic > Digestate... | reverse complement strand
GAGCTGGAAGTAGCGGTCCACGCCGCTCACCATCAGGATCTGCTTGTAGAGCTGCGGCGACTGGGGCAGCGCGTAGAACTGGCCCGGATGCACGCGGCTGGGCACCACGTAGTCGCGGGCGCCCTCGGGCGTGGTGCGGATCAGCAGGGGCGTCTCCACCTCCAGGAAGTCCTGGTCCGACAGGTAGCGCCGCGCCGCCTGGGCCGCGCGGTGGCGCAGCTCCAGGTTGCCCAGCATGGCGGGCCGGCGCAGGTCCACGTAGCGGTACTTCAGCCGCATCTCGTCGGACACCTGGGCGGCCTGCTCCATCTGGAAGGGCAGCGGGCGGCAGGCGTTGAGCACCTCCACCCCGTCGGCCTCGATCTCCACGGCGCCGGTGGCCATGTCCGCGTTCACCATGCCCTCGGGGCGCGGCCGCACGCGGCCGGTCACCGCCACCACGGACTCCAGCTTCACCTGGCCGGCCAGCTGGGGCAGGTCGCCGTTCTCGAAGACGCACTGCACCACGCCGAAGCGGTCGCGCAGGTCGATGAAGGTCACGCCGCCCATGTCGCGGATCTTGGCGGCCCAGCCGGCCACCTTCACGCTCTCGCCCACCAGGCCGGCGTGCACGCCGCCGCAGCGATGGGTGCGCAGCTTGTTGTTCTGACTCACGGTTGCAGGACCTCCTCCACCGCGTCGGCCAGCGACCCGGCGGCTACGGCGTTCTGGACGCCGGTGGCTAGGATCTTCATCTGGAACGTGCCGGTCGACACCTCGTCGTCGCCGGCGATCAGGACCACGCGGGCGCCGCGCGTCACGGCCCCCTTCATCTGGGCCTTGGCCCCGCGTCCGGTGGTGTCCACCTCCACGCGCCACGCCGCGCGCAGCGCGTCGACGTGGCGCAGGGCGAAGGACTGAGCCGCGTCGCCCAGGCACACCACCAGCACGTCCACCTCGGTCTGGCGGCTGCGCTGGGGGTCCACCGGCTCGGGCCACAGGTGCTGGATGAGCCGCTCGACGCCGATGGAGAATCCCACCGACGGCGTGGCCGGCCCGCCGCACTGCTCGATCAGCCCGTCGTAGCGCCCGCCGCCGCACAGGGCGCTCTGGCGCGTGTCCTGCCGGGCGGAGATCTCGAAGGTGGTGCGCGTGTAGTAGTCCAGCCCGCGCACCAGGGTCGGATCTGCCTCGTAGTTCACGCCCAGGCCGTCCAGCGCCCCCAGCATGGCCGCGTGGTGGTCGCGGCAGGCCGGGCAGACGGCCTGGTCGATGGGCTCGAACTCCCGCATCAGCGCGCGGCAGCCCTCCTCCTTGCAGTCGAACAGCCGCAGGGCGTTGGTCTCCATCCGCGCCTGGCACGTCGCGCAGAACTCGCCGCGCCGCTCCCGGGCCCAGGCGCGCAGCTTCTCCACGTAGGCGGGACGGCAGTCCGGACACCCGATGGTGTTGACCTGCGTCAGCAGGTTCTCCGCCCCCACGCTCTCGCACACGGCCAGGGCGGTGCGGATCACCTCGGCGTCCAGCACGGGGCTGGGCGAGCCCACGGCCTCCACGCCCACCTGATGGAACTGGCGGTAGCGTCCGGCCTGGGGACGGTCGTATCGGAACATGGGACCCATGTAGTAGAACTTGAGGGTGCCGGGCTGACGCGTCAGACCGTTCTCCAGGTACGCGCGCACAACCGAGGCCGTGGCTTCGGGCCGCAGCGTGAGCCGCTCGCCGCCCTTGGTCTCGAAGGAGTACATCTCCTTGTCCACGATGTCGGTCCCCTCGCCCACCGAGCGCACGAAGAGATCCGAAGGCTCGATCAGCGGCGTGCGGATCTCGCCGAACCCGTACCGGGCCAGCACGGCGCGCCAGCGCTCCTCGCACCAGAGCCAGCGCTCCATCTCCTCCAGCATCACGTCGCGCGTGCCGCGGGGGCGGCGGTAGCGGATCTCCATGGCTACGGTCCCTCCTGCATCCTCAGCGGGGCTCCAGCGGTACGCGTTCCCCGTTCCGGCCCGAGGCGCCGGCCCCGAGCACCACCAGCACCTGTTCCGGCGCCACGCCCACCAGGCGGCATTCGCCGGGCAGGAGCACCGCGGGCGGCAACGTATGCGACCCCGGACGCAGTCCCGTCAAGGCGACGGTCACCGACACGTCGGCCAGCGACAGCGACGCCACCTGGTCCCGGGGGCCCTCCACGGTCACCGAGACCACCGGCGGGAAGGCGTCGGCCGAAGGCTGATCGGCGTCCAGCAGGGGCACCACCGGCACGTGTTCCAGGGTGCGGCGCTCGGCCTCGACCACGTCGGCCTGCAGCGCCACGAACTCCGGGACCAGGCGCAGATGCTCACCCGGCGCCCTGACCCGGCGTTCCACGGGCTGTCCGCGGCGGGCCCGGCGCAGGTCCAGAGGCTCGGTGTCCAGGGAGTCGGGCAGCTGCATGAGGCGACGCGGTCCGCTCACCGTCACGACCGCGGGCTCGGCGCGTACGCGGCCCAGCAGCAGCTTGCCCTCGGGCACCTCGCCGCTCAGGGCCGGGCGCACCGGCACCGCCACCGAGTCCACCGCGTCCACGTAGAGCAGCAGACGCGTGGGCTGCAGCACCTCCACGTTGGACAGCGAGGACCGTACGTCGTTGGCCGTCAGGTCCCGCTGCCACAGGCCGCCCACGTTCACGTCCTGCAGATCCACCCTCACCTCGCCCGGGGCGCGCCCCAGGTAGCGCTGGCGGAAGAACTGGAGCTTGGTGCCCTGGGCGCGGACCTTCACCGCCTCCGGCCACACGTTGCCGTCCAGGGTGGCCCCCTCCGGCACGCCGTCCAGGACCAGCGGCAGGGTCACCTCGCGCTCCATCTGCCGGCTCGACGCCACCTGCATCCAGATGAGCGTGGCCGCGAAGACGCACAGGATCTTCAGGACGTGCCGATTCACGTGCGGGCTCCCCCGTGCCTGCGGCCGCGGCCGGTCAGGGCAAGTTCAGGGTCTGTCCGACCGCCAGGCGGTCGGAGTCCATGTGGTTCCGATCCAGGATCTCCCGGACCGTGGTGCCGTGGCGCCGTGCCAGCTCCCAGAGGTTGTCCCCGTTGCGCACCGCATACCAGGTGGTCCAGCCCTGGGCCGCCGCGCCATCGCCCCCGCGCCGGGCCGCGACGTAGTCCGCAACCCCGTCGCGGATCACCGCGGCGATGGCCCGCCGCCCCCGCGGCGTGGACAGCAGCGCGAGGTCGTCCGGGTTGGTCATGTAGGCCGCCTCCACCAGCGCCGAAGGCATGGCCAGCGACTGAAGGACGTGGAAGTCGTCCTGCTTGACCTTCCGCGCCTCCAAGGTATCAGATCGGCGCGCCGCGGCCAGGATCCGTTCCGCCAGGTCGCGGCTGCGGTCCGCCACGCTCACCCGACGCAGGTCCATCAGGATGGGCAGCACGTCCGGGTCCGCCGCCGCCGCCGGGTCCAGCCCGAGCACGCGGGCCGCCTGGCGGTCGTCCTCCAGCAGACGCTCCTCCCGCTCCCCGCTCCCCGCTTCCGCCAGGAAGTAGGCCACCAGGCCGCGCAGGTCCGCACGATCCGCCGTGTTGGCGTGGATGGAGACGAAGAGGTCCGCCCCCGCCGATTCCGCCAGCCGCACGCGGTCGGCGAGCTTCAGGGTGCGGTCGTCGTCGCGCGTCAGCTCCGCCTTCAGCCCGGGCTCCTCGTCCAGCAGCCGGGCCAGCTCGCGGGCGATGTCCAGGGTCAGATCCTTCTCCCGCAGCCCGTCGCGGATCGCGCCCGGATCCTGCCCGCCGTGCCCGGCGTCCACCATCACCACCAGGGTCTCCGGCTCCGCGGGGGCCGCCACGGCCCCGGGCCCCGGCTTCGGCGACGACGTCGGCACGGGAGCGGGCCGCACGTCCACCACGATGCGGTCCGGGCGTCCGTCGGCCGCCGGCAAGGCGAAGTGGCGGAAGGCCGTCCCGGTCGCCAGCGCCAGTTCCAGCACGGCATCGCCGCCGGCCTGCCGCCGCGTCGCAACGAGCACGCGTCCGTCGTCCAACCGGTCCGCGCCCTCGTCGGCGAAGATGGACCCGGGCAACGTCACCGTCAGCACGTCTGCGTGCCGCTCGGCCAGGTAGGCCGTCGGCCCGGACAGGTCCACCACGATGCGCGTCTTCTCGGGCCCGCTCCAGGTCCGCACCTGCTGGATCAACGCGGCCGCGGCGCCCTGCGCCAGCAGCAGCACCACGAGCCCCGCCGCGGTCAGCGGCAGGCGCCCGGTCCGGCGCGATGGCGAGGGGGAAGACGGCCTCATGCCCATGGAACGCTCCTTCGGGGGGAGCCGCCCCCCGTCGCTGCGCGGCACCTTAGCACAGGCGACCGGCCGCGGCCAGCACCGGAACCGCCGGCCGCCGTGCGGCCCGCGGCTCCTTCCGAGGGGCTGCGGGGATCAGCGGAGGGCGTAGTTGTCCAGCACGTAGGGCAGCGGATTCACGTGGCGGCTCTGCACGTGCACCTCGTAGTGCAGGTGGGGCGCCGTGGAGCGGCCCGTGTTCCCGGACAGGGCGATGGTCTGTCCGCGGCGCACCTTCTGCCCCGTCTTCACACGCCACTCGCTCAGGTGGGCGTACACGGTGGACAGGCCGTTGCCGTGATCCACGCGCACCATCAGGCCGTAGCCGCGGTCGCGCTTCAGGGCCGTGACCACCCCGTCGGCCGTGGCCCGCACCTGGGTGCCGGTCGGCACGGAGTAGTCCACGCCGTGATGGAAGCGCTTCACGTTGGTGAAGGGGTCGTGGCGATAGCCGTAGCCGCTGCTCAGCCAACCCGTGTCCACGGGCCGGATGGAGGGCAGATGATCCAGGGTCTGTTCGCGTCGCACCAGCGTGTCCAGCAGGGCCTGATAGCCCTCGTGCTGGATGCGGGCCTGCCGCAGGATGGTGTCGATGTCCCGGTCCAGAGCCACCGCGAAGCGCCCGTCGCCGGGCGTCTCCTGGGACGCGCGCCCCACCAGGCCGCGCCCCCCCACGCCCGCCTCGCGCACGTCGGGATCCATGGGGTCCAGCCCCATGGCCACCGAGACCAGCTCCTGCAGGCGGTAGGACTCGGCCAGGTTCTCGCGCAGCATGGCCACCTTGGACCCCAGGTGCTCCACCTGGCGGGCCAGCTCGGCGTTCTCCTGCTGCAGACGGGAGCCGCCCGGTTTCCAACTCGTGCCCTCGCTCAGACCCACCACATAGAAGACCGCCAGCAGCACCGTGCCCAGGGCCGCGGTCCCCACCAGGCCCAGCAGCCAGGTCGGCACGTTGAGCTCCCGGGACTGCTCGTGGTCGTCGGGGAGGTACAGGAAGCGGAAGGTCTTGCGCACGGTCGCGGTCCTCACGTATCGGTCCGATCAGGGGGCCGGGCGGATCCGGCCAAGATACCGGCTCCGCCCGACCTGTCAATGTTCTCCCTATCGGACGTCAGGCGTAGTCTTTGAGGATTTCCTTCCCCGCCGACTGCCGCATCTTGCGCAGCGCCTTCTCCTTGATCTGGCGGATGCGCTCCCGGGTCAATCCCAGCTGCTGTCCGATGGCCTCCAGGGTCATCGCCTCGTCGTCCTCCAGCCCGTAGTAGAGGCTGATGATCACGGCCTCCCGGTCCGACAGGGCTTCGAGGCTCCGGCGCACGTCCTCCCGCATCACGCGGTCGTAGAGCCGGGCTTCGGGGCCGGGCTGATGGTCGGCCGCCAGCGTTTCCACCAGGGGCCTGTCGCCCGTCCCTTGGTCGTCGAGCCCCACCTCGGCGCCGCCAAGCGCAAGCACACGGCGGACTTCCGAGACCTCCAGCCCCGTCTCACGAGCCAGTTGGAGGGAGTTGGGGTTCTCGATCCCCTCGCTCTGCAGCAAGGATCGGGCCCGGTTGATCTTCAACAGCAGGGCGGTCTGGTTCTGAGGCAGCCGCACCAGCCGGGAATGGTCCAGAAGGGCCTGCAGGATCGACTGGCGGATCCACCAGACCGCGTACGAGATGAACTTGAAGCCGCGCGTCTCATCGAAGCGGCCCGCGGCCTTGAGCAGGCCGATGTTCCCCTCGTTGATCAGGTCGGCCAGGGTCAGCCCCTGGTGCAGGTAGCGTTTGGCCACGGTCACCACGAACCGCAGGTTCGCGTTGACCAGGGTCTTCAGCGCGTCCTGGTCCCCTTCGCGGATGCGGCGGGCCAGGTCGGCCTCCTGCTCGCGGGTGAGCAGCGAGAACCGGTTGATCTCCCGGAAGTACACTTCCAGGGACTTCTCATGGGTCGGGGGCAGGATGGCGTTCCTCTTTGCCATGGTGCTCTCCGTTCGCCGTGCGGGGGGCGTCACCGGCTAAGGTTGCCCTGGAAGGCGCCGATCGAGGTCAGCCCTTCCCCGTCCCGTTTCCGGACCCGAGCCTCAGGTAGGACTGCTGTCCTCCCGACTCGAGCAGCAGGGTGACGGCGTCGGGGCTCTCGCCCAGCTCGATGCGGATCGCCGCGAAAGCCTCGGCGTCCGCGACCGGGCGCTCCCCGATCGCGAGGATGACGTCCCCCACCCGGACCCCCGCCAGCGCGGCGGGTCCGTCGGGGACCACCTCGACCACCATCACGCCCCGGTCGGTCTCCGTTCCGAAGACCTCGCGGAGCCTGGTGACGCGCGGATCGTCGCCGACCGCCGACGCCAGGCTCATGCCGAGCCAGGCGTCCGCACGGTTCCGGTCCCGGGATTGGTCGGCCGGCGCTTCCGCCGGAACGACCTGGACCATGATCCGCCGTCCCTCACGCTGGACCCGGCACGGTTGGGGTGCGCCGAGATCCGCGATGCTCACAAGGAAATCCAACGTTTCGGCGTCCGCGATCTCACGGCCGCCCAGTTCGATGATCACGTCGCCGGCCCGCAGGTCCGCGGCGGCGGCCGGCGAGTCGGGCTCCACGGCCTCGACGCGTGCTCCCGCCGGCACCCCGTCCACGCGGTGGTCCGCCGTGCGCACGCCCAGCCAGCCGCGGATCACGCGGCCGTGCTGCGCCAGGGACTCCAGCACCCGGCGCGCGTAGTTGGACGGGATCGCGAAGCCGATCCCCTGCCCGGCCCGGTTCACGGCCGTGTTCACCCCGATGACCCGGCCGGCGATGTCCAGCAGCGGCCCGCCGCTGTTGCCGAAGTTGATGGCCGCGTCGGTCTGCAGGAAGTTCTGGAAGCGCGGCGCCCCGCCGTGGATGGCCAGGTCCCGCCGCCCCTTGGCGCTCACCACGCCGATGGTCAGGCTGCCGGCCAGGTTGCCGAACGGGTTGCCCACCGCCACGGCCCAGTCCCCCACGCGGATCTCGTCGGAATCCGCGAAGGTCAGCGGCCGCGGCAGCTCGTCCGCCGCCACCAGCAGCAGGGCCAGGTCGCTGGCGGGATCGGCCCCGACCAGGCTGGCCTCGCGGTCCCGGTCCTCGCCGGGGAAGCGCACGGTGATCGCGTCGGCCCGGTCGATGACGTGGTTGTTGGTCAGGATGTGCCCCTGACCGGTCACCAGGAAGCCCGTGCCGGAGCCGTGGCCGCCGAAGGGGGAGCCGCCCTGATCGTCCTCGGGGAAATAGCGGCGGTAGAGCTCCTCCATGGGGCCCAGGTCCTGCCCGCCGCCGGTCACCCCGCGATCCACGCGGATGCTCACCACCGACGGCCCGGCGTCGCGGGCCACGCGCACGAAGGGGGAATCCGGGGCGGGTCCGCGCTCCACCCGCACGAGATCCTCGGCGCGCACGCCGACGGCCGTCGCCGCCGCCAGCAGCAGCGCGAGAGCCTGGATCCCGAGGATGGTCTGGAACCGTCGCATGTTCCCTCCTGAAACGGGTGCCGGCGCCTCATGGCGCAGCAACGACCTTCACCTGTCAGGGGGAAAGCGGAAGAGGGGCGGGGCGCCCCCGGCTCCCTGGGGAGGAGCCGGGCGTCGCAGGGACTGGAAAGACCTTACCAGAGGTGAAAGATGAGCGTCAAGCCCTTTCTTCGGGCTCGTCCTCCTCGTCGTCGGCCTCGGCCTCCACCCCGTCCATGGGTCGTCGGGGCCAAGCGTCGTCGTCCTCTTCATCCGCGTCGGACATCTCGGACCACTCCGCATCCTCCACCGCCCGCGTGGGCGGCATGTCCCCCGCGGCCGCCTCGTGCTCGTCGGGCTCATCGTGGGCGAAGCCGGCTGCCGCGGCGCCGCCGGCGGCCGCGGCAGCCTTGGCCTCGGCCTTGATGGTCTCGATCTCGCGCTTCTTGGCCTCCAGGTCCTTCTCCAGCTTGCGGACCTGGGCCACCAGGCCCTCCAGCACCGCGTCGCCGGTCAGATCCGTGCGGCCCTCCTGGGCTGCCGTGTAGACGTGGCTGCCGATCTCGCTGAACTGGCGCTCGATCTCACGGCTGAGCCCGAAGATGTCGTAGCGGCGCGAGCCCACCTTGGCCAGCTCGTTGGTCTTCTCCGCCGCGGTGCCGTACAGCGACACCAGGTTCTTCTTCACGTCCTCCCACAGCGACATCGCGGTCCTCCTCCGACGGTGAGCCCGGCGCGGGCCGAAATCCCTTGCCGTTCGTTCGACATTCCTATACTAACTGACGGCCATGAGCAAGCCGTCGTCAGCCACCATCCTGTTCGTCTCCGACACCCACTTCCATCTGGTCCCCCGACCGGAGGAACGCGGTCGCCTGGAGCGCTTCCTGCTGCTGCTCGACGCCGCCCGCGCCGCCGACGAGATCGTCCTGCTCGGCGACATCTTCGACTTCTGGATCGACTACCCCCATTTCCGCATGCGCGGCTTCGAGGAGATCCTCCAGGCCCTGGACCGCCTGCGCGACGCGGGGAAGACCCTCCACTTCGTGGGCGGCAACCACGACATCTGGGCCGCGGGCTACCTCCACGAGCGCTACGGCACCAGCCCCCACGGCGGTCCCCTGGAGCTGGAGCGCGACGGCAGGATCCTGCGCCTGGTCCACGGCGACGGCCTGCTGGTACGCGATTGGGTGTACTCGAGTTTCCGCTGGCTCGTGCGCCAGCCGGCGGGGATCGCCCTGGCGAAGGGCCTGCATCCGGAGCTGCTGTACCGCTTCTGCTGCTGGCTCAGCGGCACCAGCCGCGCTGCGCACCGCGACGAGCGGGCCCTCATCGAGCGGCGCGCCGGCGAACTCCTGCGCCGCGGCGGCCACGCGTGGGACCTGCAGCTCATGGGCCACGTGCACCACCCGTTCATCCTGGAACACGAAGGCCGCCGGATGGCGGCCCTCGGCAGCTGGTTCGACATGGAGAGCTTCGGCCTCTGGCGCGACGGCGCCTTCAGCCTCCACGACTTCCGCGACCCCTTCCCCCTCTAGCCCTCGTTTCCGAAGAGGAACCGCACGGTGAACCGGTGCGCCGGGTCCAGGTCGTTCTTCATGTCCTCGAACGCGTAGTCCACCTCCAGCTCGCCGCGCCGGAAGCCGGCGCCGAAGGTCAGCCCCTGGGACTCGTAGTTGATCTTGCTGCCCATGCGCAGCGACAGGGCCGGCGCCACGTGGAACTCGGCGCCCACGTGGGCCTTGTTGTTGCCGTCGTTGGGGAAGATCACGTCGCCGGTCAGAGCCAGGCGGTTGGCCAGGATGCCCTGCTGCGCCTCCCATGACATGCCCAGGCGCGCCGCGGTGGGCAGCTTGTACGGCACCGCGTCCAAGGTCAGGTCCGAACCCAGATTGGTCACCGAGGCGCCGAACCACAACCCCTCCACCAACGCCTTGTGCGCCAGGAACACGTCGTAGGCCAGGCCGCTGCCGCCGTAGATGTCGATCTCCTCGTGCAGGAGCTTCACGCCCACGCCCAGGGCCAGGCGCTCGTTCACCTGCCTGCTGTACGTCACGCCCACGGCCACCTGGTAGGGGTTGAACGTGCCCTCGGCCACGCCCACGTTGTCCTCGCTGTAGCGGTTCATGTCGTCGGAATAGAACCCCGAGAACAGCAGGCCGATCACGCCCTTGCCCGTGCGGTGGGCCAGGGCCGCCGCCTCGCGGTCGAAGAGGCCGAAGCTCCGCTGATGCTGCAGCAGCAGGTCCGTGCCGTGGTCCTCGAACGCCAGCTTGGCCGGGTTCCAGTACACGCCCGCCGCGCCGTGGGTGGCCGCCACGCCGGCGCCGCCCATGGCCACCTCGCGCGCGCCCACGCCCATGCGCAGGGAAAGGAAGCCCGCCTCGCCGGGGGTGCCCGCGGCGGCCGCCCCGGCGGCCAGGAGGGCCATGGCCAGGATCAGTGAACGGATGATGCGATTCATGCCTCGTTCCTTTCGCGCGGCCGGTCGACCGCCGCGCTGCTGGGGGTTGCCCTCAGAGTATCGTTCCGATCCGCGTCTTCATCAACGTTCGATCGCCGCGGGGAT
>Ga0116151_10006079_pt1 | contig 10307 bp, 5 predicted proteins | sample AD_UKC117_MetaG_FD_89893 | JGI IMG/M metagenome (GOLD analysis project Ga0116151, IMG submission 89893) | Active sludge microbial communities of municipal wastewater-treating anaerobic digesters from Hong Kong - AD_UKC117_MetaG | ecosystem: Engineered > Bioreactor > Anaerobic > Digestate... | reverse complement strand
GACCTGCCGACGCGCAAGGCTGCGCCGGTGCAGTACGTGAAGATTTGCGACGCCTACGGCGCCGGCTTCTTCTACATCCCGGGCACGGACACCTGCCTGCGCGTCGGCGGCCTCGTGCTCGCCCAGGCGCAGGTCTCCAACACGCCGTACCAGATCAATGGGTCAGGCGTGGCGAGCTTGAACCGATTGCTCGGCGGTGCCCAGCCGTACGTCACTGCGTTTGGCGGTATTCCGGCCGGCATGATCGTCGGCGACGCACGCGACGCCGTGTCGTGGTTCGCCATGGGCCGCCTCGAGCTCGACGCCCGCACCCAGTCGCCCTGGGGCACGCTGCGCTCGTTCATCCGCGTCGACTCGGTCTTCGGCTCGGGCGCCGTCGCCAACACGGGCAGCTCCGGCCGCGTCTCGCAGGGCACGATCGCCGCGAAGGACATCACGTTCCTCAGCAAGGCGTTCATCCAGTTCGCCGGCCTGACGATGGGTCGCATCCAGTCGATGTTCGACTTCTATGCCGACGCCGCCGGCGCGGCCACCTCGCTGCGCGGTTCGAACCAGACCGTCAACGGCCTTGCCTACACCGCCACCTTCGGCGGCGGATTCTCGGCGACCCTGTCGCTGGAAGACGCGATCTCGCATCGCGCCATGGGTACCGCCAACAGCGTAGTCGTGCCGTCGCCGGTTCCTGTGATCTTCCCGGTTACAGGCGCTATAACCCCCGTTGCGTACACCGTTTCGAACTGGGTTCCGCCGGGGTCCAACGTGCAGTTCCTCGGCACGCGTCTGCCTGACATCGTCGCCAACCTGCGCGTCGATCAGCCCTGGGGTTCGGCCCAGATCTCGGGAGCGATCCATCGCGTCGGCGTCGGCTTGTACAATGGCTTGGCTGGCCTGCTTCCGGGCGGCGCGCCGTTGTTTCTGTCGCCGGCCCTCCCGACCGGCGGCCTTCTCGCCAAGACCGACAACCTTGGCTTCGCGGTCCAGGGCGGTCTGAAGTTCAACCTGCCGATGATCGCCCCCGGCGACGCCCTGTGGCTGCAGGCGACCTACGCCAACGGCGCGGTCGGCTACACCAACGGCTCGAACCAGGCCTACGTCAACGGCATCGACTTCTCGACCAACATGGGCGTCGGCCTCGCCCGCGTCTCGTCGGGCAACGGCTGGAACATGGTTACAGACGGTGACTGCGTCTTCACCTATTCCGGCAGCTGCGAGCATTCGAAGTCCTGGGCGGTCGACGCGGCGCTGCTCCACAACTGGTCGCCGACGGTCAGCCAGACACTGACCGCCAGCTACTACCAGGTGAACTACTCCGCGAACGCCCTCAATCCGGCCCCGACAGCCTTCGCCTTCGGCGCATCCATGGCCGGTCTGGGCGGCGGTCTTCTGCAGCCTTGGGGCGTTGGCGTGACCAATTACAAGGAGTTCATCTTTGGCACGGGCCTGAACTGGCATCCGGTCAAGGGCTTCTCCATGGTCGGCGAGTTCACCTGGATGCACGGCATGGTCAGCCGTCCGGTCGGCCTCGCGCCGGATATTGCTCTGAACCTGGCCGGTCTGCCGTCCTTCAAGGGCACGTCGGACCTGTTCCGCGGCACGCTCCGGATGGTCCGCGCCTTCTGATCGAAGCGCAGATCACGCAATCTTCGACCCCGGCGCGAAAGCGCCGGGGTTTTTCGTTTTCTCGGGCGCTAAAGCGCCGGGGTTTGTCGTTTTCAAAGTGCGTGAGCGTCGGGCATTTTATTCCGACCGACCGCCGCTGTGCGAAGCCTCTGCGTGACGGACTTGCGCCGAATGGCGCAATTTGGTCGCGATACGACCGGCCACATGAAATTTCCGTGGTTTGATCGCGCAAACAGCGCCGCACGCATGGACAAGCCCCTGTATCCGAATATGCTTCACCGGCTGACGACAGTGGGCCCCCCTTCATTTCGCCCCGTCGACGGTCGTCGCTATCGAGCGGCGCAAGGTTCTTTCTTTGTCGGGATTTCAGCATGTGTCGTCCCCATCGCTGGTTGTCGGGTCTCATCCCGCTGTTCCTCATCTTTCTCGTTGCGGCGGTTCTGAAGCCGCATGAGATTCGTGAAGACCTGACCAATCGCGCGGCGACTGCGGTGGCGGCGGCCGGTCTCCCGAAGAACGCCGTTTCCGTCTCCGGACGCGACGTGACCCTGCGCGGCATGGCTTATTCGCCCGACGACCAAACGAAGGCGGTCGCGATCGCCGACGCCGTCAACGGCGTGCGTCTCGTGACGAATGGAGTCGAGCTGCCGGGCGAGGCGAAGCCCTACAATTTCGCCGCCGCGCGCAACGGCGACACGATCGTGCTGACCGGCGTCGTTCCCGATCCGGAATCGCGCGCGAAAATCGTCGCCGCGGCCAAGGCGCTGGCGCCGAAGGTCGAAGATAAAATGAACTATGCGCGCGGCGCTGCGCCGGGCTTCGCGGACTGGGCGAGCGCGGCGCTCGCGCCGCTCGGCTCGCTCGGCAAGGGCGCGGTGAGCCTGAGCGACAGCGCGCTTTCGGCGACGGGCGTCGCCAAGGATATGGCGGCCTACAACGCCGCGGTCGCCACGCTCAAGAATTTGCCGGCCGGCCTGTCGCTCGCCAGGAACGATATCACCGTGCCCGCGATCTCGCCTTACGTCTGGTCGGCCGCCTATGACGGCAAGAGCGTGATCCTCGAAGGTTACGTTCCATCCGAAGCCGTGCGCGCGGACGTCGTCGCGGCTGCGCGCACCGCCATGCCGGGGCGCGAGATCGTCGATCGCATGCAGATCGGCAATGGCGCGGCCGGCGGTTTCGCGGGTTGGGCGAAGGCCGGGCTCGCGGCGCTCGGCAAGCTCGTCGGCGGCAAGGCCAATCTCAGCGATGCGACGCTGACACTGACCGGCGACGCCGGCAACGACGCGGGCTATGCCGGCGCGCTCGCCGCGCTGAAGCAATTGCCGGCGGGCCTGTCGCTCGGCAAGGCGGATATCAATCCGCCGGTCGTCGCGCCGTATACATGGTCCGCGGCTTTCGATGGAAAGACCATGACGCTCGAGGGCTATGTTCCCTCGGAGGAAGCGCGCGCGGCGATCATTGCGGCCGCCAAGGCTGGCGCGCCCGGCGCCTCGATCGTCGATCGCATGCAGATCGCGCGCGGCGCGCCGCGTGGGTTCCTCGACGCCGCGAAGGCGGCGCTCGGCGGATTCGGTCGGCTGGCCAACGGCAAGATCGGCCTGTCCGACCTCCAGCTTTCGATCTCCGGCCTGACCAAGGCCGGTCAGACGGCGGACGCTGTCGTCGCCTGGCTCAAGGGGCTCGTGCCCGGCGGCTTCGCGCTGCGCACGGACGTCAACGCGCCGGAGCAGCATCCCTACGTCTTCAACGCGAAGAAATCGGCGGACGGCTCGATCGAGATCGGCGGCTATGCGCCGAGCGAAGCCGCCCGCGCCGCCGCGCTCGGCCTCGCGCGCACCGCAGGATCGAGCGTGACGGGAACGGCTGCGATCGCCTCGGGTCTGCCGGCGTCGATCGACTTCGGCGCTTCGACGGGCCTCGGCCTTTCCGCGCTCGCAAAACTCAAGAGCGGCGAGATGATCCTCGCCGAAGACGGTCTGACGATCCGGGGCGTCGGCGACCAGGGGCCGGTGGACGCGATCCGCGCGGCGCTGTCGAGGCTGCCGCATGGCGTGCGCATCAAGCTCGCCGATCTCGTGGCGACGCCCGCGCCGCCGCCGCCAGCTCCTCCTCCGCCGCCCCCCGCGCCCGCGCCTCAGGCCGCGGCGCCTCCGCCTCCGCCCCCCGCGCCGCCGCCCACGCCCGCGCCGGAACCCCGGCGGCAGCTCAATGCGCAGGAGGCGGCCTGCCAGAAGCAGATGGTCGATCGCCTGGCGAAAAACACGATCAAGTTCCGTACGGGATCCGATGTGATCGAGGCGGAGTCGGGCGCCGTCATCGACGATCTCGCCAAGGTGCTGAAGGATTGCGCCGGCGTGAAGGTCGAGATCGCCGGGCACACCGACAATGTTGGCAATCCCGTCTTCAACAAGGATCTGTCGCTCAGGCGCGCGCAGGCCGTCGCGAAGGCGCTGACGGCGCGGGGCATTGCCGCGGATCGGATGAGCCCGGAGGGCTTCGGCCCCGAGCGCCCGATCGCCGGCAACGACACGCGCGAAGGCCGCGCGCAGAACCGCCGCACCGAATTCGTCGTGAAGTGAGGGCGACGACATGATCTACGTCTTTTTTCAGTACTGGATTTTCATCGCGCTCGCTCTCGTGCTCGGCCTGTTCGTGGGCTGGGCGACTTGTACGGGGCATGACCACAATCAACGGAGCAACTGGCTCGCCTGGGCCGTGGCGGCGTTTCTCGCCGGCCTGTTCCTGGCAGGCTTCAAATGGATTCCGGGGCTGCTCGGACATCTGCTCGAAGTCGCGCTGATGCTGTTCGCCGCCTATATCATCGGCTGCATTACGGGGTGTGGCGCGCGCTCGGTGGCGGGTGGCGACGATGGCGGCCATGGGCATGACAACGGGCATGGAGGCGGCCATGGGCCTGATCATGGCGCCTCTGGCGCGCACGGCTCTGGCGCGCATGCATCGGCGCCACAGTCGGCGAGCGCGACCGCCGCAGGGGTGAATGCGACGGCTGCCATTGCATCGCCCGCGAGCGGTAGCCCGCAGGCCGCCGCCTCGCATGCGCCGCCTGCCGCGGAAACGCCTCCGCCCGCGACAGCGGAGGCCGCGGCGGCGCCGCCGGTCTCCGCATCATCCCCTACGGACGCCACGACGGCGGGCGAAGCAGCGGCTTCGTCCGCCGTTTTGTCAGAGGCGCCTTCTGGCGCACCCGCGCCAAGCGCTGCCGCGAGCGACGCGAAAGCGAGCGCGCGGACTGTTTCGACCACGTCCGATGCATCCGCGAGCCTCGATGCGCCTGTGGCGCCGCGCACGACGATGACGGATGGGCGGCGCTCGATTCTCGCGGCGAAGGAAAAGCTCGCGCTGCAACGGCAGAAGGCCGCGGCCGCGTCGGCGTCTTCGATTGTGGAGACGGTTCAGCCCGCGAGCGCGCCGCCGGCGCCGGTTGCTCCCCGCGCAGCTCTTGTCGATGCTGCGGCGTTGGCGCCGCGCGCCGCAATGACGGACGGGCAAAGATCAATCCTCGCAGCGCGGCAGAAGATGGCGGAGAAAGCAGCCAAAGCCGCCGCCGTGTGGGAAGCGGAGGGCGTATCGACGTCTCCGGCTCCGGCTTCAGCGGCTGCGGACCAGGCCGGCGGCGCGCGTCCTGGCGCCGATTCCGATCCGGCCGCGCCGGCAGACGATCTGAAACTGATCAAGGGCGTCGGTCCGAAGAACGAGGCCGCGCTCAACGGGCTCGGCGTGCGACGCTTCGCGCAGATCGCCGACTGGAGCGCCGACAATGAAAAATGGGTCGGCCAGTCCATCAAGTTCCCGGGCCGGATCGAGCGCGAACATTGGGTCGCGCAGGCAAAGCTGCTGGCGGCGGGCATCGAGACGCCGCATGCGGCGGCGGTGAAGTCGGGCGCGATCAAGGTCGACGAGAGCGCCGACGCGCCGCTGAGTGACGACGAAGCGAAAGCCTTCGTCGCGTCGCTGCCGCAGCAGGCGCCGAAGGTCGAAGGCGAAAGCGCTCACGCCGGCGCGCGCCCGCTGGGCCTCGTCGCGCCCAAGGGCGGCAAGGCCGACGATCTGAAGAGAATCAAGGGAATTGGACGCCAGAACGAGGAGCGGCTGCACAATCTCGGCGTCTGGCACTTCGATCAGATTGCCGCCTGGTCGGTCGAGAACGTGAAATGGGTCGGCTCCTATCTCGCCTTTCCCGGTCGCATCGATCGCGAGCAGTGGATCGCGCAGGCGACGTCGCTTGCGCGTGGCGAGCTGACGGAATTCGCAAAGCGCGTGGACGCCGGCGACGTGCCGACTTCCTCGAAGGACGGGCGCGAGTCCCGGTTGATCTGATCAGCCGTTTGCGTCGACGAAGGTCTTGATCCGCTCGATGGTCGCGGTGTCGCTCAGCAGCGGCGCATGGCCTTGGCCGGGTACGACCCAGCTCTCGCATTTCGGACAACGCCGCGTCATTTCTTCCAGCGTCTCGGCGGAGAGGAGATCGGAATTCTCACCGCGAATGGCGAGGGTCGGGACCTGCGCCATGGCCTCGAACTGCGGCCAGAGCTCGATGCGCGGCATATCCGGCCCGACTTCGGCGAGCGTATTGGCGAGCTTGGGGTCGGAGCGGCCGACAAACTTGCCGTCCTTTTCCTCGAAAGTGCGGCGCGCGTAACCGTCCCAGTCCTGATCGGAGAGCTCCGTGAAGTGGGCTGACATTGTCGCCTTCACGATGTCGATCGCCTCGGCCCAATTGCGCGGCGCAGGCATCTTGCCGACATAGGACTTGATGCGTATGAGGCCGAGCGGTTCGACGACCGGGCCGATGTCGTTGAGCACCACGGCCTTCAGCAGCGTCGGGCGTGTCGCGGCGAAAGTCATTGCGTGGAGGCCACCGCGCGATGTGCCGATGACAATCGCGTCGCGCACCTCGACAGCGTCTAACAGGCTCAGAATATCGGCGTTCTCGACCCCGACATTGTAATTCTCCCAGTTGCGATCCCATTCGGAGAGGCCGCGTCCACGATAGTCGAGCGCGAGCACGCGACGCCGCGCCTTGCCGCCGAAGGACAGCGCACGCGCGAGCGTCGCGAAATCCTCGGCGTTGCGCGTGAGCCCAGGCAGGCAGACGACAGGCGCCCCCGCATCGCGCGTCGAGCCGTATTCGATGTAATGCAGTTTCAGGCCGTCGGGCGCGGAAACGAAGCGGTGTTGCGGCTGGTCGGGCATGCGTGAGCGCTACCTGTTGAAGGGCCAAAGGTCGTCGGGGCGCTTGCGATAGGGCAGCTTGCTCCAGTCCATGGTCATCGACCCCGACGTTTCCGCGTAGAGCACGGCGTCGGCCGACGGCGCATAGGCGGCGTAGAAATGCTGCGAGGATTTGACGATCACCATTTTCTTGCTGCGCCAGTCGATACCGAGTGGCGTGAAGACATCGCCGAGCGCCTGCGTGCGCTCCTGGTTGAGTACGATCTCGATTCCGCCGACGCGCACCGCAGCAGCATCGCCGAGCGGCGAGGTCGCATCGGCGCCGTGGCCGAACGTGTCGATCATCTGCGCCCGCGAGACGCAGGCCAGCACTTCCGCTTCCACATCGACCGGCGCGCCCGAGGCGCGCGAGGTCTTGCCGCCGATGCGCAAGGGCAGGCGCGCGCCGGGGCCGGCGGCGAAGCAGAGTTCGACGGCGCCGGGATCCCACAGCGGGCCCAGCGCGACATTGTCGATGTTGCGCTCGATCAGGCGTTGCAGGATGAAGGTGGAATCGCCGGCCGATCCGCCACCGGGATTGTCGGCGGAATCCGCGATCACCACGCAGCCATTGTGCGAGCGCGCCGCCTCGATCACATCGTCCGCCGACATGTAATTGGCGAGCGTTTTCTCACGCATGGCTACGACGGCTTCGCCCAGCTCTTTCGCCAATGCGTCGCCTTTCGTCCTTGCATCGTCGGTAACGACGAGAACCTTCGTGCCGAATTCCGGACAGTCGCCCCAGGGAAAGCCGTGCACGAGCGAGATGGAAAGTACGCGGTCCCTGCCTTCGAGCGACTTGATGCGGTCGACGAACGAACGCGTGGGTTCGCGCGAGGTGTGAAAGACCGAGATCATGCCACAATCGAACACGCTCATGACGGGCTTGATGCGTTTTTCCGCGGCGGCGATGCCGAGATCGACGACTTCGACCGCGCGCTCGTAGATGTCGACGTGCGGATATTCCTTGAAGAAGACGAGGATGTCGGAATTCTCGACTTTCGCCTTGGTAAGATGGCCGTGCAGGTCGAGTTCGACCGCGATGACCGTGTCGGGCCCGACGATGGTTCTGATATGCGCGACGAGATCGCCTTCGGCGTCGTCATAGCCGTCGGCGATCATGGCGCCGTGCACGCCGAGCGCGACGAGATCGATCGGCAGCGCGGCCTTGAGGTCGGCGAGAAGATTGTCGCGCAATGTCTCGTAGGCGTGGCGCGTGGTGATCCCGCCTGGCGTCGCGAAGCCGCCGCGCCCGACCAGCACGTCGTGCCCGTCCTTCAGCGCGCGTTCGCGCGCGGCGCGCACGATCATGCCGAAGGGATGCCTGATCTCGTCGGGCGGGCCGCCCGGCGTCGGTTCGATCGGCTCGAATTGCGCGAGGCCCGTGGGCAGGGGCGCGAACGTGTTGGTCTCGGTGCCGAGGATGGCGGTGAAGATTCGCATGGGTCGTCGTGTATCGCGATCAGTTGCGGAACGACGGGTCGGTGCGGTCGAGCTTGCGCAGCAGCGCGGGCCAGACCAGATTTTGCGCGAGCCGCGAAAAGCCGTCGCCGGCCACGAGCTTCGCGTTCTTGTCGACGACGTCCTGCGCGACGGGATAATCCTGCTCGGCGCCGCCGAGCATGCGCGTGCGCACCTGCATCGTGCAGGCGCGTTCGAGATAATACATGCGCAGGAAGGCCGCCGCGCAGGTCTCGCCCACGGTCAGCGTGCCGTGATTGTGCAGCAGCATGATGTTCTTGCTTCCCAGGTCCTTCTGCAGGCGCGGACGCTCGTCGTGGTCGAGCGCGACGCCTTCGTAATCGTGGAAGGCGAGGTCGGGGATGACGAGCTGCGCGGTCTGGTTGAGCGGCAGCAGCCGCTCCTTCGAGGAAGAGACGGCGGTGCCGTCAGGCGTGTGCAGATGCATCACGCAGCCCGCGTCCTCCCGCACTTCGTGAACCGCGGAATGAATGGTGAAGCCAGCCGGGTTGACGGGATAAGCGCTTTCGCCGACCGGATTGCCCTGCATGTCGATTTTCACGAGGCTGGAGGCCGTGATCTCCTCGAACATCATGCCGTAGGGGTTGATCAGAAAGTGATGCTCGGGCCCGGGAATGCGCGCGGAAATATGGGTGAAGACGAGGTCGTCCCAGCCGTAGAGCGCGACGAGCCGGTAGCAGGCGGCGAGATCGACGCGGATGGCGGCCTCGACGGCGTCTGCCTGATGGACGGATTTCAGAGGCTGGACGTTTGCCGACATGGCGGTCTCCCTTTGAGCTTTGCGTGTGAGCGCGACCGTTCCGATCAAATTTTGGAAGCGCGCGCCAAGCGATTGGACAAAGTCTAGAGGACAGGGCCGCACGGTCAATCGCGCCACGCGCATGTCTCTCAGGCGTCAGGCCGACCTTGCGCGCCGTGCGCGCCGCGCCGATGATCGACGTGGGAAACGCTCGAAGAGAAAAGACATGGCGCAGCAAAAATTCGCCGGCAGGATCGGCGCGACCGTCAAGGAATCCCAGCCGTGGTGGCCCGACCGGCCGCGCGCGCCCGAGGGCGCGCCGAACATTCTGATCGTGCTGTTCGACGACGTCGCTTTCTCTGATTTCGGCTGCTACGGCTCGGCGATCAAAACTCCGACCATCGACCGGCTCGCTGCAGAGGGGCTGCGTTACACCGGTTTCCATACGACCGCCATGTGTTCGACGACGCGCGCGGCGCTGCTGACCGGGCGCAACCATCATGCGGTCGGCGTGGGGTGCCTCGCCAATTTCGATTCCGGCTTTCCGGGCTATCGCGGGAAGATCGCGAAGGAGGCGGGCACGCTCGCCGAAATGCTGCGTCCGCACGGCTATCGCAATTACATGATCGGCAAGTGGCACGTGACGCCGCTGACGGAGAGCGGCGCGACAGGGCCGTTCGATGGCTGGCCGCTCGCGCGCGGCTTCGATCGTTTCTACGGGTTTCTGGATGCGGAGACGGATCAGTACGCGCCGGAACTCGTGCTCGACAATACGCATGTCGAGGCGCCCGGCACGTTCGAGAGCGGCTATCATCTGACCGCCGATCTCGTGGACCGCACGATCCGTTTCATTGCCGATCATGTCGCGGACAGGCCTCAGGACCCGTGGCTTTGCTGGCTCGCGCTCGGCGCTTGCCATGCGCCGCATCAGGCGCCGGCCGATCTCATCCGCCACTACGACGCGCATTTTTCGCACGGTTGGGACGAAGAGCGTGAGCGGCGGCTCAAGCGACAGAAAGAACTCGGCGTCGTGCCCGAAAGCACGCGCATGCCGCCGCGAAATGATTTTGTGCGCGGCTGGGCCGATCATTCCGAAGACGAGCGCATGGTGTTCACGCGGCTGCAAGGCGCCTATGCCGCCATGCTCGATCATGCCGACCAGCATCTCGCGCGCCTCGTCGCCTTCCTCGAGACCGCCGGCGTGCGCGACGATACGCTCGTCATCGTCATG
>Ga0116151_10006074_pt1 | contig 10314 bp, 5 predicted proteins | sample AD_UKC117_MetaG_FD_89893 | JGI IMG/M metagenome (GOLD analysis project Ga0116151, IMG submission 89893) | Active sludge microbial communities of municipal wastewater-treating anaerobic digesters from Hong Kong - AD_UKC117_MetaG | ecosystem: Engineered > Bioreactor > Anaerobic > Digestate... | reverse complement strand
TGCCATTGAGCGAGATGACTGCGACTTCGGAAGTGCCACCGCCGATATCCAGCACCATCGCGCCGCGCGCTTCCTCGACCGGAACGCCTGCGCCAATCGCCGCGGCCATCGGTTCGGGAATCAGATACACCACGCGCGCGCCGGCGCCCATCGCCGATTCGCGGATCGCCCGCCGTTCGACCTGGGTGGAGCCGCAGGGCACGCTAACCAGCACTCGCGGACTGGGATTGAAAAATTTGCGAGCATGGACCTTGCGGATAAAGTGCTGGAGCATCTTCTCGGTGACGGTGAAGTCAGCGATAACCCCATCCTTCATCGGTCGAATGGTCGAGAGATTGTTGGGGGTGCGACCCAGCATTCGCTTGGCGTCAGTACCTACTGCTGCAATCGTCCGGACGCCGCGCACTGGGTCTTGATTGATGGCGACCACCGAGGGTTCATTGAGGACGATGCCCGCTCCCCGAACGTAAATCAATGTGTTAGCCGTCCCCAGATCGATCGAAAGATCGCTTGAAAACTTACCGCGCAACCATTTGAACATGTTGTCGAAAGTCCAGTTCGTCAAAAGGCGCTAATCCTAACAAGCAGGAGAGTTAGGAGCAAGTCGGCAAATGATCACGTGCAGGGTCGCTGGTTTGAACCACTTCCTCACAGCTAAAGAGGAAGTGGATGCGTTGAGAGGATTAAAGACTGTCCCATTCCTCGCCGCCTGCTACCCGGGCCGGTGGACCGGCGACATACCGTGGCCGGGTCGAGGTATGGTGTGCTTTCGCCACTGTTCGCCGTGACCGGGTATGATACCGGTCAATGAGTATGACGGGCGCCAGGGGTGATTCAACCGACGATTGCGGAGTGTGCCCAGACGTAGCAGCGACGGCAATGAGCGTCTCATCCAATCTGAAGAAGCCCATTAACTCATGCAGATATGCTGCCTGATCGCCCATGGACTGACTCGTAGCCGCCGTTTCTTCGACCAACGCCGCATTCTGCTGGGTCGTTTGATCCATCTGTGAAATCGCCTGATTAATTTGCTCGATCCCGCTGGCCTGTTCCTGGCTGGCCGCCGCCATCTCCGCGACGATGTCGCTGACTTTTTTGGCTGAAACGATGATGCTCCCCAGCGTCTGGCCAGACTGTTCAGCCAGTCGGCTGCCCGCCTCAACTTTACTGACGCTGTCGCTGATGAGGCTTTCGATTTGCTTGGCGGCCTCGGCGCTGCGTTGCGCCAGTCTGCGCACCTCGTTGGCGACGATTGCAAAACCGCGCCCCTGCTCGCCGGCGTGCGCGGCTTCTACTGCTGCATTTAACGCCAATAGATTGGTTTGCAAGGAGATTTCATCAATGACCTCGATAATGTCAGCGGCCTGGCGGTTGCTTTGATCAATCGCCGCCATCGCGGCTATAACCTGGTCTACTGCCTGACCGCCCTGTTCAGCTTGCTGCCGGGTATGTTGAGCCAGGCGATTCGCTTGCTCGGCATTCTGCGCGCTTTGCTGCACCACGCTGGTCAACTCTTCCATGCTGGAAGCGGTTTGCTCCAAGGCAGACGCCTGCTCCTCAGTGCGCTGCGCCAAGTCAGCACTGCCCTGCGCAATTTCCGATGCCGCTGCATTGACCTGATCGGTCGCTTGGGAAACCTTGCTCACCATCTCCTTTAATTGCAGCGTCATGTCGCCCATTGCGGCATATACGCCGGTTTCCTTGCCAGTATGGGTCAACTCGACAGCTAAATCTCCTTGAGCAATACGCTGGGCCAGCGCCGCCATTTCCGCCGGCTCACCGCCAATAGGGCGACGGATAGAACGCACAATCCAGCCAATGACGAGCGCACTGACGGCCAAGGTCAATCCCACGATCAGCAGGATCAAATTGCGGGTATACGCCATTTGCGCTACATAGCCGCTACGATCCACCAGCATCTCCAGCACCCCGATGGGTTGGCCGGAATAATCCTTGATCGCCTGGGCATAGACAATCACTGGCTGATTGGCGGACTTGGCATATTGCGCGACGATCTCCCCCTTCAATACGGCATGCAATTGTGATTCGGAGAGCAGGGAACGCTCGCCATGAGTCGAATGAAGCGTCTTAAAACCCTGGTCTTGTGGGATTAGCAGCATCATTTCTACCCCATGCTCGGCTTTGAAGGCTTCGAGAAATGCTTGATCAAAGGCCATGCCGAATTCCACCGAACCCAAATGCTTGTTCTGCCGGGCAATGGGCGCGATGCCCCGGATACCGAGACCCGCTACACCATTTTCAAGTCCTCTTGCTGTTTTACCTGAATGATTTACGTCCACAACCGCCGGACGAATCGCGGATAAATCATCGCCAAATTTGTTAGGCTTGTGCAGGCGCAGGAACGATGTCGCAGGCGATGTGTGAAATTGGAATTGATCGACGCCATACTGCGTGGCGAGTATCTGATAAACGCTCTGCAATTGCGTCAATAGCTGGGGGCGGTTCTGGTCGGTCATCGCCTGTTGCACTTCAGGAAGATTCGCCAGCAGGACGCTTAACGTTTCTGCCGTCCGGCCCCGAGCCGCGATTTCCGTATTCAGTAGCTTAAAAGTTTCACGAGCTTCGCGCTCTTCCGCTTCAAACAGTAACTTGTCAAAGCGGAGAAATGCTGTGATCGTGATCGCCAGCACGGCAGAGATCAGCAACAAACTGATCGCCAAGCCAATGCGGGCGCCGATTTTCAGTTGACTAAACATGCAAGGCGCTCCTTTCGTATTTAATTAGGATTCATCTTGATCAGATGAAGTAGAAACTTGATGCGCCTTACTTAGCAACTATGATGCCAATAAAGTTTGATATAATTATTTGTTTTCAAATAGCATTAATACAACGCCTAAGAATAGAGGATTCCTTGATTACAACTTAAATTATAGAAAACCGCCCCTTAACAAAGTTTTATCTTTTTATTCAATAAAATTGATTAACAACCTATAGTGATGATTTGACAACTTTTATTGTAGCTGAGAATTAATTTCTCGGAGCTTTAAGACGTTTGCTTAATGCTTGCTGAGAGATACCCAGCAGTCTGGCGGCAGCGGTCTGATTGCCGTCGGAGCGGCGCAGGGCTTCTTGAATAAGAAGATCGGCCGCTTGTTTCAGGGTAGGTAGGCGAGAAGTAAAACCAAGCGGCGCATCATCGCCGTTTGCCCCGGCTGCAACCACAGTGTGGGTCAGGCTCTGGTTCAGATAGGACTCCAACAGGCGCGGGGAGAGCATAGTCGTGTCAGTTCGGCTGACGGCGTCAAATATCATGGTTCGCAACTCCCGAATATTGCCCGGGAAATCATATTCCCCCAGCAAGGTTAGCAATGCCTTGGACGCTTGAAAACCGGGTTTGCCAAATTGCGTCGCGGCTTCTGCCAGAAAGTGCTCGACCAGTAGAGGAATATCGTCCAACCGCTCGCGTAACGGCGGAATGTTGATATGATGCGTGCGTAACCGAAAATTCAAGTCCTTACGAAATTTTTCTTCTTTGGTCAATCGCCACAGGTCTTGATTGGTGGCGGACACTATCCGGGCGTCGCTGTGTTTGGGAACGTCGCTGCCCAATGGGAAGTAGTCGCCGCCCTGCAGCAGGCGCAGCAGTTTGGATTGGGAAACCGCTGTCAGATCGCCAATCTCATCCAGAAACAGCGTACCGCTATTCGCTTGCTCGATCAGACCTTTTCGCGCTCGCTCCGCACTGGTGAACGCCCCTTTCAGATGTCCGAATAGGGTGTCCGAGAAAATCGTATCGTCCAGCCCGGCAACATTAACCGCGACCAAAGGCCCTTGACGTCGGCTCAGGGCATGAATCGCCTGAGCGATCAGATCCTTGCCAACGCCGGTTTCGCCGGTAATCAATACCGGCTCGCTGGTTGTCGCAATAGATTCCACATAATGAAAAATCTGCAAAATTCTAGGGTTGTGCGTAATAATGTTGGCAAAAATCTCGGGGTGACTCAGACTCACAGAGAAAGCGCTTTGCCGGAGCGCCCGGTTTTCCTGCTGGAGTTCCTGAAGCGCCAGCGCGTTTTTGACGGTCGAGAAGAGTCGTTCGAAGTCAATCGGCTTGGTCAGATAGTTAAAGGCGCCCGCCTTGATACAGCGCACCGCCGTATCGACTTCCTCCGTGGCGGTTAAAATAATGACCAGTATCTCGGGATAATCTCTGGACAGCGTTTCCAGTAACTCCTCCCCACCGGTGAAGGGCATGACCAGGTCTAGAAAAACCATGCCCACTGTATGCTGGGAAACCAGAGCCATGACCTGCCGACTGTCCGTGCAGGTCATAATGTTGTTTAGGCCCGCCTTGCGCAAGGCGGCATGCGTGATGGCTAAACTGATCGTGTCATCGTCAACGACCAGGACAGGATGAGCAGGATAAGCAATAGATTTCATGGGAGTATTGAGCAGAGGGGACCACATCATGAAAACGCCGGGTTGGCGTCAACGATCAACAGCATTTTCTTCCACGGCGGGCGCTAACCATTCCGCGTCGATGACCGCGCAGACCGATTGTATTGCCTTTTCCAGGGCATCAATTTGTTCGGTCTTTTCCCCCTCGGATTCAGTCAGAGTCGATTCAAGCTGTGCTGCGGCCTGTTGAACGGCAACGATGCCCAGATTGCCCGCTACCCCTTTCACACTGTGGGCTAAACGGATGGCGTCGGTACGCGATCCGGTAGCGAGAAGATCACGAAGAGTCTGGGTGACATCTCGATAGCTATTTGAAAAGTGAGTTAATAATTCCCGAAAGAGCGCCATGTCGCCATCCAGGCGATCAAGACACGCCGCCACATCAATGCCGGGCGTGGCAGGAATAGAGGATTCAGCCTGCGCCGCGTTTTCCAGCGAAACCGAGACTGTCGGCGCTACCGACGCCTCACTCATAGGGATCGCCGTCGAGGCTAGACAGCGCTCTAAAGCCGTAAACAATGACTGCGGATCGATGGGCTTACCGACATGGTCGTTCATGCCAACGGCCTGCATTCGTTCAGTCTCTCGTCGTTGCACATGGGCCGTCAGTCCAATGATGGGCAAGCGATCGAATCCAGGCAACGCACGGATCCGGCGGGTCGCCTCGTAGCCATCCATCTCCGGCATCTGAATGTCCATGAGCACCGCATCGAACGCCTCGGCTCCTTGTCGCTTAAGGAGGGCCACTGATTCTACGCCGTTGACCGCTATTTCCACGATAGCCCCGGACCGCTCCAGCAAGCGACAGACGATCTCTTGATTAATGTCGTTATCTTCCACCACTAACAGGCGACGCCCAGCCCATGCGCCAGCCAGCGGCGCATGGGCGTCAATAGAATCCGCAGCGCGGTCTTTGACCGTGGAAACTGGTTTAGCTTCTTCTCCTGCTTTTAACCAGACATCGAAACGGAAGATGCTGCCCGCACCGGGGCGGCTTTCTACATTGATGGTTCCTTCCATCATTTCCACCAGCCGTCTGCTGATGGAAAGCCCCAGTCCCGTTCCGCCGTATTTCCGGGTGATAGAACTGTCGGCCTGGTGGAAGGGCTGGAATAGCGTCTGGATCTGTTCAGCAGTCATGCCGATGCCCGTATCCCGCACCGTAAACTCCAGATGAAGCCGCTCATCCTGGGATTCCAGCAAGCGAACGGCGATGGCGATTTCACCCTTCTCAGTAAATTTGACGGCGTTATTACCCAGGTTGATCAGAATCTGGTTCAGGCGCAACGGGTCGCCCATGAAAACATTGGGTACGCCAAGCGCGATGTCGAGTTGGAACTCCAGCCCTTTGTCCTCAGCCTTGTGCCCTACCAGGGTAACAAAATGCTCTATGACCTCATGGAGCGTGAAAGGAACGCAGGTTATCTCCAGGTGGCCGGCCTCGACCTTTGACAAATCCAGGATGTCGTTGAGCAAGCCTAGCAGGGATTTTGCCGCGCCATAAGCCTTGTCCAGGTAATTCCGTTGTTCGTGATCCAGGGAGGTGTCGAGGCAAAAATGAATCATGCCCATGATGGCGTTCATGGGGGTGCGAATTTCATGACTCATGTTAGCCAGGAATTCGCTTTTGGCCTGGCTTGCGCATTCCGCGCTTTTAGTCGCTTGGCGCAGTTCCTCTTCCAGCTTTAGACGCAGCGTGATTTCCCGAGCTAGCTTCCGATTCCAATACAGCAGGATGGCTAGCACGATGGCTGCCAGAGTCAATATCTCACCCAGCAGGAGGTAGTCTGTGTTGGGGGGTTGCGGGGCTTGAACCCAACGATTGTAAATGCTGTCCCGGTCATTCTTAGGAATAGCGGCGATTCCCTTCTCCAGAATGCCAACCAGAATTGGCCAGTCCTTGCGCCCTGCCATACTTAGGGCGATTTCATAAGGGGTGTTTCCAGCCATTCGCACCTGAAGGACTCCTTTGCGACCGATGGCGTAACTGACCGTGACCAGATTGTCAACAAAAGCATCGGCCCGTCGTTCGGTTACCGCGTGCAAGGCTGCCGTCATGGTAGTTACTGGCGTCAGGCCGATCTCCGGGTGATCCTGTTGCAGCCATTCATGAATGGCGTAATCGCTTACGACCGCGACCTGCTTCCCGGCCAGCGCCTCCAGATTTCCCAGAAAGGGTGCGTCGACCAGCGCAAAAATCGCCACTGGGAAAGTAAGATAGGGTGCGGTAAACCGAAAGCGCCCTTGGCGGTCTGTGGTCTGAACAATGGCCGGCAACAAATCGATTTGCCGATTATCGAGCTTTTGCAAGGCTTCTGCCCAAGTCGCCGCCGGAATCGCCTCAAAACGGATTCCCAGCAATTCCTCCAGGCGCTGGAGATACTCCGAAGTGATGCCCGCCGGTTGGCCTTGTGAGTCAATATATTCGATCGGCGCCGAATCCGGATCTACGGCATAACGAATAACCGGATGTTGCGCAAGCCAGAGGCGCTCTGCATCACTGAGGATGAGTTTGGCGCTTTTATTGTATTTGATTTGCCATCTTCGCAGGAGGGAAGGAATCATCGGCGCTACATGGTAGTAGGCTTTTTTCAGAATGCTATGCAACTCAGGATAGTCGTTGAAGACGGCAACCAGGGAATCGGGAAAGCGGTCGGTGAGATAGAGCGAGGTCAGGCCCGTGACGAACTGCTCGCGCATATGCCATTGAACATAGGCGAAATTATCGAAATAGCCATCCGCCTGATCATTCAGCAACAGGGCAAACGCCTGCGCCGGGTCACGGACATGAAGGTACTGGTTTCCCGTGCGGGGAAAACCGAAATCCATAGGGTCTATGCCTTCATAAAACAGAATGCGCTTATTTTGAATTTCCTCAAGGGTTTTGGCGGTAAACTGTTCCGGTTTTGGCGCAAACAGGGCTTGCATTGAGGGAAAGGGGCTTGCAATGCTCAGGAACGCATCCGGTGTTTCCGAGAAATGGTAATCGAAGTTGATGTAACCGTAGAGTCCAGGCAACTTCTGCGCCTTCACCATCTCATTAAATGGTTTGGGGACCATTTCGATGTCCAGACCAGCAGCATCGGCTAGAGCACGGACCAGATCGACGACGATTCCACTGACTTCACCCGAGGCATTAACAAAGGTATAAGGAGCAAAGTTGTCGTCCACCTGGAAAATAACGTGACGATGCTGTTCCAGCCAGATCTGTTCCTGCGGGGTGAGCATCAGCGCAGCAGCGGTCTTGACCGGCGCAGCTGTAGCCTGGTCTTCCTGGAATAGAAATCCTGGCAGATTCCGTAAATCGCCTTCCTGACCGGCACGCAGCAGGGCTCTGGCCGCCAACTGGAGGCGTTCGTCGGGGATGGAACCCACAGGCATAGAGCGCGGCATGACCAGTTGCCGGGTTTTCTCCGCCTCATAACGCAACGCCTCCCGGCTCTTGCGCCGGGAATAACGCTCAAGAATCAGCTCGATGATCTCATCAGGGTGATCCAGGGCATAACGCCATCCGGCGTTGCTGGCTTCGATAAACGCCTTGGTCTGTTCCGGGTGAGCGGCGATCTGAGCAGCGGAGGTGAACAGATAAACATCGCCCAACCCCGGCATGTAACCGGTCAACTCGATGATTTGAAAGAGCACGCCTTTTTGCTGTAAGTAGAACGGTTCATTGCTCAGGAAAGCCGTCATCGCCTCCACTTCCCCACGGATGAAAGGTCCGCTATCAAAGGTGTGGGGTATGATGGTCAGGTTGACTCCAGGGACTAATCCTGCTTCCTGCAAAGCCGCCTGAAAGAGCGGCGAACGAAGGTCCTTATCGGCAATCATCAGTCGTTTGCCCACGAGATCATCAAGCGTGCGAATCCCAGGCTGGCCCAATACGACCAAGGGCGTCTTTTTAAAATAATTCGCTAGCAGCACGACCGGTTGTCCCATGAGCCGCCAGTTGATCACGCTGCTGTTGGCAATGCCATAGGTCGCCCGGCCTGACAGCACCTCATCGCGGACATCGAGTCCCTGCTCATATTCCCGTAATTCAACCTCCAGGCCCTTATCCCGATAGAAGCCCTTTTCGATCGCGGCATAGAAGCCAGCGAATTCAAACTGATGCTTCCAGATCAGTTGCAGGGAAACTTTAGTCAAAGGAGCCGGGTGGACTGAGTCGGCAGTCTGTGCAGTGGAGGGTGAGGCGTTTGCTGCAACGGCTTGAGCCGGATTGGTCCAAGCCCAAAGCAGACTCAGAATGAAAAGGGCTATCCCAACCTGCTTGAATGGCGTTAGTACTTTATAGAATAGAGCCATAGTCTTATAGGGTGCGTATTCCAGTCGATTCGGCCACCCATTCCGAGATGATTCGGCCACCGGTTCCGGGCCATTTGGCCGGACCGACGGAGCGCAGCGACGCAGGGCATGCTCTTATTACGCGCTGATAAGGGTTGCCGTCAATGGGGTTCGAGTTTTATGCAGGGATTCTCCCTTTAAGTGAATAAGATAAGCGCTATGGAGAAGCCGGTCGAGAATGGCGTCCGCCAGCGTGGGTTCCCCGCGCATACGGGGGAAACAGCGCCATCAACGCCCTGAGCGCAGAAACGGCGGGTCTATCCCCGCGCATACGGGGGAAACTGGAGGGTAACGGATTCTTCCAGACTGAGCTTGGGTCTATCCCCGCGCATACGGGGGAAACCGCAACGAGGCGAGACATGAACCACCCCAATCGGGTCTATCCCCGCGCATACGGGGGAAACCAATCCAGGGGCCACGACTGATGATGACTTCCGGGTCTATCCCCGCGCATACGGGGGAAACTTGTCCACGAGCTACTGTGCGATACCGCCGGGGGGTCTATCCCCGCGCATACGGGGGAAACGCTGGCAATGGATGCCCGTATCGTCGTGACCAAGGTCTATCCCCGCGCATACGGGGGAAACGGCGAAATTGGGATTCACGATTTCCGTGGTGAAGGTCTATCCCCGCGCATACGGGGGAAACGCCGAAAGCCGACACGACGACGGGCGAGCCGCAGGTCTATCCCCGCGCATACGGGGGAAACGCATAGCACCCACCTGTTTACAGGGTTGTTACGGGTCTATCCCCGCGCATACGGGGGAAACTGACCGCATTACCGCCTTTCATCAGCAGGAGGAGGTCTATCCCCGCGCATACGGGGGAAACAATGAGCAATTTATCCAATTGATGCAGACCCAGGGTCTATCCCCGCGCATACGGGGGAAACCACTGAGCCGGGGCCAGGCTATTTGCATTTCCCGGTCTATCCCCGCGCATACGGGGGAAACAAACGGATATTTCTTGTAAATGGACTCTGACCAGGTCTATCCCCGCGCATACGGGGGAAACGAGGGGGGGTTAGTCATGCTGCGGCTCTTGGAGGGTCTATCCCCGCGCATACGGGGGAAACTTGGAGCGGGCGCGGGCGCGGGCTTTTTTGATGGGTCTATCCCCGCGCATACGGGGGAAACGTCGGCGGCGTCTTTCGGGAAGAACGCCTTGGCGGTCTATCCCCGCGCATACGGGGGAAACAGACGACGAGGCGCTGTTCGCGAGCCTGCAAGAGGTCTATCCCCGCGCATACGGGGGAAACGTTCTGACCAGAAAAAGGAGACCGACATGAAAAGGTCTATCCCCGCGCATACGGGGGAAACGCATGGACGCTGAGCGGGATCTACAGAAAGACAGGTCTATCCCCGCGCATACGGGGGAAACGCTATGAGTCGCATTCGCACAATCAAGCCGGAAGGTCTATCCCCGCGCATACGTGCGTATTTCACTGATGCCGGCCATCCATTTCACGGGATGACGGCCGGCGAGTTCAGTCGAAGGCGGCAGCGTATTTCACTCGGTCGGAGCGCAGCGACGCAGTGGATGAGTGTTTACTGT
>Ga0116151_10006073_pt1 | contig 10314 bp, 6 predicted proteins | sample AD_UKC117_MetaG_FD_89893 | JGI IMG/M metagenome (GOLD analysis project Ga0116151, IMG submission 89893) | Active sludge microbial communities of municipal wastewater-treating anaerobic digesters from Hong Kong - AD_UKC117_MetaG | ecosystem: Engineered > Bioreactor > Anaerobic > Digestate... | reverse complement strand
CCGATGCTTTTTTCCCCACCGAAGCCGGTCTTGGGGCGACGCTGGCGACGAACCTCTCGGCCTTCGACTCCTTGCGCGGCAAGTTCACCGTGTTCTCAAACTTGGATCACGGGATGGGCGGCGGGCATTCGGGCACCCATGCGTTTCTGTCTGGAGTGCGTGTCCAGGAGGCCGCGGCGATGCCCAATGGCAATGTCACCCTCGATCAGTTCCTCGGAGTCGCCACCGCCGGACGGACGCGCTTCCCGGTTTTGAACACTTCGGCGGGCAGTGACAACGGCGGCTCTTGCGAGCTGTCCTGGACCCGCTCCGGCGTGTTGGTGCCACCGATCCAGACAGTGAGCGGCGTGTTTCGAAAGCTCTTCCTGGAAGAAGGCGCGGATCAGGCCACGGCAAGAAGTCAACGTTATGACCGGCAGGGATCGATTCTCGACGCAATCCAAGCCCAGGCAGAGGCGATGAACAAGCGGCTCAGCAAGCGGGACCAGACGAAGATGGATCAGTATTTCACGTCGGTGCGCGAGGTCGAGGCGGCCATTCAGCAGGAGCAGCAGTGGATTCATCGTCCGCGTCCGAAGATCAATATGGCAGAACCGAAAGATGGCCCGGTGACGCAGCAATTGCCCATCCTCTTTGATTTGATCACCCTGGCGCTGGAGACGGATTCGACGCATGTGGCCACCATCGAGATTCCTGGCGGCTTCGATGCCAAGGGCGTTGGCTTGGAGCCGAAAGGATATCACGCCTATTCGCATCATGGCAAGGAGCCCACCCTGATGACCGGGATGCGCAAGATCGAGAAGTATCAGATGGATCACCTCGCCCGTTTTGTGCACCGGCTCGACGAGCGCGGGCTGCTGGACTCCACGCAGGTGTTGTTCGGCAGCGGCATGGGAGACGGCAGCGCCCACACCAACTCAAACCTGCCCGTGCTTCTCGCGGGAGGAAGTCACCGGCATGTGACCCACGCCGTGATGCCCGCGGAGAAAGGCCAGCGTGTCCGGCTCAGCAATCTCTACCTGGCGGTGGCGCAACAGTTCGGCGTGGAAACGGAACGCTTCGGGCAGAGCACGGGAACCCTGAACACCTTCGGTGCTTGAACACGAAGTCCCCTCACCTGAAGCCATGAGCAATCCCCGCCAGAACCTGCCGGGTTTCCGGCGAGGCTGCGCCGTCTTTGCGCTTTGCCTCCCGTCTTTCATCTGCCGCGCCGAACCCGCCGGGCTGCCTGCGTTGATCCGGGAAAGCTGCCTGGATTGCCACGATGACTCCACGAAAAAAGGGAAGCTTTCGTTGGAAAGCCTCGACCCTTCGGTCAGCGATGCCAACGCGGCAACCTGGCTGCGTTGCCTGGAGCAAATCGAGCGCGGATTCATGCCGCCTGCTGACAAACCGCAACCGACGGCGGAAGACCGCGAGGCCGCGATTCTCGATCTGGAATCGCGGCTCGTGCGGCATCATTCGGCAAGGCCTCACCAAGACCAGCAGACCATCCTGCGTCGGCTGAATCGCGACGAATACCGCAACACGATCCGCGATCTGCTCCAGCTCGAACTTGGCAATGACCCGACGGCGGCATTTCCCGGCGACCAGCGCTCGCACGGTTTCGTCAGCAACGGCGGCACGCTTGTCACCTCGAGTTTTCTGCTGCGCCAATATCTGGAGGCCGCGGAGGACATCGTGGACCGCGCGGTCCAGTTCGGTCCGAAGCCTGAGAGCCGGCATTGGAACATGCGCCCGCCCTTTGACCGCACCACCGGAGCGGAGCAGCAGCAGACCATCGGCTACTACAAGAAGACCAAACAGCAGCAGACGTACCAGGACCTTTGCCAGCGTATCGGCGCCGGAGGCGCGCCTTATGCGATGTATCATCCGCTCGATGACATGAGCGACGGCGGTGCTCCCGTGAGTGGCTGGTACCGGGTGCGCCTCCAGGCGGAGGCAAAGTTCCGCCACGCTCTCGTGGAGAACGAGTTCAAGCGCTGGCGCTCGCTGTGGGACGCCTCCGAACCCATCCGTCTCTCCCTTTTCACCGCGACGTTGCAAGGGATCGATCCGGCCAACAAGGAGGCGCGAACCTTTGCCGCGACGCACGAGCAGGCGGGGCAGCGTCACATTGCGACATGGGATCTGCCCGACGACGAACGCGTCTGGCTGGAATGCCGCGTGTGGTTGGACCAGGGCCAGTTCCCGAGGCTAGGCTTCCCCAATGGCCCGACCAACTCGAACTACCGCATGAACGACTACTTCAATGAGCACGCCAAAGCCACGCTCGATGCCGCGGGCCTCGCTCAGTTTGAAGAGCGCAAGAAGCTCTATGGCGGATGGATCGGGTTTCACTTCGGCGAATCTCCGCGCATCCGGCTTTACGCCATTGAGGTCGACGGCCCGATCAATGAAACATGGCCACCGGCAAGCCATCGCATCATTTTTGGCGATCAGCCTTATCCGTCCAAGTCTGCGAACGAGGTGCTTCAGCACTTTGCCAGACTGGCTTGGCGGCGTCCCGTTCAGGAAGACGAGGTCGCGCCCATCGTGGATCTCGTCCAAGCCGCTGAAGCCAAGGGAATGAATCCACAAGCCGCCATCCGCGAAGGACTCAAGGCGGTCCTCTGCTCTCCCGGCTTCATTTATCGGGAGGAAAAGGACGATTCGCTGAACGGTTATGAAATCGCGTCTCGGCTGTCCTATTTCTTCTGGGCCTCCATGCCGGATCAAGGACTCCTCAAGCGTGCCCTGGCGGGTGAACTCCAGGATGCCGCCACCATCCATGCCGAGGCGCAGCGACTCCTCGCCGATCCGCGTTCGGATGCCTTTGTCGATCAGTTCCTCGACGGCTGGCTGCGGCTGTCGAAGCTCGGCTCCATGGCGCCGGATCCGCACCGCTTCGCCATCTACTATGACGACCACCTCGAACCCGCCATGCGCCAGGAAACGCGGCTCTACTTCCGGCATCTCCTGGATACCAACGGGCCGGTGGCGCGATTCCTCGATTCCGACTACACCTTTGCCAACAAGGAACTCGCGGGCCTTTACGGGATCGACCCCGACGCCTTCGCAAAGCAGAGCACCAGCGGAGGGGCAGACTTGGCGCCGCGCTATTTCAAACAGGACGGCGTTGGCGATTCGCCATCCACACGCTTCGCCCGCGTGAGCCTGACGGACCGTAGGAGAGGCGGACTGCTCGGTCAGGCAAGCCTGCTCACGCTGACCGCGAACGGTGTGGACACCTCGCCGGTCATCCGCGGAGCCTGGCTGCTGGAAAACATACTCGGCACTCCCCCGCCGCCGCCGCCGCCCGGAGTACCCGCCCTTGAGCCTGACATTCGCGGCGCCACGACCATCCGCGAGCAACTGCAGAAGCACCGCGAGAACGCCACCTGCCGTTCTTGCCACGCGCACATCGATCCACCGGGATTCGCGTTGGAGAGCTTCAACCCCATCGGTGGATGGAGAGGACACTATCGCATTGGCGATGCAAACATCCCCATCGACACCACCGGCAACTTCGAAGGCCAGGAGTTCAAAGACATCGTCGCGTTCAAAGCCGCCCTCATGAAGCGCGAGCCCGCCTTCGCCCGCTGCCTCGTCGAAAAACTCCTCAGGCACGCCCTCGGCCGCGAACTCGAGATCACGGATCGCCCCCACATTCGGCACATCCTCGAGACCGCCGCCAAGGACGGCTACCGCCTGCGCGACCTCGTTTTGCGGTGCGTGGAGAGCGAGATCTTTCGCCGGAAGTGAGATCAGCCGCAACACCATCGCCGACTTAATACCACTGCTCGCTCGGCAGTCCGGTTGGAGCGAAGGATGCGCCCCCCGGGTATGGCACGATCTCGCCGTGGAACTGCGCGAAAAAGAGCTGAGCGTGTTCGTCGAGGCCTAACCGGTGCAGCACTGGGCTACGCTCCATGGCGAGGCGCCGAAAACGAGCATCGGCTTGGGCGAGGGTGGCAACGGAAAGAGGGAGCTGGCGTGGCGGGATGACGACGTGAGCTTTGAACCACTGGAGGAGACCCAATGAGAAGTTTGGAGATTAACGGATGACATGAAAAAGTGCCTGATCATTTTCGCGCTGGTGCCGACGACATCCACCAGGCAGGCCCTCGACATCGAGTGGGTCGCGGTCGGTGGTTCGGGCAATGCACCGGACAAGTCGGGCAATGGCGCGGTGGCGGATGAGCTTCAATTCTCGAAACAGGAGGGCAGTGTGGAACAGGATGCGGAACTCCTGAACGCATTGGCGGTGAGGAGAAATCCTTTGCGGATTCCCAGCCGGTGGGGAGTTATCCATACTCTGCAAGCTATTACGGCACCTCTGATCAGGGCGGCATCGCCTGGGAGTGGATCGAGGCAGTCGTCTTTGATACGCGGCGCGGCATTCGGGGAGGTTGCATGACACATTATTCTGAGAAGCCAAAATCCCTCGCGCGCACCTCCTCCGGCCCGGCAACGAGGTATGCCTCCACGGGGTTTCGACTCCCCCGTTGCGTCACCGCAAAACCTATCGCCGACCTCACCGGCGCTCAGATAGCGTGCGCCGACCGCGAAACTGTCGAATCCATCATGCAGAGTGCCGCCTCCAACAATTACGGCCTCAAGACCCTCATGCACGCGGTGAACCTGCGCCACCTTTTCCCTCACCCGTAAAATGACGATGTTCCGCCATTCAGTCTCTTGGCTCCTCGCGGTGCCCGCGGCCTTGGCGGTCGCGGCGGCAACGCGGGCAGAGGAACCCCTGCGCTTCAATCGCGACATCCGTCCGATCCTCTCCGACAACTGCTTCAGTTGCCATGGGCCGGATGTAAAGCATCGCAAGTCCGGTCTGCGTCTCGATGTGCGCGAGGAGGCGCTCAAGGAACTGGAATCAGGCGCCATTGCCATCGTGCCTGGCGCTGCGGGCAAGTCGGCATTGTGGACACGCATCAGCAGCACGGATGAGGATGTCGTGATGCCGCCGCCGAAGTCGCACAAGACGGTGACGCCGGAGCAGAAGGAAAAGCTCCGGCAATGGATCGAACAGGGCGCGAATTATGAGCGACACTGGTCCTTCCTGCCGCTTGCGCCAGTAAAGCTTCCGGTGGTCAGCCGTCCCGAATGGCCGCGCAACGGCATCGATCGATTCATCCTCGCAAGGCTGGACAGCGAAGGCCTTGCCCCGGCGCCCGAAGCGGCAAAGGAGACCCTGATTCGCCGGGTGTCCCTTGATCTCACCGGCTTGCCGCCGACGCCGGCGGAGGTGGAGGCTTTCCTCGCCGACTCCTCGGAAAAGGCATATGAAAAGGTCGTTGATCGACTGCTGAAGTCACCACACTATGGCGAGCGCATGACGGTGGACTGGCTGGACGCGGCACGCTTTGCCGACACGAACGGCTACCAAGTGGACCGTGACCGAGAACTCTGGCCATGGCGCGACTGGGTGATGGGCGCGTTCAATCGCAACCTGCCGTTCGATCAGTTCACCATCGAGCAACTCGCGGGCGATTTGCTGCCGCAGCCGACGGTCGACCAGAGGATCGCCACGGGCTTTCACCGCAACCACATGATGAACGAGGAGGGCGGCGTCATCGCGGAGGAGTTTCTCGCGGAATACACCGCCGACCGTGTCGAGACGACGGCGGCCGTGTGGCTGGGGCAGACCTTCAATTGCTGCCGCTGCCACGACCACAAGTTCGATCCGTTCACGCAGCGGGACTTCTATTCGTTGAAGGCGTTCTTCCACAACGTCAGTGAGAAGGGCGTCGGCAGCTACGGCTCGCCCATTCGAGTGAACAACCCGCCCTTCCTCAAACTGCCGACGGCGGAGCAGACGCAGAAGCTTGCCGCGCTCCAAATCGACATCGCATCAGCGAACCAACAGCTCAGCACAGTCTCCGCCGACCTGGCGGGTGATCACACGGCGTGGGCGCATCGGCTCATCACGGAGCCTGTGAGATGGACACCGGGTGAACTGGTGAACGTCGAAACGGGCCCAGCGAAGTCAGCAGTGAAGGGCGACTCCGCTCAGATCGAGCCGCCAACTCCGGGCGCCTCCTTCACGGTTGCGTGCGATGTGCGCGTGCCTGTCGGGCGCGTCACGGCACTGAAAATCCAGTGTGCGCATGCCGGGCTGGGAGGATCGGCGCGGTGGCTGGATGTGCGCGTCACTGCAGGCAACCAATCGCTGAAGCTCCGCGCCATCGAGAGCGGCGACTCGCTCGCGGCGGCTGAAATCACCAAGACGCTCGACGGGGCGAAACAGACGTTTGCGAACATCTCGCCAGGCGCGAGCAAGCCGGTCGAAGGTGTGTTTGAACTGGCGGATCCCGTGGCGAGCAACGGGACAATCATATTGCGCGTCGTCATTGATGCCGGCTACGGCTCCGGACCGATGCTCTGGCGCATCGCGACGACCGACACGTCTGCCGACTTGCTGGTTCCGTCCACGATTCTCGCGATCGCGAAGAAGGACACCGCGGCGCGCACGGCGGCTGAGAAGAAGCAGCTGGACGACTACCATGCACTGCAAAGCCCGGCCCGGCGCGCGATCACGGACCGGATCTCCGCGCTCTCGCAGCAAAAGGACACGCTCGATCGCGAAGTGCAGACGACCCTGGTGATGGACGAACAGTCGGCGGGGCGAAAGACGTTTGTGCTCCTGCGCGGCGCTTACGACAAGCCCGGGGACGAGGTCACCGCAGCCACGCCTGCCGTGCTGCCCGCCATGGCGTCTGATTTGCCAAAGAATCGACTCGGCCTCGCCCGTTGGTTGGTCGATCCGGCGAACCCGCTTCCGGCGCGTGTGATCGTGAACCGATTCTGGCAATCCGTCTTCGGCACGGGCTTGGTGAAGACCAGCGAAGACTTTGGCGCGCAGGGGGAAGCGCCGAGTCATCCCGAATTGCTCGACTGGCTCGCGTCGGAGTTCATCCACACCGGCTGGGACGTGCAGGGGATGATGAAACTGCTCGTCACGAGCGCGGCCTACCGTCAAAGCTCGCGCCTCACCGCCCAGCTGTGCGAGCGTGACCTGGAAAATCGCCTGTTGGCGCGGGGACCTAGGATCCGTCTGTCGGCCGAGTTCTTGCGTGATCAGGCGCTCGCGGCAAGCGGACTGCTGTTGGAGAAAACGGGCGGTCCTTCGGTGAAGCCGTATCATCCGCCGGGACTTTACGAGCAAGTCGTCGCGGGCAGCAGCGCGGGCACTTATGTGCAGGGCAAGGGCGATGACCTCCACCGCCGCAGCCTCTACACCTACTGGAAGCGCAGCGTGCCGAATCCCGGGATGCTGCTTTTCGACGCGCCGTTTCGCGAATCCTGCACCCTTCGCCGTCCGCGCACGAACACACCGCTGCAGGCGCTCAACCTCATGAACGACCCGACCTACGTGGAAGCCTCGCGCTTCCTCGCGCAACGCATGATGCAGGAAGGCGGTGAAACGGTGGATACCCGCCTTGCGCATGGCTTCCGACTGCTGCTCGCGCGCCAGCCCGCCCCCGAGGAGGGTTCCATTTTCCGCGCCGCGTATGAACGCGCCCGGTCGGATTTTGCAAACGATCACGAGGCCGCGAAGGCACTGCTCGGCGTTGGCGAGGCGACAACGGAGGCGAGTTTGGATCCCGTAGAACTCGCCGCTTTCACGTCGGTCGCCAGCATCATGCTCAACCTCGACGAAGTCATCACCAAGGAATGAACCCCATGCATCCTGAAGCGCTTCACAACGCCCTCTCCCGCCGTCACTTCCTGAACCGCGGCAGCACCGGCATTGGCGCCGCCGCCTTGGCATCGCTGCTGAAGCCTCGTCTCTTCGCTGCCGCGCAGACGCCGCACTTTCCTGCCAGAGCGAAACGCATCATCTGGCTCACACAGGCGGGAGCGCCCTCGCAGTTGGACTTGTTCGATTACAAGCCGGGACTGGCGCCGCAGTTCGACAACGATCTGCCTGGCTCGGTCCGCGGAGAGCAGCGCCTCACCGGCATGACCTCCGGACAGAAACGCTTTCCCGTCGCGCCTTCGGTGTTCAAATTTCAGCAGCACGGACAATCGGGTCTGTGGTTGAGCGAGTTGCTGCCGCACACCGCGAAGTTCGCGGACGAGATTTGCGTGGTTCGTTCGCTGCACACCGAGGCCATCAATCACGACCCCGCGATGACCCTGTTGCAAACCGGCCACCAAATCGGCGGGAGGCCCGCCTTTGGCGCTTGGGCATCCTATGGTCTCGGATCGGAAAATGCAGACCTCCCCGCGTTCGTCGCGATGATTTCGCGCCCCAGTGGTCCGACGAATGCGCAACCTTTGCACGAACGCATGTGGGGCAGCGGCTTCTTGCCCTCGAAGTATCAGGGGGTGCGCATGAACTCCGGAAAAGATCCCGTGCTCTTTCTCTCAAACCCGCCGGGCATCACGACAGGTCGACGCCGCGCGATGCTCGACGATGTCGCGGCGCTGAATCGCCTAAAATTCGCGGATTATCAGGACCCCGAGACACAGGCCCGCATCGACCAGTATGAAATGGCCTTCCGCATGCAGGCCGCCGTGCCCGAGCTGGCCGATCTGTCGAAGGAGCCGGCGCATATCTTCGAGCGCTATGGTCCCGAGTCTAAGAAGCCCGGCAGTTACGCGGCGAACTGCATTCTTGCCCGCCGCCTCGCCGAGCGCGGTGTGCGATTCATCCAGCTTTATCATCGCGGTTGGGACCAACACAACAACCTGCCCAGCGGTATCAGAAGCCAGTGCTACGACACCGACCAGCCCACCTCCGCGCTGCTGGGCGAACTCAAGGAGCGCGGCCTGCTCGAAGACACCCTCGTCATCTGGGGCGGCGAGTTCGGCCGCACCGTGTATTCCCAAGGAACGCTCACAAAGGACAACTATGGTCGCGACCATCACCCGCGTTGCTATAGCATCTGGATGGCGGGCGCAGGGGTGAAAGGCGGGAACGTCTTTGGAGAGACCGACGAGTTCAGCTACAACATTGTCAAAGACCCCATGCACATTCACGACCTCAACGCCACGGCGCTGCATCTCCTCGGCATCGATCACACCATGCTCACCTACCGCTTCCAGGGCCGCGACTACCGCCTCACCGACGTGCGGGGCGAGGTCGTGGCAGCAATTCTCGCCTGAGGGTGGCCGAGCAAATCTCAGGGCATGCGAGATCGTTCCTCACCCGTTTTCCTTCAGCAGGAACCCCACCCAACATGAAAAGCGTCACTTCCACCACCCTGCGCCCCCTCTCCCGGGGTGCAATGCACAGGGGCACCGGCATCACGCTCGCCCTGCCGTGGCTCGATGGCATGGCGCTCGCGCTCGCCGCGGACCCGCCATCGCGCTGGGATCCCCGGGTGCAAAGGCGACAGCAGACGGGCAGGGAAGCAGGCAGATTCGGCACCAGCAAAAAAGAGATTCTCGCGGGACTGGAGACCGTGCGATGCTCATTTCACTTTCATGGCTTGGTCCGATTTGAAAAATGAAACCTGTCTTCACACTCCCGATCGCCTGCCGTTCGCTCCACTTCCTGCTGCTGTGGATGATGGTCGATAGCGCGGCCGTCGTCCAAGCTTCGGAGGAGGAAGCCATTTTCCGCGACCGGGTCGAGCCGATCCTGCGACAGCGCTGTTATGAGTGCCATTCCCACGCTGGCAAAATCAAGGGCGGGCTGGTTCTGGATTCGCGCTCGGGCTGGCAGTCGGGCGGTGAGAGCGGTCCGGCGCTGGTGCCCGGGTCAGTGGAAACGAGCCGCCTCATCGCGGCGGTGCGCTATCGGAATCCCAATTTGGAGATGCCGCCGAAGGCGAAGCTGCCGGAAAGCGAGATCGCCATCTTGGAGCAATGGGTTGCCACCGGTGCCCATGATCCGCGCGAGGCAATGGCGGAAGTGGCCGTCCCCAAACAGGGCATTGATGTGGAGGCAGGACGCAAACACTGGGCCTACCAGCCGGTGCGTGACCCTGCTCGGCCTGCGGTCCGCGACTCATCTTGGCCGCTGAATGAGGTGGATGTCTTCATCCTCGCAAAACTGGAGGCGGCGGGCATCAAACCCAACGCAGAAGCCGACGCCCACACCTGGCTGCGGCGGGTGACCTTTGACCTCACCGGTCTGCCGCCCACGGAGGCGGAGATCGCGGCCTTTGTCTCGGATCGTTCGCCGCAAGCGCAGGAGCGCGTCGTGGATCGCTTGCTGGATTCGCGGGCTTATGGCGAACGTTGGGCGCGGCACTGGCTGGACCTCGTGGGCTATGCGGAGCAGATCGGCACCGAGGGAAAAATCTTCGCTGAGCATGCGTGGCGGTATCGCGACTATCTGGTGGATGCCTTCCAGAGCGACAAGCCGTT
>Ga0116151_10006070_pt1 | contig 10316 bp, 10 predicted proteins | sample AD_UKC117_MetaG_FD_89893 | JGI IMG/M metagenome (GOLD analysis project Ga0116151, IMG submission 89893) | Active sludge microbial communities of municipal wastewater-treating anaerobic digesters from Hong Kong - AD_UKC117_MetaG | ecosystem: Engineered > Bioreactor > Anaerobic > Digestate... | reverse complement strand
GAAGTACAGGTTCAAGCGGCGGGAGGGGTTCGACCTGAAGACGTCCAGGATTCCGGGAAGGTTCTTTGAGACCATCTCCACCATGGGGATGGTCGATCCCGAGACGATCGATACGATGATGGAGATTTACCGAAAGCGGAGAGGATGGTAGACCGACGGGCGCGGCCTAGAGCCCGGCCGCGCTTTTGCCGTCCTAAGCGAGATGTGCGATATTCCAGAAATTCCTGAGAAATCCAAATACGGCGGTGTCATGATTGATCTACACCATAACCCTCAACCCAGCCCTGGACCGAACCCTCTGGATCAACGAGATTCGAGAGGACGTATCAAACCGGATCATTCGAGAGGAGAGCTACGCCGGTGGCAAGGGGATCGACGTCTCCAAAGTCCTGACAGCCCTGGGCGTTGAGAACAAGGCTCTCGGCTTCATCGCGGGCTTTGCCGGCCGGCAGCTGGAGGCCCAGCTGATCAGGGACGGAACCAGGTGCAGCTTCATCCCCGTATCCGGGGAGACGAGAATCAACATCGTCATCCACGAGCTGGTCACCGGAAGGCAGATAATCCTCAACTCCGCCGGCCCCGAGGTGAAGCCCTTCGAGCTTCTGGAGATCACCGACGTCGTCAGGAGGATGGAGGACCCCGAGTTTGTGAGCATCGGAGGGAGCCTTCCGCCGAGAGCCCACCCCGATATCTACCGGAAGATCATCGAGACCGCCCGGCTCCGGGGCGCCAAGGTGGTCCTGGACGTCGATCGGGAGGCCCTCAAGATCGGGATCCAGGCAAAGCCCGACGTGATCAAGCCGAACATCCACGAGCTTTCCAGCCTGGTGGGAAGAAAGCTTGAGAAGAGAGCGGAGATCCTGGAGGCCGCCCGGGAGATAAACAGGAAGGGCGTTGAGATCGTCCTCGTCTCCATGGGGCCGAGGGGGATCCTCCTCGTCTCCGACGGGAAGGCCTACCAGGCGGCCCCCCCCTCGGTAGAGGTGGTGAACACCATCGGGGCGGGAGACTCGTCGGTGGCAGGGTTCATCTGCGGCCAGGTCTCAGGAAGAGACCTCAAAGAGTCCCTGATCCTCGCGACCGCCGCCGGGACAGCGACTACCTTGCGGCAGGGGACCGCCCTCGCCCAGAAGGAGGACGTCGAGACGATCGTGCCCCAGGTGAAGCTTGAGATCATCTCGGAGGAGTGAAAAGTAGGGAGTGAGGATCATGACCATCAAAATCGGACCTGAAGACGTCTTGGTGCCCCTGGACGTACCGCCCGAAAGGCGCGACGATTACGTCGACAACTACCTCAGGATTACAAAGAATACCGGCCGGCTGATGCTCTTTGCTGGAGACCAGAAGGTCGAGCACCTGAACCGGGACTTTTTCGGCCCCGGGATCAGCCCCGAGGACGGCGACCCCGAGCACCTCTTTCGGATCGCGAAGCGGGGGAGGATCGGGGTCTTTGCAGCCCAGCTCGGCCTCATCGCGAGGTACGGGATGGACTACCCCGAAGTCCCCTACCTCGTCAAGCTGAACTCCAAGACAGACCTCGTCAAGACCGACCAGATGGACCCCGTCAGTCGCCAATTGGTCGACGTGGACCAGGTGGCAGACTTCGCCGACGACAGTGGCCTCGACGTTCTGGGGGTGGGCTACACGATATACCTGGGAAGCGAGCGCGAGGCAGAGATGCTCCGGGAGGCGGCTCAGATCGTCTATCGGGCCCATCGCCAGGGCCTCGTCACCGTCCTCTGGATCTATCCCAGAGGCAAAGCCGTCATTGACGAAAAAGACCCCCACCTGATCGCGGGGGCGACGGGGGTTGCCGCAGCTCTCGGATCGGACTTCGTCAAGGTCAGCTACCCCAAAAAAGAGGGCGAAATGTCCGAGGAGATCTTCAAGGAGGCGGTGGCAGCCGCCGGGCGGACGGGAGTCGTCTGCGCCGGGGGCGCGAGCCGCGACCCGGCATCCTTCCTCCAGCAGCTCCATGACCAGATCCACGTCAGCGGCGCGGCCGGCAACGCCACCGGGAGGAACATCCACCAGAAGGACCTCGACGAGGCTGCCAGGATGTGCGACGCCATAAGTGCGATCACCCTCGACGACGCCTCCGTCGAAGAGGCCCTGAGGATATACAAAGGAAACTGATGGAGACAAGAGAGTGAGGCAGGCCATAGTTCTCGCGGCGGGGGAGGGGAGACGGTTGCGGCCCCTAACCGCCACACTTCCCAAGGCGATGCTTCCCGTCGGCGGAAAGCCCATCCTCGAAAACATTCTGGAGAGGGCGAAGGAGGCAGGGGTCGAGAAGTTCGTCATCGTCGTCGGCCACAAAAAAGAGAAGATCATCGACCACTTCGGCGACGGAAGCGATCTCGATGTCGCAATCGAGTACGTCGTCCAGGATGAAGGGCTCGGGACAGGCCGCGCCCTCCTTTCTGCCGAGGAGCTGGCAGAGGATCGGTTTCTGGTCATGAACGGCGACGTCCTCTGCGACGCCGCCTCCCTGGAGAGGATGGTGGAGGAGGGGGGGCCCGCCGTCGCGACGGCTCGGGTCGAAGACCCGGACCCTGAGAGGGACTGGATCTTGAAGATTGCGGATGGTTTTCTCAAAACGGTGGACGGGAAGGAGAGAGCTCCCTCGTCCGCCCTGATCTTCGCCGGAATCTCCCTCCTCGATCGAAGGATCTTCGACGCCCTCCGAGCAGTCATTCCGTCCTCGGATGAGGGGCGCCGGGAGCTGGATCTGATGGAGGGGGTGCTCTCACTTCTCGCCGATGGTGTCCAGATCCGGGCGGTGGAGGTTGAGAGCTGGATCGAGATCGTCCTTCCCTGGGACATCCTAGAAGCGAACGAGACCGTTCCCCCGGAATCCCGCGGAGTCCTCGGCGAGGTGGACGGTGGGGCGACCCTCGCCGGCGAGGTCGCCGTGGGCAAAGGGACGGTGATAAGGTCCGGCTCCTACCTGGAAGGGCCTGTGGTGATCGGGGAGGGGTGCGAGATCGGGCCAAACTCCCTCATTCGAGGGCCGTCATCGTTGGGAGACGGCGTCCGGGTCGGCACCGGCGCGGTGATAGAGAGGAGCGTCATCATGGAGGGGACGGAGGTCTCCCACCTCTGCTACGTCGGAGACAGCGTCGTCGGCCCCGGATGCAGCCTGGGGGTCGGGACGATCGTCGCCAACAGGCGTCACGACGGGTCGGAGGTCGTATCTTACGCCGAAGGGAAGAGGGCCGAGACCGATCGGAGGACCCTCGGCGCCGTCCTCGGCGAGGAGGCGAAGACCGGCGTCGGTACGCTCGTCTACCCCGGTACGGTGATCGAGGCGGGACGGTGGGGAAGGCCCGGAGAGGTCCTCTGGGGGCGCGTCGAGGCGGAAAGAGGCGAAGACGGCATGGCAGAAGAGGAGCACTCCCCTGATAAAGCCGGAGCGGAAGATGGGGTGGGCCGCCCCACCGACGAGAGAGAGGCTGAAGAGAAGGCGGGGGCGGAGAAGGAAAACGACAAGACCTCCGCCGCCGGAAATATCGGGAACCGACCGGGTGATATCGATGGGAAAAAAGAAGAACCGACTGGCCTTTGAAGTGAGCCCCTACCTCCTCCAGCACGCGGAAAACCCCGTTGACTGGCGTCCGTGGGGGGAGGAGGCATTTCGGAAGGCGAGGGAGGAAGATAAGCCGGTCTTCCTGTCAATAGGCTACTCCACCTGCCACTGGTGCCACGTCATGGCCCGCGAGTCATTCGAGGACGAGGATGTGGCGAGGCTCTTGAACGCCAACTTCGTCTGCATCAAGGTGGACCGGGAGGAGCGGCCCGACCTCGACGGGATCTACATGAAGGTCAGCCAGATGATGACCGGGGGAGGAGGCTGGCCCCTGAACGTCATCCTCACCCCCGACAAGAAGCCCATCTTAGCGGCCACCTACATCCCGAAAGAGACGAGGTACGGGAGGATCGGGATGCTCGACCTCATCCCCCGGATCAGGCTGCTGTGGAGGAACGAGAGAAGCGAGCTTCTCAGATCGTCGGAGGAGATAACAGCCGCCCTCAGAGAGCCGCTCCCGGAGATTCCGGGGATGAGGCTCGACGAGTCGGCGATCAGGTCGGCATACCAGAACCTCGCAGCCCGCTTCGACGCCGCAAACGGCGGGTTTGGGGGCGCGCCGAAGTTCCCCTCGCCCACCACCTTCCTCTTCCTCCTCCGCACATGGAGGAGGACCGGCGACCCCGCCAGCCTTGCCATGACCGAGATCACCCTCAACTCCATGAGGAGGGGCGGCATCTTCGACCAGGTGGGGTTCGGCTTTCACCGCTACTCCACCGATGCGGGGTGGCTTCTCCCCCACTTCGAGAAGATGCTCTACGACCAGGCGATGATCTCCCTCGCCTGCCTGGAGGCGCACCAGGCAACGGGAAAGGCAGAGTACGGCAGAATCGCAGAGGAGGTCTTCGCCTACGTCCTCAGGGATATGACCGCCCAAGAAGGGGGGTTTTACTCCGCAGAGGATGCCGACAGCGAGGGGGAGGAGGGAAAGTTCTACCTCTGGACCCTGAATGAGCAAAGAGAGGTCCTCGACGAGGAGGAGGCGGACCTGGTGGCGAGGATCTTCGAGGTCCGGGCGGAAGGCAACTTCTTGGATGAGCCGACGGGCCGGCTCACCGGAAAGAACGTCCTCCATTCAAAGAGGCTCATGGCGGATCACGCCCGAAATCTGGGGATCCCGGAGTCCGACCTGAGAGAGAGGCTGGAGGTCGCCCGCAAAAAGCTCTTTTCTGCTCGGGAGAAGAGGGTTCGGCCCAACAAAGACGACAAAATCCTCGCCGACTGGAACGGCCTCATGATCGCTGCCCTCGCCCGGGGTGCCCAGGTTCTGGACCGAGAGGACCTGGAGGTCGCGGCGTCCCGGGCCGCAGACTTCATCCTCGAAGATATGAGGGATGGGAAGGGCCGGCTCCTACACCGCTACCGGGAGGGCTCCGCAGGGATTCTGGGGAACCTGGACGACTACGCCTTTCTGATATGGGGGCTGATCGAGCTTTATGAGGCGGGCTTCAAGACCAGATACCTCGAAGCCGCCCTCACCCTCGCCCGAGATATGGTGAGAAGGTTCGGCGACGGGGAGAAAGGAGGCTTTTACTTCACGCCGGAAGACGGCGAGGATCTGATCCTCCGCAAGAAAGACGGCATCGACGGAGCCCTCCCATCCGGGAACGCCGTCGCCGTCCTGGACCTTTTGAGGCTGGCTAGGATGACGGGCTACCAGAGGCTCGAAGATGTCGCCTCGAATGCCTTGAAGGCATTCACACCTCAGGTGAGGGGGCTTCCCGCGGCACACCTCCACCTCCTTTCTGCCCTGGACTTCTTCCTGGGACCGTCGACGGAGGTGGTGATCGCCGGAGATCCGGGTTCTCCGGAGACGGCGGCGATGATAAAAGCCCTCAGGTCGAAGTATCTGCCGAGGATGGTGGTCATCTTGAGGCCTGAAGGAGAGCGCCCAAAGATCGCTGAGATAGCCGACTTCACGGCGGATATGACGATCCTGGACGGCAGAGCGGCCGCCTACGTCTGCTCGGGGAACGTCTGCCAGAGGCCGACGACGGATCCTGGAGAGGTGCTTGATATCCTAGACGGCGCAGCCGGGGGATCTTAGGGGCCAAATCCGGGTTTTTGAGCTATGAAAAGCTTATTAATATGGTTGGACGAAATTAGTGCCCGGCAGCGGGGTGAAAAAGCTGCCATCATCGGAGTGGGAAAAAAGAAGGTGTTAGATTGAACCTCAGACGTATTGCTCTATCGATGCTCATCGCCATCACCCTCATATCAGGACTTTCACTGGCAGAAGATGCCAACGTATCGATTAACGAAAGCGAGATCGCTCCGGCGGAAGGCGTCGATGCGACGGCTAATGCAACCGATGCCGAGTCGTCCGCATTAGAGGACGTTGCAACCCAAACGGCCCAGTCCCTCGAAGGCTCCTGGATTCTGACGATGGACGACGCCCGGGTCTCCATGGTCTTGTACCAGTCTGGTGCCATCCTATTCGGCGCCGCCAACTCCGACTCCCCCGAGCCCTGGAACGCCGTGGTCTCCGGATCGATCTCCGGTGACGTAGCGAACCTCAGGATCTTCTCCATCCAGGACGGCTTCCTCGTCTCGACTATGGTCGCCGGGACCGCCCAGGACGGCTCCTTGACTGGAAGCTTCGTCCAGTCAGACAGCCAGGGTAGGGTCAATCAGGGAACCGTCACCGGCTCTTTGATCAGCCCTGACGCCTCGGGATACGAGCCCGCCAACGTCCCCGCCGCAACCACTGCCACCACCACCGCCGCCACCACCACCAACACGATAGCTGCGGCCGCGACGACGGAACCTGCAGACGCAGGAGACGCCACCGCAACCGAGACCTCCGACGAGGAGACCAGTATACTGGACGTGACCACAGTAGCGGACACCATAACCAGCACCTGGACTGGATTTGAGATCTGAAGTTGCGATTCCCAGGAGGGACCGCAACCTCAAACTCATTTTTGTGAGAACTCCAATTTTTGCGTTCATTTTTGCATTCCGTTCGTTTGCATTCTGTTCGTCATATCTCCGTGGATTTTGTGCACCTCTTTGTCCGAAAGAATTTTAATCTCGCGCTGCCAATAAAAGAGCATGAGACGATCATTGGCGGTTATTCTGTTGATGCTCCTGGCAGGTCAGGCCGAGGCCTCGGTCTTCTTCAAGATCGTGGATACGCCGACGATTTACGTAAGCCCCGGAGGGGAGACGGGCTTCAACGTCTCCGTCCATAACCTGGGGAGCGAGAGCACCTATGCGGGCCTTAAGTTCAGCAACATTCCTGAGGGGCTCTCGATAGTCGGACCCCGGTGTACGAAGTGGGTCGATGCGGGAACGATCCTCGAGTTTGACTGTCAGCTGAAGGTGGAGGCGGGGGCCATCCCTCCGGGAAACTACACCTTCGAGGTCGGGATCGTGGCCAAGGGCGCCCCCCCTGAATGGACGCCGGTCCAGGTTGTCGTGAGCGAGGATAGAGCCCTACCCGACGAGTCCGAGGACGGAGAGGCGGGGCTGGCAGAGCCGGAAGAGGAGTATCCTCCCTGCCCCATAGTCAGAGATGTTGGAGGAGACGGCGGCGAACCCGTTCCCGTGGAGGGAGAAGAGGAGAGTGAAGGCATTCCGGGCTTCGGGATCGGCGCCGCCCTGGGGGCGGTGGCCCTCCTGGTGATCTCGGGGAGGATCAGGAGACGGTAGGAGTGGTCACAGAATCCGGCCTTCCATCTCCCAGCCCAGCATCTCTTTTATGATGAGGTAGCTCATCTCCGGCGGGATCGCCCCCACCTCGGTGCAGATGACGTCGATGTACTGGTGCGGGGTGACGTCGAAGGCCGGGTTTCTCACCCGGACGTGCTTGAGTTCCGAGATGGCGGGGTAGACCTCCTTGGCGGCCCTCATCTCGATGGGGACTAGCTCGCCCATGAGGGTTTGGGGGCTGAACTTGTAGGTCTCCGCCGCCACCATGAAGCTCGTCCTCGCTTCGTGAGCAGCGAGGGCGATCGCGGCGGTCCCGATCTTGTTGACGAGGGAGCCGTTGGCGGTGATCACGTCCGCCCCCACGATCACCTCGTCAACCTCGTTGATGACGGTCCTCACCGCCGAGTCGACGACGAGCTCTGTATCGATCCCCCAGCCGTCGAGGGCCTTTATCGTCAGGTGGCCCTGATACCTGGGGCGCGACTCGGTGGCGATGACCCTTATGTCCTTGCCCGAGTCGAAGGCGGTCTTGATGATCGAGAGGGCGACCGAGGAGTTGCAGTGGGTGAGGATCGTATCGCCGTCTCTGACCCTGCGGCTTCCGATCTCGCCGATCCGCTCGACTGCCAAAAGCGACCGTTCGACGAATTCGTCGGCGTTCTTCGCAAGAGAAGCTCGGACCGATTCCACGTCGTCCCCACGGTATCGCATCACCATCCTGATGGCGTTTGATAGCGAGACCGCCGTCGGCCTCGTATCGAGCAGGATATCGGCGGCCCTGCCGACCTGGGCGTTGAACTCCTCGATCCCGGCTGGCTCGATGGAGAGGGCGAACTCCTTCAGCGCCCCGGCCGCGGCCCTGCCGATGAGGGCGGCGCCCCGGATCTCCATCGACCTGATCTTCTCGGCCGTATCCAGCAGATCTTCCATTGGGCGGGTCATGTCGTGGACTTCCCCGTTCAGGCCGAGGCGAGGAGCTTCGCGAACTTTGCGACCCGCTCGCCGAGCTTTCGGCAGGCGATCAGGGCCCCGGCGTCTGGCGCTCCGACGGCGACGGCGCCGTAGTGGCCGCCGGTCTCGATGGGGTCTCCGACGATGATCATCCCGTGGATCAGCATAGCCTCGATGATGGAGATGAGCGTCGTCTCGTTTCCGCCCGAGAGGCTTCCCGAGGATGTGAAGGCCGCGCCGACCTTGCTCTCCAGCTTGCCCCGTACCCTGACCGATTTGTCGATGAAGCTCTTCATCTCGGCGGAGAGGGTACCAAAGTAGGTGGGGGCCCCGAAGACGACGCCGTCGGCGGCCGCGAGGTCCTCCACTGTCGCCTCGTCGACCTTCTTCATAACCACGTCGGCTCCACCGTTACGCGCGCCCTCGGCGACGGCCTCCGCCATCTTTGCGGTGTTCCCGCTTCGAGAATGATAGACTACCAGCAGCTTTGTCATCTAATTCACCTCAAGATTATACTCAACTCAGAGCTCGATTCGATTATATCTTCTGCCTTCACTCTTAAAGTTCCTTTGATCAAAATCCAGCCCCCACCAGGCTGCAACCCAGCGGCTCACCCGCTCATCCTCACGACCCTCACGGCTCGCCTCTCCTCAAGATTATCCGGTCTCCCTCCTCGACGCCGGGAAATATGTCGAGGCCGGAGACGATCCTCCCGATGTGGTTGACCGCCGAGTAGGGCTGGGACCCGCCGTAGAAGATGCAGAAGGCCGAGCCCGGCGACCAGTAGGAGACGTCGCCCTCCTCCGCCTGCGGCGAGGGGTTCTCGTCGGCCAGTCTGAAGGGCAGGCCGAAATAGACCTCCTCCTCCCACACCTGGGCACTCGCCTCCAGGGGGAGCCTTTCGAGTATTTCCCGGGCGGTCTTTGGGTTTCGGTCGTCGATCTCCGCCAGGGCCGCGCCCTTCCCCTCCACAGCGATCTCGATGAACTTCATTGATGCGCCTACCTTCTTCTTACGATGTTTCGCAGATTGTATGATCCCCAGAATGACTTAATTCCCCGCTCGAAATTCCCTACTCGACATCTTCTGGAAAGAGCTTCTTTCCTTTTTCAGTGAACTCGATGATGCCAAGCTGCTTTAGGAAGTCCAGCTCGTCGTCGACCTCCCATCCCTCCGCAAGCTTGCCGTCGGCTATGCGCCAGATGAAGACCATCATCATCGTCACCTTCTTGCCGGTGGGGGGCAGCGAGACCCCGAAGAGATTCCATTCGCCCGTATGAGTCCCCGTGGCCTCGACCCGGACCCAGACCTTATCCCCTTCAGCGATGATATCCTCAATATTTTCATGCCAATCGGGGAAGCCTTCGAAGGCCAAGGTGAAGAGCTGCTTGAAGCTTTCGAGGCCCCGCTGTTGATGGGCGTGATCGACGTAATCGGGCGCCACCAGATCGTCAAACAAATCCAAATTTCGATTATTGTAGGCTTCAATGAACCTGTGAACGATCGCCTTGTTCTCTTCTGATGACATGGAAAATCACTCCTCTTTGAATTCTTCTTTTTTAATACTTAAGATTGTTGTCCAAAAGCTCTATCACGATTCGACTGCACACTCTCGCGCCATCATCTGGCAACATAATTTTAAGGTATTGAGCCCATGAATATAGGAGAATCCTGGTGGTGAGATCCTGACTTCAGAAAAAGAGATCCTGGACCGGCTGGATGATCAGCAAAGATGGTACAGCAGCAAGAGCAGATGGAACCAGAGATGCTTCAAGCGGCTCAAGACCACCGAGATCGTCGCCGCCGCCCTCATACCTTTCGCCGCAGGATTTTTGAGCGATGCATGGGTCGCGGGTGTCCTCGGCGTGATCGTCGTCATTCTTGAGTCGGTGCAAGGGCTTTACCAGTTCCAGCAGAACTGGACGAGCTACCGCTCCACCTCCGAGAGTCTGAAGCACGAGAAGTTCCTCTGGCAGGCCAAGGCCGGGCCCTACAAAAATCCCGACAATACCAGCGCCGAGGCCATATTCGCCGAGAGGGTCGAGGCGCTGATCTCCACCGAGCACGCGAAGTGGGTCAGTTATCAGGAGCAGGCAGGAAAGGGGAAAGAGCAGAAGAATTG
>Ga0116151_10006069_pt1 | contig 10321 bp, 8 predicted proteins | sample AD_UKC117_MetaG_FD_89893 | JGI IMG/M metagenome (GOLD analysis project Ga0116151, IMG submission 89893) | Active sludge microbial communities of municipal wastewater-treating anaerobic digesters from Hong Kong - AD_UKC117_MetaG | ecosystem: Engineered > Bioreactor > Anaerobic > Digestate... | reverse complement strand
GCTTTTCACGCCTGTTTCCATACTAAAATGGGCGAATATGAACATGAAATGGGCATCCGCGAAGGCGGTACAATGGCAATTCTGGCCGGTGCAGGCCCGATGGGTCTTGGTGCTGTTGATTATGCGTTGCATGCCGACAGACGCCCCGGGAAACTGATCGTAACGGACATCAATCAGGAACGCTTGAGCAGAGCAGCTGAGCTTTTTCCCAAAGAAACCGCAGCGGCAATGGGTGTTGATTTGAAGTTCATCAATACCGCAAAGATGACGAATGCAGCTGCTGCACTGCTTGCAGAAACCGCCGGTGGATTTGACGACGTATTTGTTTATGCACCCGTACGAGATGTTGCGGAGCTTGCTTCTGCGATCCTTGGCAGAGACGGCTGCCTGAATTTCTTTGCCGGTCCGCAGGACCCGGAATTTCGGGCGGAACTGAATTACTATGACGTCCATTATAATTCGACTCACGTTATTGGCACAACCGGTGGAAACACCGCGGATATGATAGAGGCATTGGAACTTTCTGCATCGGGGAAAACAACCCCTGCCGTCATGGTAACGCATATCGGCGGGTTAGATGCGGCGAAAGATACCACGCTTCATCTGCCGCAGATCCCAGGAGGCAAGAAGCTGATTTACACGCATATTATGATGCCACTGACGGCGATTGAAGATTTTCGTGCACTGGCAGCCAAAGATGCCCGCTTTGGAGAACTGCACAAGATCGTCGAGAAAAACAACGGGCTTTGGTGTTCGGAAGCGGAAATGTATTTGTTGAAACACTGGTAACAGCAACAAAACAAACGTGTTGGGCGACAGGCATGGTTCCGGCCTGAATCATAGTGATTATTAACTCAAAGGAGCGAATGAGAGATCGAAAGTGATTGATTAACAAATATTGCGCCAAAATTGACTAATAAGTGTACAACAACTATAATTAAGTCGAAGCAGGATAGGCACAAATATACAAATTATGGTTCTTATTGAGACGTGTCATGTGGCAATAATTGGCTTAAGAATTGATGAGATAGGGAATGGGTTGGCATGAAACTCTCAAAATCGATCACGAATAGAAACAAGGTTCAGGCATAAATAACCCTGAGAGATACAATTCGTATCCTTGAGCACTACAGACCGTTACGGGAAGACCATCTGCAATCCAGGGGGATGTACGGTACACGCAACGAAGAGATGCTTGCGGAATTAAGTAGTATAACATTATACGTTTGTACTATGGGTTTCAAGGTATTGTTTGGGAAAAATGGCGCAATGCCATTTGGATATATCACAAAAAACAAGGAGGAAACCCAAATGAAGAAACTGGTATCTTTAACCCTCGCAGTGATGATGCTGTTGTCGTTGGTGTCAGTCGCAACAGCTGCCGACGATCCAATTATCATCAACTTCTGGCACACCGGCGGATCCGGCGGCCTGCAGGCAGCTGTGCAGTTTGCTGTTGAAAAATTCAACACGACAGTCGGCGCTGAAAAAGGCATTCAGGTAGTCGAAACCTATATCGGTGGATATGACGACCTTACTGCTAAGATTCAGCTTTCGATTCAGGCTGGCGAACAGCCGCAAGTAGCGATCACCGCCAACACCCAGATCGGCTGGTTCATGGAAGACGGCGTACTGGCCGACATGATGCCTTATGCTGAGCAAGATGGATGGGATGTAAGCAATATCATGGATCCCTTTATGCTCACAATGGGCAACCAGGACGGACAACTGCATTCCGTTCCGTTCTTCCGTTCTACACCGATGCTGTATTACAACAAAACCATGGCCGACGAACTGGGCTTGACGCCTCCGGCAACCATGGAAGAGCTCGAAGAGTTTGCAAAAGCTTTGTATAAAGTGAATGCCAACGGCGAAGTCGAAGTTTGGGGTTTCGAATCTCTGAAGGATTTCGGCTATTTCCAGGGCGCAAATCTGTGGCAGCTTGGCTCCAGCATGTTTAATGAAGATGGAACAGCGTCTCCCTGTCTGGATGACGGCACACTGTTGAAAGTTTTCAGCGACTGGCGCCGCTGGGTTGACGAAGGATGGTGCCGTCCGTTTGACTCCACCAACCAGGGTGCAACCATGACCGAATTGTTCTATCAAGGCAAACTTGGCTCGTTCTGGTATTCCTGCGGCGGCCTTCGCAATGTCTTGAATGGCGCTACTGAAGCCGGTTTTGAGCTGGGCTTGATGCCGTACACGACCTATGTTGCTGATAATCAGGTTTCGGAAATCGGCGGCGGCAATGTTGCCATCATCGGCGCCGGCAACACCGACGAGCAGATTGCGGCATCCTGGGAATTCATCAAAGTGCTGATGTCGGATGAAGTGGTTGCCAATACTCACTTTGCAACCGGTTATCTCCCGGTAACCAAGTCCGTAGCCAGCTACCAGCCTCTGATTGATGCTTGGGAAGCCAACCCCCTGCTGAGGGTTGCTTATGACCAGCTGCCCAACGCAATTCCTCAGGAGTATCCCTATGTTTCGTACCTGCAGGATTTCACCATTCAGCTTTGGGATGCTTCGTCCCTTTTGATTCAGGACAGAAGCATTACACCTGAAGAAGCAGTGGAATATGTCAGAGTTAACTCTGCTGACCTGTTCTAAACAACCACTCTTAGAAACGGACTGACCTAGTCGGAATTTGGCAAGAGGCGGGTTGCGGATCCTGTTGGACTACAACCCGTCTCTCTTGCTCCGTTATCTGAAGAACGTGCTTGCGGCACGTTCTTCAGAGTCATATGGATGTATAGCCAATATCTGTATATCGTTGGATTGGTTCAATGTAATTGTTTGATGGACACAAATATTATCCAGAATAATTCGGCCTCGCAAACAAGGAAATTTGAGTCTGCTATAGAATTATTTCAATAGCAAATAGGATATTAGGATCGATGCGGGTGCAGCACAGTCTGTTTTACTACAGAGTATTGTCTGAAATCGCGGGGCATATTCCGATAATTCAATTATGATCGGGGGCAACGGTTTAACATGGCAGGCATAGAATTTATTGATGTTTGCAAATCTTTTGACAAGCATATGGTAATCGAAAATCTGAGTTTGAAAATCAAGGACGGTAAATTTACGGTTTTGGTAGGACCGTCTGGTTGCGGAAAAACAACACTGCTGAGGATGATCGCGGGAATAGGCCCTGCTACTTCCGGGCAGATTATTATGGACAATAAAGACATCACGGATGTGGACCCAGGGAAACGCGATGTCGCGATGGTATTTCAGAATTATGCCATCTATCCAACGATGACAGTCAGAGAGAACATTGAGTTTGGTCTTAAGAATAATAAGGTTCCAAAGGAAGAAAGAGACCGTCTAATCAATGAGGTCATGGAAGCCGTAAACATGAAGGAATACTTGGACAGGAAGCCTGGAACGTTGTCCGGCGGCCAGCGGCAGCGCATTGCATTGGCTCGCGCCATGGTGAAAAAGCCAAAAGTGTTTCTTATGGACGAACCTCTTTCCAATCTGGATGCGAAGCTGAGAGTTCAAATGCGTGTTGAGCTGATCGAAATACACGAGAAGCTTAAAACAACCTTTGTTTACGTTACACATGATCAAGTCGAAGCGATGTCAATGGCCGATGTCATTGTACTGATGGATAAGGGAAGAATACAGCAGGAAGGTTCTCCCGAGGAAATCTACCACGACCCCAACAATGTTTTTATTGCGCAATTTATCGGATCTCCGCCAATGAATATCCTTAACACACCCAAAGAAGACAAATTGGGTTTCCGGCCGGAGAAGGGCATTATGTCGAATACGGCTATGGATTTAGCGTTCAAAAGGCGGGGGAAAGTCTCTACCAGAGAAATGCTGGGCTCCGAAACTATATATAAGGTTGTTATGGGCGAATATTCGGTCATGATCAAAAGCCAGAATGATCACTTTTCCATTGGTGACGATGTTGTTGTCAATGCTGCGGCAGAGGACTTGTATATTTTTGATGCAAACGGTGCTCGAATTCGTGGCAAGGAAGGTTCTGCTTTAAAGAGATTGCTTGCCACAGCGGAGGAACTGAGCGATGTTTAAGGTGAAGAACATAATACCAAACGATAGGACCCGAAAAACCTGGCGGGGTTATTTAGGTGCTTATTTAATGATTTTGCCCGCCATTATCTTTTTAGGGGTATTTGTAATATATCCTATGATTCATATTGTCGAGCTGAGTCTGTATAAAGGCAATGGAACAAATCCTTATAAGCAGTTTGTGGGATTGAGTAATTATCGTACAATTTTCTTTGTGAAGACTGACTTTTTAGAAGCATTGAAAAATACGGCTGTATATACAGTTTCCATTGTTGTAATTTTGATGTTTATGTCGCTGATGTTTGCATTATGGATGTTCAAAGATCGCAAGATCAATAAGTTCGCGCAGACAGCGTTTTTCACACCGCACCTTGTAGCTGCGGTTTCCTGTGCTTTTATTTTCAGTTGGTTATTCAGTTCTGACACTTATGGACTATTCAATACAATTCTTAAGATCTTTGGCGTTGCTCCGGTCAATTGGCTGGGGGATACCAGAACAGCAATGTTCTGTATCATTTTCATGAACACATGGAAATCGATAGGATATTACGCACTGATATTGATGTCAGCCTTGAAAGCTATACCGCCGGAAATATATGAAGCGGCTCGGCTGGATAACGCATCCAGTAGAAAAACGTTTTGGAAAATTACGCTGCCAATGCTTTCACCTCAACTCTTTTTCATGCTCATTACGATTACAATAGGATCTTTTAAAGTATTCGACTCCGTTCGACTGATGACAGGAGGCGGCCCAGGAACATCAACGCAGGTTATATCCCTGTATATTTATAACTATGCTTTTCAACGCGGAAATTCGCTGGGAATCGGTGCTGCAGCTGGTGTTGTCCTAATGCTGATTTTGATTGTTGTCACGATGATTGACTTCAGAGGGTTTGAACGGCGTGTTCATTACCAATAAAGGAGTGAGATCAGAATGGATAAAAGTCAAGTTTTGAAAAGAAGGCAAATGACACGCAGAATGCGTCTCTACTTGCCGAAACTTCCTGGAGATATATTCAAACTGCTGGTTGTGCTTATGTTCGCATTTCCGTTTTATTGGATGTTGATCACAGCATTTAAAACCTATAGCGAAGCAATTGTTGTTCCGCCAACGCTTTGGCCGAAAAACTTCACGTTTGAGAGCTATAAAGCGATAAACGAACTGGGCCTTGGGATGTGGCGTTACGCTCTGAATACTATCATTATTACCTTGTCCGTCGTTGCGCTGCAGCTGGCGATTATGGTTCCCGCGGCATATGCTTTTGCCAAAAAGCGTTTTCCTCTGCAGGGTTTGCTATTTGGTGTGGTGCTGATAGCTTTTATGGTACCAGAACAAATCAGATACATTTCTATATTTTTAATGATGTCGAAGGCAAAATTGATCAATACACTCTGGCCGCAGATAATTCCTTTTGGGGCGGATGCTTTTGGCATATTTATGCTGAGGCAAGGCTTCAAACAAATTCCGGATGAGATTATTGAGTGCGCTAAACTTGATAATGCAACAGAGCTGCAAGTCATGGCCAAGATCATGTTGCCGATGAGTAAGTCGACAATGATCACGATTGCGATGTTTTCTTTCATTGCGCGCTGGAACTCGTATTTCTGGCCGCTGGTTATGACCATGAATGATTCTGTACGTCCGTTGACAATGGCAATTGAAAGACTGAGAGACGCAGAGCAAGGCTTGATCTGGAATAATATCATGGCTGGCAACTCTATACTGGTACTTCCTGTAATTATCGTATTCTTGTTTGCAAGCAAGAAGATCATTCAAGCGTTCGCCTATAAAGGCATGAAGTAATTCAAAGAGAGGCTGACTTATGAAGAACTCAATTCTGTTGTCTGCACACCGCGGCAATTCTGCCTTTTATCCTGAAAACACAATGATCGCATTTGAGTCCGCACTTGGTATGTCTGTAGATATGCTGGAATTTGATTTGCACATGACCAAGGATAAACAGATTATCATGATGCATGATCAGAAGGTAGACCGAACAACCAATGGAACAGGAATGATCCGCGATCTTACATTTACAGAGATTGAAAAGCTGGATGCTGGAGAATGGAAAGGACCTCAATTTAAAGGTACAAAAGTACCGTCTTTTGAAGAATTTTGCAAGCTGCTGCAAACGCGTCCGGACATTGGACTATGTGTAGAGCTGAAGGACTATCCCAAGGATGGAGCGGATTGGGCATTTGAATCGGCTGATAGAAGCATCGAACTGATTGAGCGATATGGCCTTTCCCAGCAATCTGTGATTAATTCGTTCAGCGGGGAACTTTTGGAATATGTAGATGCCAAATATAACCACAGGTATAAACTGCATGGGTATTATCCTTTGCATCTATTGGGTGAGAATATGCAGTATGATCCGTACGACTACCTGTATTGTATATGTATGTTTGGCACGAAAGAAGAGCCCATATCACCCAAGGAAGCATTTGATTATGCCATCAAGAGGCATGTACGACCCTGGGTTTATTACCCGGACGACTCGCAGCAATCCTATGATATTGCGATTGAATATGGAGCGGAACTGATAACCGCAAATGATCCCCAAAAAGCGCTGGCCTATCTGCAGAAGAAAGGGCTTCATCAATAAGTGCAGAACGTGCGCAGTGGGTTAGATGGCTTTTCCGCTGTGAAGTAGAAAGCAATTCAGCAATGCTTTCTGAAATGTTTAGAAAGGTAAATGCAGTTAGGAGAAGCGTTGCATCTGAAATTATAACATGAGTTGACGATACAAGAGCTGATTCGCAACGGCGCATATCATTGCGATTTCAGACGTCAGCACAGCTAAGATCGACTTAAGGATGCCCGGGCATCCTTACCCTGGCTATAAATTCATACTCGCTAGTCACCCTAATCCGGTGTGGTAAGCTTTTTGATCTGTTTGATCTGATACGTAGTCCAGGGCTTGTCCTGTGATGATGGCTATGACGGGCAATCTCGGCTATATAGGTTCAATGCAAGCAAGCACCCGAAACCTTTCCTATAATAACTGATTACTGACAATGCCTGACGCCCAGTACTCATTTAGAGTGCTGGGCGTCGGTGTTCACTGAATACTGCTCGTATATTTCAAAATATTCCTTGTCGCAGGTCCTGAACCAAGCCTCCTGCACAATGGGTTCGGCTGCTCTTTTATGGCTGATATGTCCATCAGATATGCTGCATTTTTTGTAAAAGCTGTGAAATAGGTGCAATATGATCGAAAATGAAAATATCACATTTCACGCGCCGAAATTGACTATAGAGCGCGTTAATCCTATAATTAAGTCAATCAGTGTTTGAAACTGAGAGTGGATAGGTGTTTTGGAGGCAGACATGCTTATCGGTTGTGTCAATAGCGTGATGTATCCATGCGGTGTTCGTATTGCGTTTCATGTGATATGACCATCTACCATAATGAACAGGAAAGAAGACGAGCTCATCTAAAAATGATAGCATAAAAAGGGTTCGGACACGCAACGCATGATGGGACCGTTGCAGGAAATAATAATTGTTTTACTGGAGATAACCATGAATAAATCTGAAATCATAGAACGATTAAAGCCAATTCGCTGTTTCTTGCTGGACATGGACGGAACATTTTATCTGGGAAACCTACTACTGGAGGGTTCACTTGCATTCCTGGACAAGGTAGGGCAAACTGGTCGTCAAACGATGTTTTTAACCAACAATTCCAGCAAATCGGCCCGTGACTATTTGCAGAAGCTTGAGCGCATGGGCGTTGTGGCCCCCTATCTAAATGTGCTGACTTCCGGCCAGGCAACCGCCCAGTATGCTTTGAAAACCTTTCCGGGAAAGCGGGCGTATGTGCTGGGCACGCAAGCGCTGCGAACGGAAGTTTCGAATGCCGGGATAATGATTGACGACAATGATCCGGATTTTGTGCTGATCGGCTACGATACAACACTGGATTACCCGAAAATGACGCGCGTATGCGATCTGGTTCGGTCAGGGCTGCCGTATATTGCTACGCATCCGGACTATAACTGCCCGACGGAAATGGGATTCACGCCGGATATCGGGGCGATCATTGCGTTTATCGAAGCCAGCGCAGGAAGAAAACCGGATGTCATTATCGGTAAGCCGAACCGGGGTATTGTGGAAGAGGCTATACGGATTACGGGGCTTTCCGCTGGTGAGTTGGCGATGGTCGGCGACCGCCTGTATACCGATATCGCAATGGCGGCCAGGCACGGAATGCTTGGTGTGCTTGTACTCACGGGTGAAGCGGCAAAAGCGGACATTGCGGGCTCTCCTCATCAGCCAGATCTGGTTTTCGACCGTCTTGCCGATATGATACCCTTCCTGTAACCGATGGAAAGATGAAAGAATGGGGGAAAACTAATTCTATGAAATTATTCTCCGAGATGACAATGAAAGAGCTGATCCGGGATGGAGGCCATGCCTGTGATTGCCAAAGGCACCATGAAACCGGATTGAAATATCTGAAAATCGAACAGAACGCAACCCGGCACCTGCCGGAAGCCATGAAAAGCCTGTCGCTGAAAAAGCCTTTTATTGTCTGTGACATACATACCAAGGCCGCAGCTTGGGATAAGGTGCGTGAAACGCTGGAACATGCCGGGATAGCCTATACGCTGTTTACGTTTTCCCATGAACATGTGGAACCGGATGAATTTACCGTCGGGTCTATGTGCATGAAGTTTGATGTGACATGCGACTCTGTGCTGGCTATCGGTTCCGGCGTGATTAACGATTGCTGCAAAGTGCTGGCGCATGTCGTCGGCTGCCCGCAGATGGTGGTGTGCACCGCGCCGTCCATGGACGGCTACAGCTCCAATTCGTCCTCTATGATTCAAAACCGGATCAAGGTAACGCTTTACAACGCATGCCCAAGTGTGATTCTGGCGGATATCGATATCATAAAAAACGCACCAGACCGCATGTTGTGGGCAGGGCTTGGTGATATGCTGGCCAAGTATATCGCGCTGTGCGAGTGGCGGATTTCCCATATTGTAACCGGTGAGTACTATTGCGAACGCGTTGCGGATTTGATGCGCAGTTCGCTGAACAAAATCGTTGCTGCGGCTCCGCGGTTGATGCAGCGGGATTCGGAGGTGATTCGCGCGGTCACTGAGGGGCTGATATTATCCGGCATTGCGATGAGCTTTGCGAGAATCAGCCGCCCGGCATCCGGGCTGGAACACTATTTTTCGCATCTGTGGGAGATGTTTGCGCTAGACCGTGGCGAGTCTAGTGAGCTGCATGGCATTCAGGTGGGCGTAGGGACCTATATCTGCCTAAAAATATACGATCGCCTGCGTATGATTACGCCGGACCGAGCGCTTGCGGAAAAAGCCATGCGGGAGTTTGACCCGGCTGCATGGGAAGCCGAGGTTCGCAGGATTTTCGGGAAAGCATCACAGACATTGATCGAAAGCGAGTATGCGATTTGGCACAAAAACGATCCAGCCCGCCACCGGCAACGCCTGGATATAATCCTGAAGCACTGGGATGAGATTCAACAGATTATTCTTGAGGAAATCCCACGGACGGATTTCATTGTTTCGCTGATGCAAACAGTCGGAATGCCTGTGAAACCAGATGATATCGCAGAAAATAAACAGGACACCAAAGACGCGTTTCTGGCTTCTCGCGATATACGTGATAAATACCTGACCAGCTCCCTGCTTTGGGATCTTGGCTTGTTGAACTCATTCCCGATTGATGAATGCCGGTAGGAACGAATCCGCATTGGAATGCAACGATAGGGATAGAATGCAGATGGCAAGTGATTGAAAACACACTTATTATGAAGTAAAAAGGCAAGCCCCACCTCAATTATAGTGTTTGAGGTAGGGCTTGTGTATTTTCTGAAGCGGTGTTTCCGGTGTTACTTTGTTTTCATGATCGACGCTGTCAGATATTCAAGCCCATCCCCAATCAAACCATAGGCATATAAAACAGAAGCCGGTGTAAAAGAGACAAATAGAACCACAACCAAGAGCAGAGACAGAAAAACAAGGGATTTTTTCATGGATAAACCTCCAAATAAATACCGGTACATAGCAATAGACAGTTTGGAGGTGCTGTTTGTTACACTGTTTGAAAAAAGTTCTCTGGATTATTTTACGAGCATCACACTCTGGGCAATCCGAATGGCTTCGTCTTCAACGATCCCATTTGTTTGTAAAACAATGAACGCCCGACCGTTATCCCAGTAAATATAGATATGGCTGTCTTTGATGGATATGAACCCACTGTCATTCCCGATGGTGATTGCCTTAACCGTAGCATTTT
>Ga0116151_10006064_pt1 | contig 10328 bp, 6 predicted proteins | sample AD_UKC117_MetaG_FD_89893 | JGI IMG/M metagenome (GOLD analysis project Ga0116151, IMG submission 89893) | Active sludge microbial communities of municipal wastewater-treating anaerobic digesters from Hong Kong - AD_UKC117_MetaG | ecosystem: Engineered > Bioreactor > Anaerobic > Digestate... | reverse complement strand
ATTTTATGGGTATTCCATCTGGAATCTCATTGTCAATCCAGTTTATTCCGGTTTTTAAAGTATCCATGATAATTGTATTTAAAAACCGGAATAAACTGGATTGACAATGAGATTCCAGATGGAATACCCATAAAATCAACAACTTTAATCACTGGCCCTGGAGGTTCGGGAAAACCACTTATCGGAGAAACATTTGTTTCAGCCTGGTTAAAAAAAGGCGGCAGTGTCATTTTTATGTCGCTTCAATACCCAAGCACGGAATTTATTGCCGAAAGCATTAAAAATGTTACCGGATTGGATGTGAATGATTATCGGGAAAAAATTATTTTCCTGCAGCTCGATACTGAAATTTCCGGTTATGAATACGTGAATAACCAGATAATTAAAGCGAATCTTGTCAAACCGGAAATTTGGGACAAAGTCTTAAAACTGGCTTCCGAAAAACTGCCAAAGGGAGACCCTGGTATTCTGGTTTTTGGATCAGCACTGAACCTGCTCCTTTTTTCCCCGACATACGGAACTGCAAATCTGGAAAAGATGAAAAGTACCATGCAAACAAATACTGATAAAACATTTATTTTTTCAGTAAGTACTTCGGCAAAAGCCGAAGAAATTGCCCAACTGGAGGAAATTGCAAACAATCTGATCATGTCTCGCAGTGATAAAAAACCATTCCGGTTGTATATGAAAATACTCAGACTGAATAACAAACCTATTGACTCAAAAGAGGTTCAGGTTCCAATTTCACCAAAAACATTAGACCATATCAAAGAAATAGCTGATTACAACAGACGAACGGTTATCCCTTCGATCTCAAAAATTTAATCATTCATAAAAATAAAAATCATGTACAAATATCTTTTTGGACCTGTGCCGTCACGAAGACTCGGAATGTCACTCGGAGTAGATCTGGTCCCCAAAAAAGTTTGTTCACTCGATTGTGTTTACTGTGAAGTAGGTAAAACCACAAAACTGACTATTGAAAGAAAAGAATACATTCTCTACGATAAAGTAACAGCGGAGTTGGAACATTACTTTGCAAACAACCCTGACCCCGATTACATTACTTTTTCGGGATCAGGTGAGCCAACACTCAATTCAAGAACAGGTGATGTTCTGAAATTTATCAAAAAGAATAAACCTGGCATACCAGTAGCAATTTTAACCAACGGAACTTTACTCTACGATAAAAAAGTACGTGAAGAACTGATGGATGCCAACGTTGTTCTTCCCTCACTTGATGCTGCTACAGAACCGACTTTTCGCAAAATAAACCGCCCTGCACCTGAACTGACCGTTGACAAGTATCTACAGGGAATCATTGACTTTAGAAAAGAATTTAAAGGTCAAATCTGGCTTGAAATATTTATTGTTCCCGGCTATAATGATAATAAAACTGATCTTGACGCACTGAAAAAAGCAATTCTGGATATTCAGCCCGAGCATGTTCAACTGAACACTCTTGACCGGCCGGGAACAGTTGCAGACATTCATGCTGCAAGTCGTCAGGATTTAAACAAGATTGTCGATTATTGGGAGCTTAAAAATGTTGAAATTATTGCTGCAGCCCCTGAAAGAAAAAATATCCTTTCCTACCGAAAGGACGCAGAAGAAGCAATCGTTGGCACAATTGCAAGAAGACCCTGCACTGTTGATGATCTGGTAAAAATTCTCGGATTACATATTAACGAAATCAACAAATATCTGGATGTATTGGAAGCAGAAGGTAAAATTGAGCCGGTTCGCCTCGAAAGAGGAATATTTTATCAAATCAAAAGCAAATAATTGCGCAAACAACTGATCAATCCTACCTGATGATTAGTTTAACAGGTCTGAATTCCTTATTTTCCTCAACTTTCAGAACATAGACACCTGAAGGAACACCGGTCAGATTGAGGTTAATTTTGTTTTGACCATTCAGGAAAAATTTGGTAAGAACTCGACCATCCACATAAGAAAGAACCAAACTAACGGCATTATTTAATCCTGTTACAGTAAAATTATCTGTGCCCGGATTGGGAAATACTCTAATTGCAGTTTCAAAGTAACTGTCGCCAAAATCAGCGTTTGAAGTATTTTGAAAGTCTGTAATCACCGAGATTCCTCCATTTTTAAACCTGCCATTGTCAGGCATTGCACCATCCCACTCTGCCTGAAGGATAATTTCATTTTTGCCATTAACACTGTAAAGTCTAAAATTCATAGGATCACCCTCATTCAAACCTTCAGACCGCGGGTTGGTGGGATCATGGCCATAAACCGGAATTACAAAATCATTTTTTGATATCATATTCCAGCCGCAACAAATTCCGGTCTGATCGAACACACCAAGCAGATCACCAGCCACAAACTCAGACTGTGCTGCTTTTGAAACCGCAATCGTGTGAATAAAAGGATTAGGAGCTATTGTTGTCCAAGGTAGATTATCCCTCCCTGGCAGGTCAGCATTTTCACCGGCTACAACTTTTTTCATTTCACAAGAAGGGAATTCCAGGTTAAAACCACTGGTAGTAATGATCAGGTAGGCTCTCCCCGGTTGTATGATCTCCAGTGTATTTATTCCTAACTGGGGCCAGTAAATCTGTGTACCAAGCACATCCCTCACCAGCAAAATTTTATCGGTGTGCGGAGCAAACAACTCTTCAGTGTAAACGGAACAAGGAACGATAACCGGCAGGTAACTTGTTCCTGAAGTAATTTGTATTACAGGGTTTTTAATCAGGTCTCCGCCCATTTCAAGTAATCCGTTATTCTGAAGTTTTATTGTATATCCTGAATCGAACCATTGGTTTAAAGTATTGATGTTTTGTCCTGGCCAGAATATTCCGGCAAAATTGAAAAGAATTACAAGATTGTTTCCCAATGGAGCAAAAAGACTGCTAATATCCTGATTATAAGGTAAAACCGGACTTGAAATACCACTCCATCCTTCAGGAATCATAATCTGGTAATTTATTCCGGCCCATAAATCTAAAACAGCAGACAATCCTAATGGTATGAATTTATCATATGCAAATGCAGTTGTGTCATAAATTGATATTGCATCAACATCTCTGTCGAGGTTGTTTGAATGAATTTTCCAGGTGAAAGTCTCATTAATGCTAAATCCTTCTTTGATGGGTGTATTTAAGATATCTCCATACGCAATTACTGCAATATTTTCGGTACCAGTCCATTTTGTTGCTCCTCCGCATCTGTGATTTCCTGAAAAATCGGTATAGAATACACCCACAAAATCACCAGGCTGAATCGGGACATCCAGTATTCTGGGATTTGCCAACAACGGAATTGCGATGGCGTGCTGGATTCCGGTAATATTGTATTCCCAACCCAAGGGAAGTTGAGAAGCAGGAGAAGTGACCGTAATGTATTTTTCCTTTAAAATCGTTGACTCTCCATTTAATCCGCTAACGGTAAGTTTTATATCAAATTCACCGGGTGTATTAAAAATTACCACAGGATTTTGCTGGTAATTTACCGAGGGTGCCCCTCCATTGAATTCCCATTCCCAAAATGTCGGATTTCCGGTTGACTGATCGTAAAAGTGAACAATGTCCCCTGTTTCGATTTGTGTTACATCCGAAGTAAAATCTGCTGCAATTACCGCTTGACTTAATACCGTGATGTATGCTGTCTTAATTTCAGTGGAAGATCCAAAGGTATTCGTAACTGTGAGAGAAACATCGTAAACACCCGGCGTAGGATACATCACCACAGGATTTTGCAGCGCTGATGCTGAAGGGTTTCCTCCGGGAAAATCCCAGTTCCAGGATGTCGGATTATTGGTGGAAAGATCAGTAAAGTCAACAGTTTCTTCAGCATAAATCGTAGTTGCCGAAGAACTAAAATCAGCTTCGGGAATCAAATTCGGAGAATAATAAACAGTTATCGTCCAGGAATAATTGTCAACTTTATTATAAGTCGTATTGCACCCAAAACCGCCCCATGTTCTTCCGGCGTGTAACTGAAAAATAATCTCACCACCACCAATTACATTATTGGCAATGGTAAGTCCTGTGCGATTGTAACTCTGTGTCCCTGACAGATTTCCTGAACCAGCATAAAGAGTTGTTTCGGAATCACCTCCTGGTGAAATGCAACGAAGCTGTGACCTTTGTTCTGACTTCCATCCGTTGTTGAGTGCCGTCATGGTATAGGAAACATCAACTGAAGTAATTTCAGCTCCCTGAGGAATTGTTACAGTCAGATATCCCGGGCAGGATGATGATCCTGGGAGGTTTTGAAAATTATAATCCGTAGGAATGTCACCCGAAGAATAAATTGCATTTGCTGAAAAGATTAATTCGGTAATGGTAATATAATCAGGTTTTGTGGTTGTATAAATATCATCAACAGTAAGACTTACCGTTTTGCTGCCCGTAGTATTATAGATAACCGTGTGAGGTCCTTTACCAATTGCATTTGCCGGCGATGCTCCTTCTCCAAAGTCCCACTGCCAGCTGCTGAAAGAACCTCCTGAAGAAGCATCAGTAAAAACAACTGGTGAACCAATCATTGTTGAGGTAGGATCTGCTGTAAAATCAGCATGAGGGCCTTCAAGTGTGGTTACTGAAAGATCAATTCCCGATGAATATTCATTCAGCAGATTAAATGAAAAAGCACGGTAATAATAAGTTGTAGAGGGAAAAAGACCTACGTGAGAAAAAGCAGTATTTGAACCTCTGTAGAGTACTGAGCCACCGCCCGGAATAGTGTCACCAACAGAATAAGTCAAACCATTAACAGGAGTACCAAATATTCCGTCAGATGACCAAATGAGCATAACATCATTATTATCAGCATTTTTAGTCCAACTCATTTTAATACCTGTTGAGCTGACTGAAACTGCAGTAAAATTTTGAGGGTCAGGAACAGATGTCATCACAGCCTGAACTGCTAAAAGAGCTTGATAAGCATTTATCCGGCCTGTCCCAAGTTTACCAACATAATCAGGGTTCACCGAATAGTGATTGTCGGCAGTATTACGCATTATTTCCCCCACCTGAAAGGAACTCAATTGTCCATAAGCCAATGAAACCATGAGTGCAGCAATACCGGAAACATGCGGACAAGCCATTGAAGTACCCTGATAATAAGCATAGGAGCTACCCGGGAGTGTGCTTAAAACACCACGTGCCGAAACGGTGTTCGTTTCTCCGCCGGGGGCTGATACATCCACCCAACTATCATAATTGGAATACCAGGCTTTGATGTCATTATTATTAGTCGCAGCTACTGCAAAACACCCTGAATAACAACCCGGATACCATTGGCCCTGAGAATTGTTGTTACCGGCAGCAAAAATGGTGATTCCTCCATTCATTGCATTACCGCCTCCATTTGCGTTGAAATAATCAATTGCATCAAGTACCGACTGATCGTAAACACCAGGTTCGGTATATCCCCAACTATTCTGTGAAATGGAAGCACCATTATCAGCAGCATAAACAGGTGCAAGATGAAAACCTCCATTGCTGTTACTTGTGAACACCTGACAAGACATTAACCTGACACCATCTCCTAATCCTGAACCCCCTGCTACTCCCGCTACACCGACATTGTTATTGTTGACTGCTGCCACTGTTCCTGCTACATGAGTGCCATGATTATGAGGGATGACTGTAGAACTACCGTTCACAAAATTATAACCGATATTCTGCCACATATTTGCAGCCAGATCGGGATGAGTATAATCAATGCCACCGTCAATAATTGCCACAATTACATTTACATTTCCTTTTTCAATCTCCCAGGCATCCTGGAGACTAACATCAGCTCCGGGAGTACCACCCTGCTGACCGGTATTATTATAATGCCACTGATTTCCATATTGCGGATCAGCCGGAATCCAGCGTCCGCCTGAACCCTTTTCCGGAATAAGATACTCAAAATCAGTGCATGGAAATGCTTCGGTAACCAATTGTTTGGTGTACTCCGGTTCCGCCAGTTCAACTTCTTTAAGTGCTGCAAATTGATTTACCGCCTCTACTACTGTTGCCCGATGATTAAACCTAAGCCTATACCATAAATGTAAACCCCATTCCTTGTGGCGATTGCTAAATTCCTTTGCGTTTCTGCCAGTTTCATATAGGCCTCCGAACAAAGGTTCATATTTATAAACACCAAAGATCAGGTTCAGTGTGTCCAATGAAGCGCAACCAGTTACAACAACTCCATCAGAACCTGCATTTAATATTTCCCCCGAAAGAACTGATTCCGCCGTCTTCATCAGTTTTATTTTAATCATGCCGGATTCATAAGCATCCTTTGAAACCTTGTTCAAATCTATTGGGGGACGCTCACCGTAAACTATTCCGGTATTTTCTGCAAAATTGTCATAATTAACCTGACTATAAACAAATCTGCAATTAACAAAACACAAACTAATTAAGAAAATATAATTTAGTGATGTAAATCTTATTCTCATACTGAGTCAAATTGATTGTTACTATTAATCGTCAAACCTAAAATTTGTAATGTCATGCAAATATATGACAAGAATTAAAAAATCAAAGCTTACAACAATTCAATACAAAGAAAAATTTATCAATTTGTTGCAATTGATTGATTTAAAAATATTTCCATATTTTCGGGCAGATAAAATTTTATTACATCTTTCAATAAAGATACATATGTTTCACCAGTTTCCGAATATCCCCCTAATGCTTCAACAAGTTCTTCAGCAGTTGGCTCTCCTCCAGACTTTCTAATAGATTGACGAGTTGTTCTGAATTTTTCGTAAACTTTCAATGTATTGATATTCAACAGGTAGTCAGCAATACTTTCTTCCGGCAAATTGTAACGACGATGCCAGTAATCCGGATTCTCAATCCCATAAGGTGGTATTCCGCAATCAGGACTGAAACATCTCATCCCAAAATAATTATTCGCTTCTGTTGCAAGCCTGGAATTTCCCCAACCTGATTCCAATATAGCTTGTGCAATAACAAGCCTTTCAGGAATTACATCCACTCGTTTCAACAAGCTATCCATTGTTAGTTGAAACTCTTCTTCAGACATTTGTCGGGTAAAAAAATCATTTCCCATCCTGTATTTGTCAGCAGTGTGCCTTAGCCATAAGTAGTAGTTTCCCAAATGGAAGGAGATAAAATACTTACTCTTCAGCCATACAATCAATCTTCGGTCATCTTCAATCTTTGTCAATTCATTTTTAACCTTCGGATAAAATCTCATTAAAAAATCCAAATTTTGTTTACTCAGCTTTAGTTCTTCAAACTGGGTTTTGTTTGTCGAATTTATCTCTAAAGGCTGAAATAACAAACACGCTGCAAAAGAGGTCAATATAACTATTCTCAGTAATTTCGAAATCATTTGATAACAATTCTGATACCTTTCATAAAAAAAAACAAACACCCAAACACAAAGAATTATTTTGGTAGAATCAATCCTGCCATAATGCATCTTTAAAGTGAATGCAATTAATCGGATATCAACGACATTTTGGTTCATACTGTTGTTAACTTCAAATTTTTTCAGATTATGAAATCTTTACATTGGATTCTTTTCGGGAGTAAAAACTTCTGACAAATGACAAAAAGAAAAAAATCCACTGATTTCAGCACCAAATTTTTTGTCTGAAATATCAAAACAAAGGAAAGTTCTTCGGATAAAAAAAATTGTTTATCCAATGCTTTTAATTCGCTGTATTTGCTTCATTCTGAACCATTATCGCAAGTTAATCTTCATAAACTTTGATTTATAAGTTTTCCTTAATTTTGGCAGATAAATTTATTCAGCGTTATTCGCAAAAGCATTATTATTAGTTGGCAAAGATTTTGATTACTGAAAAAATAAAATTTAAATTTTACCGAAATGACTTCCTATCTTTTAATTTTTGTAGTTTTCATGTTACTCAGCTGGCTGGTTCAAAGCCAGCTTAAAAATCGTTTTTCCAAATACTCCAAAATTCCACTCGCATCAGGACAAACGGGCAGAGACATTGCTATTGCAATGTTAAGTCAGAATGGCATAACTGATGTTACAGTAAAATCGGTGCCTGGCGAGTTGACCGATCATTATAATCCAACAAATAAAACCATCAACCTGAGTCCTCAGGTTTACAATGGAAACAGTATAATGTCTGCTGCAGTTGCTGCCCACGAAACAGGTCATGCGCTTCAACATGCGCAGGCTTATGCATGGCTGCAGATGCGTTCCCAACTTGTACCTGTTGTCAGCATCAGTTCGAGATGGGTTCAATGGGTATTACTGGCAGGAATTCTCACTGTTGAAATTTTCCCGCAGTTACTTTTAATCGGAATTATCATGTTTGGGCTTACTACTCTTTTTAGTTTCATCACCCTGCCTGTTGAATTTGATGCATCCCGGCGTGCATTGGTTTGGCTCGAAGGAACCGGGATTACCCGCGGGGAACAGCACGCTATGGCAAAAGATGGTCTGAAATGGGCAGCCATGACCTATGTGATAGCTGCACTTGCCTCATTGGCTACTTTGGCTTATTATATCATGATTTTTTTGGGAAGAAGAGATTAATTATCTCATTAAATTTAGCCCTAACCAAAAAAATTACATTAAGCAAGTTGGCTAAAATTCTGTAGCATCATTCAAAAAGCCCGTTTTCGTTCCAGGTAATCCTTCAAAGAAAGGTCAAAACTTCAATTTTTGCAATTAAGGCCCTGGATTGATTTATCCTGATAATTTGTAATCAATTTTTCTCAAGGGATTAGCAATTTTGATTTTTATTTTTTTGAAAGAAACATGAGTTTTTTTTCAATAAATAGTAAGTTTGCAAACAAAATGAAAAAAAACTCAACGGATGTACATACCTGATAAAACTATTGAACGATTAAGTCAATACCGAAGAAATCTTCTGATTTGCCTATCGAATGGGAAAGATTTTATTTTTTCACACGAAATTGCTCAACTTCTTCACATTACGCCAGTTCAGGTGAGAAGGGATATCATGCTGATCGGATACAACGGCACCTTGCGCCGAGGATATGATGTTAAAGAATTGGTCGAGTTAATCGGAAAAATCATCGATACCGAAACTGGTCAGAACGTATGCATAATGGGACTTGGGAACTTGGGCAAAGCCATTCTCAAATATTTTAGTGGCAAGCGTCCAAAACTTCGTATTGTCGCTGCTTTTGATGTAAATACCGAAAAAACTGGTAAACTCTATGCCGGAGTACCTGTTTACCACATAGACGAATTGGAAAACAAAATAAAAGAGCATAACATTTCAATTGGAATCATTACAGTACCACCGGATAAAGCTGTGGAATCAGCAGAATATCTGGTTAAAGCTGGTATCAACGGAATTCTGAATTTTACATCAAAATCCCTGAATCTTCCGGATCATGTATATCTGGAAGAGTACGACATGATTACTTCACTTGAAAAAGTAGCCTATCATACAAAAAAAAATCTTCAATACCATGAATAAAAAAAACAGCTTCAATGTATCCGGAAAGATTGTTGACCTGATCAACAACAGAATTTTCTCCGGACTTGTTGAAGTGATCAATGGGAAAATTACCACAGTAACTGAAACATCCGCCTGTGATGACCAATATATTCTCCCCGGATTAATCGACTCACATGTTCACATCGAAAGCAGCATGCTCATTCCATCTGAATTTGCGCGACTTGCTGTGGTCCATGGAACTGTTGCAACTGTTTCCGATCCGCATGAGATAGCCAATGTTCTGGGAATTGATGGTATCAAATACATGATTAATAACGGAAAAAAAGTTCCTTTCAAATTTTATTTCGGGGCTTCATCATGTGTACCTGCAACACCATTCGAAACTTCAGGTGCCACACTTGGAATCAAGGAAACAGAGTTACTTCTTCGTAACGACGATATCAAATACCTGTCGGAAATGATGAACTTTCCCGGCGTGCTTTTTAAAGACCAGGAAGTAATGGCTAAAATTGCCCTTGCAAAAAAATATAATAAACCCGTTGATGGGCATGCACCGGGAGTTATGGGTGAAGATGCCAGAAAATACATAGAGGCAGGAATTTCAACAGATCATGAATGTTTTACCATCGAAGAAGCTTTGGATAAAATCAAGTGGGGAATGAAAATTCAGATCCGGGAAGGAAGTGCTGCCAAAAATTTTGAAGCCCTGATTGATTTACTGCATCATTATCCTGACCAGGTGCTGTTTTGCTCGGATGACAAACATCCTGATGACCTTGTAAAAGGGCATATCAATCAACTGGTAAAACGAGCCATTGCCAAAGGGCATGAGCCTTTGAAGGTTCTTCGAAGCTGTATTGTAAATCCTATTAAACATTACAAACTCGATGTCGGCCTCCTTCAGAAGGGCGATGAT
>Ga0116151_10006063_pt1 | contig 10328 bp, 12 predicted proteins | sample AD_UKC117_MetaG_FD_89893 | JGI IMG/M metagenome (GOLD analysis project Ga0116151, IMG submission 89893) | Active sludge microbial communities of municipal wastewater-treating anaerobic digesters from Hong Kong - AD_UKC117_MetaG | ecosystem: Engineered > Bioreactor > Anaerobic > Digestate... | reverse complement strand
GCCCTCGCCCGGAAGCTCTCGCTGTGGCTTTTGTTGTGCTCGATCCAGTGCTCCAAAAGGTGCTCGATCTCGTGCGCATTCAGCTCGCGCTTCTGCGACCCGTGCTCATGCAGTTCGTGCGTGTGAGACCCGTGCCTGTGCTCGTGAAGTTCGTCATGCTCGTGCAATTTGAACGCCTCCTGCCTGATGATGCCAGGGCCGCGCCTCCGGCCGCCGGCCTGGACCGACCAGCTCCGACCCAGCCTCGACCTCGACCACCGCTCCCAGCTACGAATCCCGGTGGTCGTTTTATGGATTAATAACTTCTGCTTATCATGTAGTCGGAAAGCTTCAGCAGCAGGGCCTTCGCCTCCGAGTCCTCCAGGACCGCCAGCGCCTCCTTGCCCTCCTCGACGAGGCTCACTGCCTTCTCTCTCGCGTAGTCGATGGAGCCGCAGGCCCGGAGAGTGGTTAGAGCCGCCTCGATCTCATCCTGGGAGGCGTTCTTCTTGCCGAAGATCTCGACATCGGCGCCGCCGGCCAATGCGTGGATCATGATCAGAGTCTTCTTCCCCTCGGCGAGGTCCCCGCCCCGGGGCTTTCCGAGAACCTCAGCGGGGGCGGTCAGGTCGAGGACGTCGTCCTGGATCTGGAAGGCCATCCCCACCAGCCGGCCGAACCTCTCCAGCCCCTCTGCCTGTTTCGCCGGCGCTCCGGAGAGGGTGGCGCCCATCCAGGCCGCGGCTCCGTAGAGGACCCCGGTCTTCTTCTCGATCATCTCCAGGTACTCGAATTCTGTGACTTCGTCCCGCCTCTCAAACTCCATGTCAAGCCACTGACCCTCGCAGATGGCGGCACAGGTCTTCGCCAGCATCTTCACCGAGCCGACCATCTCCTCGGGCTTCGCCTCGGCGACGGTCAGGATCTCGAAGGCCTTGGAGTAGAGGGTGTCTCCTGCCAGGATCGCGCCGGCCTCGTCCCACTTGACGTGGACCGCGGGCCTCCCCCGCCGGGTCTCGGCGTTGTCCATTATGTCGTCGTGGATCAGGGTGAAGTTATGGACCAGCTCGATGGAGACGGCGGCCGGGACGACGGCCCGGGGGTCTCCGCCGACGGCCTCGGCGGCCATAAGGAGCATGCTCGGCCGAAGCCTCTTTCCCCCCGCGTCTACTAGATGCCTTCCGGCGGCGTAAAGCTCCTTCGGATGGACGACGGGCAATAGATGCTCTATCGCCCCGGATATCATACTCGCCCGCTCTTTCAGCTCATCGTCAAGGATCACCATTTTCGTCGAGCCTCCTCATCCTTTTCCTCTACTTTCATCCTTCCTGCTTCCTCCGTCTCGTCCCCAACAGGTCGTCCCCTTCAGGGGAGGAGCAGCTCCTGGCCGTTCCTCATGATGTGGAAGGTGTATCCCAGCTCGTAGCCCGTCTCCTCGGCCATGGCGAGGTACTTGCCGTGGCTCTGGAAGTTCCCGTGGCTGGGGATGACGTGCTCGGGGTTGATCATCCTCAAAAGCTCCCAGTGATCCTCGACGCAGGCGTGCCCCGAGACGTGGACGTTGTCGTAAACCCTCGCCCCCTTCATCTTCAGCTTCGTCTCCACGATATGCCGATTGGAGACGTTGAGGGGCTGGGGTATGATCCCGGCGCTGAATATCACCTTGTCCCCGGACTCCAGCTGGTAGTCGGTCTCACCGCTGGCAACCCGGCTCAGGACAGCTCCCGGCTCTCCCTGATGGCCTGTCATGATGGGGAGGTACTTGTCTTTTCCCTCCTGCATCATCCTCTTGAAGAACTTGTCGACGCTCTTTCTCCTCCCGTAGACGGGAAGATCGTTGGACTTGGGGGCGTACCCCACCCTCTTCGCCGTACCCCAGTACTTCTCCATAGACCTGCCGAGAAGGACCGGCTTTCTTCCCATCTCGTGGGCCGCCTCGATGATCGCCCTGATCCGGGCTATGTGGGAGGAGAAGGTGGTCATCAGGACCCCCGACTTCGTCTCCTCCGTGCCCATGAGGACGTCCCAGACCAGGTCCTTGGCGATCTGCTCCGAGGGGGTCTTCCCCGATACCCCGGCGTTGGTCGTCTCGGTGATCAGGGCCAATACCCCCTCCGACTCCAGCTTCTTCAGCCGCGCGAAGTCCGGTGGCTGGCCCAGGGTGGGGCTTCGGTCCATCTTGAAGTCGTTGGAGTAGAGGATCACGCCCCTTGGGGTGTGAATGGCTGCGAAGACGCAGTCTACGATGCTGTGCTGAACCCTGATGAACTCAAGCTCGATGTCTGGGGCGATCTGCTTCGACTTGCCGGCGTTCATGACGACGACCTCGTTCTTCGTCCCCTGCTGCTTCTCGGCCTCGATCTCCTGTCTGATCAGATCTGCGGTGAAAGGGGTCCCTATGATGGGAGCCCTGTACTTGTGCGCCAGCTTCGATATCGCTCCTATGTGGTCCAGGTGGCCGTGGGTGCAGGCTATCGCCCTCACCCTCCCGTCCACGTCCTTCATCACGCTGTCGTTGGGGATCGCCCCCATGGATATCAGCTCAGAAGGTCGGAGCCTCTCGACGTCTGTATCTTCGTGGATCTGAACCCTGTCCAACCGGAGGCCCATATCCATTATCAGTATATCATGACCGATCCTGATGGCGGTCATGTTCCTTCCAATCTCCTCGTAGCCTCCGATTGCTACAATTCCAATCTCCTTCATCTCGACATCTCTCTGTAAATGGAAAATTTCTTCGTATCAAACCCTCTCTCTTCCAGGATCTCTCTCGTCCTTCCACTGAAGACGATCCGAGCCAAACCCAGAGCCGAGAGGTCCCGGGAGGCGGAGAGGAACATTGCGGTCCGGAGGGCTCTCTCGTAAATCCGGAGGGCGCCGGCCACCTCTGAAGCTCCTTCTGTCGCCGGAGCGAGGAAGGGCAGAGCCGCTCCTGCCAGGCTCGCCCCCAGGGCGATGCTCTTGGCGACATCGATGCCGCTTCGAACTCCGCCGGAGGATATTACCTCGGCACCTAGAGAGGCGCATTCGACAACGCTCACGGGTGTTGGAACCCCCCAGTCCCAGAAGAGCCGACCCATCTTCGCGGACTCGACGTCCCCCCGCTCCTCTGCCCGATAGGCCTCAACCCCAGACCAGCTGGTCCCTCCCAGACCCGCCACGTCGATGATCTTGACTCCAGCCTCCATGAGGGCCCGGGCATCTTCTCCGGCTATCCCGGCTCCTGTCTCCTTGGCGATGATGGGAACCTTCCCGTCGGCGGCGGACCTGATCGCCTCTATCGCCCCCCTGGCTTCGGTCTCCCCCTCCGGCTGGACGCTCTCCTGAAGGAAGTTGAGGTGGACGGCTATGGCGTCGGCGTCTATCATCTCTGCCAGCAGGTCGATCACCTCGGGCCCCTCCCTCATGAGCTGGACCGCCCCGATGTTTCCGATTATCGGGATCTTCGGCGCCGCCTCCCTCACCGCTGAGAAGGTCTCCTCAACCTCGGGGCTCTCCAGGGCCGCCCTCTGGGACCCGACACCCATGGCCACCCCCACCTCCTGGGCCGCTAGGGCCAGGTTGACGTTGATCTCTTTTGTATCGGGGTGGCCTCCCGTCATCCCCGTTATCATGAAAGGAAAGCTGAGGTCTTTTCCCAGAAATCGGCAGCCTGTATCCACCTCGTCGGCGTCGATCCCCGGCAGGGCTCTGTGGATGAGGGCGAGGTCGTCGAAGGGCCGCCATCTCCCTTCCACCTCCTTATCCAGACAGATCCTGATGTGGTCGAGCTTTCGCTTGGCTGTGGTCACGTCCTTGCCTCCACCAGGGTTCCCGCCCTCTCGCCTGCGAGGACCCTCTCGATCATGCCCTTCTTATTGGCGTTGAAGATCAGAGACCTGATCCCCTCGTCGGCGAGGTCCAGAAGCTCTTCGAGCTTACCCCTCATGCCGCCGGTGACGTCCACCCCCGCCGAAGCTCCAAGCTCCGATCCGATCCGAGCGAGGTCATCGCGCCTCACCTCGGCCAGTGGCCTGCCATTGAAGATCACCCCGTCGACGGCCGTTCCCAGGGCCACGATCTCTGGCCGAAGAGACCGCGCGAGGCTGGATACCAGCTGGTCGCCGGAGACGATCCCGGCCCCCCTCACCCGGTCCATGGCCACGTCTCCGTGGAGGACGGGGACGAGGCCCATCTTCACCATCTCGACGACCGGTTCGGTCTCCATGACTTCTATCCTCCCATCTCTCAGGATGGTGCAGCTCAATGGATGGACGGGGACGGGGCTTGACCCCGCCCTTCGGAGGCTCTCGACTACGAGGTCGTTCAGCCTGACTACGGACCGATGAGTCTCCAGGACCCCCTCGCAGCTGAACCTCTCGACGAGGCTGTACTTTTTTGCGTGGATGTGGCCGAAGGACCCGGCTCCGTGGACGAGTATCAGGCCGGAGTCGTGGCCGGCGATCTCGGCGGCGATCCTCTCTATCTCCTCCGTCCTGGCAGATTCGAGGCGGTTCTTGTCGGTCAGAACGCTCCCGCCGACCTTCAGAATCTTTATCTCGGTCATCTCTCGTCCGCCGCTCCTTCGACCCTCAGCCCCGGGCAGCCGGTGACCACGGAGAAGGGCTCGCCTTTCGCCTGGGCGATGGCGGTCATCACCCTCAGAACGTCATCGGGGCCGGTCCGGGGGAGGGCTATCATGCATCCGCCTCCGCCAGCCCCCGTCAGCTTCGCGCCGTATGCCCGACCAGCTCCCCGGGATGCGTAGACGAGCTCGGAGAGCTCTCGGGTCCCGACGCCGATCGCCTCGAGAAGGCCGTGGTTTGCATCCATCAGCTCTCCAAGCTCCTCGAGCCTGCCGCCTTCGATGAAGCCCGGTGCCCTCTTCGATATCTCTCCCGCCGCCCTGAATATGGGGTCGACGATCTCGGGATATCTCGCCCTGAAGCTCTGGACCTTCTCGACCTCCGCCCGGGTGTCGTGAGGAGTCCCCGAAAATCCCACCACCAGCTTGATCTCCGGAAGCTCGATGGGCTTTGCCGATCCCTCGACGATCTGATACCCGCCGAAGGCGGCGAGGGCGGTGTCCGTCGGCGAGCCGAGCCCATCCTGGACGGACTTCTCGATCCGATGGGCCTCTTTTGCGATCTCGTCGGTGGAGAGGTCGAGGGCCAGGTGGCGGCTCAATGCTCCCAGGGTGGCGACGACGACGGAGGCCGACGAACCCAGCCCCGAGGCGGGAGGGATCTCCGATTCTACCGTGACCCGGAGGTCTCTTGCTCCAAACTCCTTTAAAACGGTGGCGACGTATCTTGTGGCGTGAGCCGCCCGTTCGCCGACCTCTTTTGTAAGAACCTCGCCCGAGCGGGGATCGATGGTGACGCCCTTGAAAGAGATCCTCAGGTCCGGGGCTGATATCTCAAGGCGGCCCGGCAGATCATCGACCCTGGCCCGGACCCTCAGGTCCACCGCCGCTCCCAGGGCCGGTGCACCGGAGACGACGGCGTGCTCTCCGAAGAGGATCACCTTGCCGGGAGCGGAGGCGTGGGTCAGATCATCGCCTCCTAGAGGAAGGCTATCGCCCCGTAGCCCACCACCTGGCTGAAATCTCCGATGACGTCTCCGCTGGTGGAGTAGCGGAGAAGCTTGCCGGTCTTGGCGCCCAGGATCTTCGAGGCGGTGATGGTTGCAGAGATGGGACCGTAGCCGCAGGCGGTGAGGTTGAGGCCGTAGACGGTCTTGTAGATCGATGGGACGTCCATCCTCAGAATCGCCTCGATCACCCGGGCGTCCTTCCTCCTCGCCTCATCCTGAGGCTCGTAATGGGTGAAGTCGCTGCTGGCGATGACGGTGCAGTTTCGGCCGAGGCTCTTTGCAGCCTCGCCCACCGCCTCGCCGACCTCGACAGCCGTCTCCTCGTCCTGAAGCCCCATAGCGATTGCTAGGATCTTGAAGCCCGAAAACCTGTATTGAAGGAACGGTATCTGCACCTCGAGGGAGTGCTCGTATAAGTGGGCGGACTCGTCCACATCAATGATGCTCCCGGCCAGGGCGTCGGCCAGCTCGACGTCGCATTCGACGTCGCCCAGAGGGCTCGTCCAGGAATCCCGGGAGAGGGCTACGGGAAGGCCCAGGCCGCGGTGGTTCGGTCCTATCAGGACGAAGGTCTCCCTCTCGGGGAGCCTGGCATAGACCTCCGCCGCCACGGCGCCGGAGTAGACGTATCCGGCGTGGGGGACGACGGCTCCCCGGATGAGAAGGGGCTCGCCGCCGGAGGCGTGGCTGAAGGCCTCACCAAGCTCCTCTTTCAGGGCCTCTGGGTGACGGGGATAGAACGAGCCTGCCACTGCCGGGCGTCTCATTGAATCAAAACTCCATCTCGAAGTCTGAAACCGAGTATCTGAACCGATCTTCCTCTCCCCGCTCCTTCAGGACCTCTTTGGCCAGGAGCCAGTATATGAGGGTCAGGGCCTTTCGACCTTTGTTGTTGGTGGGTATCACCAGATCTACGTTGGAGGTCAGGTTGTTGGTGTCGCAGAGGGCCACCACCGGGATCCCCACGTCGATCGCCTCGTTGATCGCCTGGCTGTCGCCGCTGGGGTCTGTCACCACCACCACGTCGGGCTCGACGTAGTCGTAGAAGGTGGGGTTGGTCAGGGTGTTGGGTATGAACCTGCCGACGATCGCCTTGGCGCCGACCGACTTGGAGAACATGGTGGCTGGGCGCTGGCCGTACTGCCTCGCCGAGACCACCAGGATCTTGGAGGGGTCGTACTTGGATAGGAACTTGGCCGCAAGCCTGATCCTCTTGTCCGTCGACTGGACGTCGAGGACGTAGAGGCCGTCGGTTCTGACCCTGTATATGTAGTCCATCATGCTCTTCGTCTTCTGCTGAGTGCCTATGTGTATGCCCGCCGCTAGATACTCATCTATGGGGATAAGCGTCTCATAATCTTCAGCTGGAGTTATCACTTCATCATCCAAAAATGTCACCTACCTAGAGGTTCTACGATCCCGTTTAACGGTGATGGGAACAAATCCCAATCTCATCTCTTCAAGAGCGATTTCGAGGGGGTCTATGGACTCGGTCTTGATCAATACCGGGGCGCCCATCAGAATCTGTAGAGCTCGAGCCCCCACTATCCGTGCGCGTTCATACCGCGTATATTTTTCATCCATCGAATCCGTCAAGTGGCCACCTCAAAAGAAAGGCAAGTGGTGGGGTTGCTGAGATTCGAACTCAGGTTACGGCGTCCCGAACGCCGAGGGATGGACCAGGCTACCCCACAACCCCACGCCTTTTACTGATACCGCCGAAGCACGTCAACGATCTCCACGTGGGTCAGGAGCATGCGACGACAGCAGTAGTTCTCTACTCCCAGATCGTCCATCACCTTACCCGGTGGCTCTGACTTGGTGCGCTCCTTGTACTCCTCCCATACATCAGAAATGACGTTTCCGCAAGTGAAACATCGCACAGGGATCACTCGAATTCACCTATAAGACTTCTGATACTTGGCTCTCGCACCGGGGCCGCCGACCTTCTTCCGCTCCTTCTGCCGGTGGTCGTTGACGAGGAGTGATCGATCGTACTCCATATACGCCTCTTTGAGGGCCGTGTCCCCGGTCCACTCCACGATTCCGCGGGCGATGGCGGTCCTGACGGCGGCAGCCTGACCCATGAACCCGCCTCCGCGAACTTTGACGTCTATATCGAGCGCCGAGGCCTTATCCTGGGCTATCATCAAGGCTTCCATGATCTTCTGCCGAACGAGGACGGGCTCATAGATCTCCAGGGGTTTGCTGTTGATCCTGACCCTGCCCTTCCCTTCGGTCAAGCTGGCCCTGGCGATCGCCGTTCTGTTTTTACCTGACGAGTTGGTTATCTTCATGCTGACCCCTCAGAATTTTGATCCGAACTTTCGGCTTACGTCGCCGAGTTCTACGTATTTGGCGGTACCAAGGCGGGTCATCTTCGCCGATTCTGGCCGCTCGATCTTCATCCCCTCGAACTCCGATGGGACGCCCACGTATATCTTGAGCCTGGACATGGCTTCGCGACCCCGCTTCGTCTTGTGGGGGAGCATACCGCGGACCGTCCTCTTCATGATCCGCTCGGGCCTCTTGGGATAGTGGGGGCCTTTCTCGGTGGAGCCCTTGTTCTTCATCTCCTCGTACTCGCGGTAGATGCTCTCTCTTCGACCTGAGATTATGGCCTTCTCGGCGTTGACTATTGATATCTCCTCCCCTGCGAGGAGCTTTGAAGCGGCGAGGCTGGACAGGCGTCCCAGGATCATTCCAGATGCGTCGATAATCATCAGATCACCTTAAAATAATTATGCCGGAACCCTTCGGATGCTTTTCGACCAGCTCTTCTATCTTGAGACACTCGCCACCGGCCGACTTTATCTTCGATGCGGCCTGTTCGCTGAAATGGAGGGCGGCAACGGTCACCTTGTGATCAAGATCTCCCGACCCCAGAACCTTCCCGGTGACGAGGACCAGGTCGTCGGGGGCGGTGTGCCTGTTTATCTTGCTGACGTTAACGGCGGCGTATTTTCGCCTGGACTTCTCCAGCCTGCAGGCGACGTCCCGCCAGATCGCCGCCCCGTCATTCCGGGTGGCGGCCTTGAGATCGTCGATCAGAGCGACCAATCTCGGGTTTGTCTTCTTGACCTTCTTCATCTTAATCCTCCGCATAGCCTCCTTTCCTGAGGCCGACTCACGCGCACAATAGCGCGTTCAGACTCTTAGGTCCATGCGCCAGAGAGGGGGCGCTTGTGCTCCCTCTGCGGATCTCTACAACCACCTGATTAAGAGTATTTAAGGGTTTTCACGTCCTGGAGCGCCAAGCCGGGCCGTCGATCCCGGCGCTGCGACAGTATCAGCGATAATAGAGTAAATTTTTTATCTTACTTCGGTGATAACTTATCCAGATAATGGCAGATATAGCACTGGGAATATCGGTGGCAGGAGGCTTTCTTCTCGGAATATGCAGCGGCCTTACGCCAGGACTTCACACCAACAACTTTGCGGCTCTGCTGCTAGCCCTATCCCCCGCCTTTCTGGATCTCGGGCTTGATCCCTTCGATCTCGCGGCGGCGATCCTGGCGGCGAGCGTCGCCCACACCTTCCTCGACATAGTGCCGTCGATATTCATTGGCGCTCCCGACGCCGACACCGCCCTCGCCGTACTCCCGGGCCACGAGATGATGCTCGACGGGCGGGGGGTTGAGGCGGTCCGCCTCTCGGCCTTGGGGAGCGCCTCCTCGGTCCTGGTGGCTCTGATTTTGATCGTTCCCTTATCGCTCCTTTTCGGCAGGTTCTACGCCCCTTTCATGGAGCACGTCGGCCTCGTCATCCTCTCCATCGCGGCCCTCATGATCCTGACGGAGCGGGGCCGGATGATCGAGGGGCAGGGGTCGCTTGTGCACATCAAGTACAAGCTCTTCGCCCTCGTCCTCTTCCTCTCGACCGGTTATCTCGGGATATTTGCCTTCGGACATCAGGATATCGCACGTTCGCCCCTGGGATTTCAGCCCGAGGTTCTCCTGCCCCTCCTCGGCGGTCTTTTCGGCGCCTCGATGCTCCTCTTGAGCCTCGCCTCCAAGGCCGAGGTTCCAGAGCAGAGGGAGACGGAGTTTGACCTCTCGACCTGGGCCATCGCCAGGTCCGCCTTCCTTGGAGGGCTTGCGGGGTCGGTGGTTGCCTGGGTTCCAGGGGTGACCCCGGCGGTGGCCACCGTCGCCTCAAGGCTCGGGTCGGAGGGGTCGAACCGGGAGTTTCTCGTCAGCGTCTCCGGGGTGAACACCGCCAACTCTCTATTCACTTTGGTGGCCCTCCTCGTCGTCGGAAGGCCCCGGTCCGGCGCCGCCGTGGCCATCGAGGAGCTGGTGGACCTGGACGGCCGCCTTCTCCTGGTCATGGTGACGATCGTCCTTTTGGTCTCGATCCTCTCCTACTTCGCCACCCTCGCGGCGGGAAGAGCGGCGGCGAAGGTGGTGAGACGGCTGAACTACAGGATTCTTTGCATAGCCGTCCTGGCCTTCCTGACGGCGATGACCTTCGGCTTTGCCGGTCCCTTCGGCCTATTCTTGTATCTCGTATCGACGGTCCTGGGGCTCGTGGCCCCCTTCGCCGGGGTCAGGAAGACCCATGCCATGGGGGTCCTGATGGTCCCGCTCCTGGCGTACTATCTCTGACCTGGCGGAAGCGTCTCTGAAACGACTATCTGAAACGTCTCTCTCAATCTCAAAAACGTCTCTCTCAAATCTCAAAAACGTCTCTCTCAAATCTCAAAAACGTCTCTCTCAAATCTCAAAAACGTCTCTCTCAAATCTCAAAAACGTCTCTCTCAAATCTCAAAAACG
>Ga0116151_10006061_pt1 | contig 10331 bp, 5 predicted proteins | sample AD_UKC117_MetaG_FD_89893 | JGI IMG/M metagenome (GOLD analysis project Ga0116151, IMG submission 89893) | Active sludge microbial communities of municipal wastewater-treating anaerobic digesters from Hong Kong - AD_UKC117_MetaG | ecosystem: Engineered > Bioreactor > Anaerobic > Digestate... | reverse complement strand
CCGTATCTGGCTGGTGGACGGCGTTGTCCTCATCGGAACAGAACATCGTCGTGCGCGCGCCTGCGCCCTCCGAGGCCGTACCGCGGGATGGCAAGTTCGTGCTCGAGGGCAACATATTCGAAAGCGGCAAGGGATCCGTCAGTGCCTTCGGTTTTTCCTCGCGCGAACCTGCAGCGTACGAACCGGGCCAGACTGCGGACATGGGTGATGGCGAGACCATGACCGTTCAGGCAGACGGTACCTACCTCATCACCTATCCGCAGGCGCAGGATGGCGCGCGCGGCCAGCGGATCTTCGCGACATCAACCGAAAGCCCGAAGTTTACCCTCGACAACTACCGGAGCGTCCTGTTCTCCGAGGGTATTGGCAGAAGCTTCATCAATACCTTTGCCGTCACCATACCGGCCACGATCATCCCGATCCTCATCGCAGCCTATGCAGCCTATGCGCTTGCGTGGATGCCATTTCCAGGCCGGGCGCTCCTGATTGCAGCGATCGTTGGACTGCTGGTTGTTCCGCTGCAAATGTCGCTCATCCCGCTTCTCAGGCTTTACAACGATATCGGTATCGGAAAATCGTTTCCGGGAATCTGGCTCGCCCATACCGGTTTTGGCCTGCCGCTCGCGATCTACCTGCTGCGCAACTACATGGCAGGACTGCCACGTGAAATCATCGAGAGCGCGCGTGTGGACGGTGCGTCCGACTTCGATATTTTCCGCAAGATAATATTACCGCTTTCCTTCCCGGCACTGGCGTCCTTCGCGATCTTCCAGTTCCTGTGGACCTGGAACGACCTTCTCGTCGCCATGGTGTTTCTGGGAACCCAGGACGATCAGCTTGTGCTGACCGGCAGGCTCGTAAACCTGCTGGGATCGCGCGGTGGCAACTGGGAAATCCTGTCGGCCTCGGCCTTCGTGGCGATCGCGGTTCCCGTCCTTGTTTTCTTCCTCATGCAGCGCTTCCTCGTCCGCGGGCTTCTGGCCGGTTCGGTGAAGGGCGGCTGAGAGACATAACCTGTTCGATGGTATCAAGATGAACGTTGTAAACGACATGCCCATCAGCGCTGCGCCCGGTCAGCGCAGCCAGCATCCGCAGGACCCGGGCTGGTGGCGCGGCGCCGTGATCTACCAGATCTATCCGCGCTCCTTCCAGGATACCAATGGCGACGGTATCGGCGACCTGAAGGGAATTACCCAGCGTCTTCCCTACATCGCATCGCTGGGTGTGGATGCGATCTGGCTATCGCCCTTCTTCAAGTCACCCATGCTCGACTTCGGCTACGATGTGTCCGACTACAAGGCCGTCGATCCCATGTTCGGATCACTTGCCGATTTCGATGCGATGATCGCAGAGGCCCACCGGCTCGGTCTGAAGGTGATGATCGATCAGGTGATTTCGCACAGTTCCGATCAGCATGAGTGGTTCCGCGAAAGCCGTTCAAGCCGCGACAACCTCCGCAGCGACTGGTATGTCTGGGCGGACGCAAAACCGGATGGCACGCCACCCAACAACTGGCTTTCGATCTTCGGCGGGTCGGCTTGGGAGTGGGACACCAACCGCTGCCAGTACTACCTGCACAACTTCCTGCGGAGCCAGCCCGACCTGAACTTCCATAATCCCGATGTTCAGGATGCGCTTCTCGATACCGTAAGGTTCTGGCTTGAGCGCGGCGTCGACGGCTTTCGCCTCGACACGATCAACTTCTACTTTCATTCAGCCGGACTTGAAGACAATCCGGCCCTTGCCAGCGATCAGCGCAATGCAACGATTGCTCCCGCCGTTAATCCGTACAACTACCAGAACCACCTCTTCGACAAGAACCAGCCGGAGAACCTGGAATTTCTCAAGCGCTTTCGTGCCCTGCTTGACGAGTATCCGGCTGCCGCTGCGGTCGGCGAAGTCGGGGATGCGCAACGGGGTCTGGAGATCGTGGCGGAATACACGTCCGGCAATGACAAGGTTCACATGTGCTATGCCTTCGATTTCCTCTCGGCGGAACCGCTGACCCCTGCCAGGGTTCGCGACGTGGTCGAGGAGTTCGGGCAGGTAGCACCGGACGGTTGGGCGTGCTGGGCGTTTTCCAATCATGACGTGGTGCGCCATGCCACGCGCTGGGCCGACGAGGTCATCGACCGAAACAGCTTCCTGAAGATGACCGCAACGCTAATCCTGGCGCTGCGCGGTTCGGTTTGCCTGTATCAGGGCGAGGAGCTTGGCCTCACCGAGGCGGTTCTGGATTTCGAGGATCTCCAGGACCCCTACGGAATCCAGTTCTGGCCGACCTTCAAGGGGCGAGATGGTTGCCGCACGCCCATGGTCTGGGCGGCTGACAATCTCAATGCCGGTTTCACGACGGCAGAAAAAGCCTGGCTGCCCGTGCCACCGGAACATCATCATCTCGCGGTGAACCAGCTCGAGAGCGATCCTGTATCGCTGCTGCATCACTACCGTGCGCTGCTTGCCTTCAGGAAGACACGGCCTGAGTTGCAGAAGGGTGCAATCCGTTTTCTCGAGGGCGGCGAGGGCGTTCTTGTCTTCGAACGCGAACACGGGGGTATGCGCTCGGTGGTCGCAATCAACATGCGCGAGGCTCCGGGTCAGGTGAGCATCGATATCACCGGTCTGCAGGAGAAACGGAGCGGCACGGGGCCGCAGGGTATCCTTGCCAATGGACGGCTGGAATTGCCACCCTTTGCCACCTTCATTGCATCAACTGAAGCCGCTGCGGACTGAATCTGCGGCGGGGAAATACATGAGACGGGTTCGCCCGTGGAGGAAACGATGAGCGGATTAAAACTGACAGGATTGAAAAAATCCTACGGCCCGGTTGAAGTGATCCACGGGGTGGACCTTGAGATCGAAAAGGGAGAGTTCATCGTTTTCGTAGGGCCGTCGGGCTGCGGAAAATCCACGCTACTGCGGATGATCGCCGGTCTGGAAACGATTTCCGGCGGGGATCTGATGATCGGCGGGGAGAGAATGAACGACATTCCGCCATCCCAGCGTGGCATAGCGATGGTGTTTCAATCCTACGCGCTCTATCCGCATATGAGTGTCTATGACAACATGGCATTCGGCATGCGGATTTCGGGCGCGCCGAAAGCCGAAATTGACCGGCGGGTCCGGGCAGCGGCAGCGATGCTTCAGCTCGAACCCTATCTCGACCGGCTGCCCAAGGCGCTTTCGGGCGGGCAGCGGCAGCGCGTGGCAATCGGGCGTGCCATCTGCCGCGATCCAAAGGTGTTTCTCTTTGACGAGCCGCTTTCAAACCTCGATGCCGCGCTTCGCGTTGCGACCCGGCTGGAAATCGCCAAGCTCAACGAGTCGCTGCCTGACACCACGATGATCTACGTCACGCATGACCAGGTCGAAGCGATGACGCTGGCGGACCGGATTGTCGTTCTATCCGCCGGCTCCATCGAACAGGTCGGGCCGCCGATCGAATTGTATGAGCGCCCGGCCAACCTGTTCGTCGCCCAGTTCATCGGGTCACCGGCAATGAACATCCTGCCGGGTACGCTGAAAGCGACCGGAAGCAAGTCGAAAGTTGCTCTTGGAGACAGGGAGGTCAGCGTACCGGTCGAAACGCCCGACTCGCAGCAGGGCAAACCGGTGCACTTCGGCGTGCGGCCTGAAGATCTGGTCCCCACGAAGAAGAAGGGCATCATTTCCGGAGAAATCACGCACGTGGAACAGCTCGGCGAGGTAACGAACGCCTTTGTCGATACCGGATTGATGAATGAGCCCCTGGTCGTCAAGCTGCCAGGCAACCATGCATTCACGCGGCATGAGACGATCAGCCTCGATGCCGATCCTGCCAAGCTTCATCTCTTCAACGAGGGCGGCCGCTCGTTCCTGTTCGTCTGACCTGTCAGGCGGCGCGGCCCGAGACAGCGGTGGTTTCTCCACGGCTGCTCGCGTTGTCGTCGATGTTGAACTGTGAAAGCATTTCGCCAAGGGTTCTTGCGCGAGCCTCCAGTTCCTTGTTTGCCGTGAAGGATTGGGCTGCAAGCGTGGAATTCTGCTGCGTTCCGCCGTCAATTCGCTCCAGTGCGACGCTGACGAGATTGAGCGATTCGGTCTGCTTGGCGGTGATCTCCATCAGGCCCGACATCACTTCCTCGGCCTGCTGGACCTGCTGGAGGATCGTCACGAAAGCGGCATCCGTCTGACCGACGAGCTTTCCGCCTTCCTGCACGGCCTGGCCTGACTGTTCGACCAGGGCGGAGATATCGCCACCAGCCTTGGCCGATCTCTGTGCCAGGTCGCGGATTTCGGTCGCGACAACAGCAAAGCCAAGTCCCTTTTCACCTGCCCTTGCAGCTTCCACCCCGGCATTGAGCGCCAAGAGGTTGGTCTGCATGGCGATGCCGTTGATCATGCCGAGCATCTTCTCGATCTCGCTAGACATCTCCTTGATGCGTTCCATTGCCTGCGTGACCCCGGAGACGATCCGGGTGGAGTTGCGTGCCTGCTCGGCGGACTGCCCGATGCTGTTCTTGACCTCCATCGTATCCTTCATCGTCTCCTGCATTCCGTCATTCAGTGAACGGATAGCGGAGGTCGACTGGTCGAGATCGCGCGCCTGCTGTCTTACCCGGTCGGCAAGCGATTCCGAAAGGCCCGACAATTCGGAAGCGCGGCCGGTAATTTCCTCGGTATTCTCAACAACGGCAGCGATCAGCTCGCGAAGCCTCGCTGCGGAACTGTTGAAGTCGTTTCGTATCGGTTCATAAGGCGCGGGGAAAGGATCGGGGAGGCGAACCGTGAGATCGCCGCCGGCAAGACCACGCAGCACGCTGCCGAGCCGGGAGACGACGCTGGCCTGTTCGCTCCCGGAGCTTTCTTCGCGGAGACGGGCTGTTTCGATATCGGTATGATCAATCAGGGTTTCCAGGACGCCTGCCACCGTTCCGTCAGGTGTCTCGATCTTGCAGGCGTCGATCAGAAGGTAGCGGCGGCCGCCCTTGGGTAGGTCGCACCAGTTCTGCGCGCGCAGCCCCTTGCCTTTCGACTTGTCCTGCGCCGCATAGAGCGCAGCGATCTCGTCGGGATTGTCCTTGAGGGCAATGTCGGCCAGGCAGGGTCGGGCATGGGGATAGAAGCCCTTCCAGTGGTCCTTCGTGCCGATCACTGTTTCCGCCTTGATTCCGGTCAGTTCCTCGCATGCCGAGTTCCAGAAGGCGACCACGCCCTCGGCATCGAGAATGAAGGCTGGAACCGCGGTTGCAGCGAGAATCGATGATATGCAAAGGCTTTCAAGGCCGGACGCATTCGATCCATCCCTACTGTTATTGCTGCGGGAAAACATCTCCCTGAAGGTGCGCATGCTGTCATCTCCATGACGGGTGAGCAAACATTGCAGCTTGTGGGGTTGGGGAAATCCCGATTCGGGGCAGGAACGGGGAAGTATGGCGCAGTCATTGGCCGAATAGCTGACGCTACAGTTTATCACGGCAAACTGTTAAGAATGTATTGCCGCGATCGTCTGCCGTTATGACCAACCCGTCCTACAAGGCTACATGATAGGCAAAGGCCGCAAACACTGCCAGAAGGGCGACAACCACGAGAATGAGCAGAGCGTCTGCAGCAACACCGCCATCATCCAACAATTCATCCTGCTCGATGCGTTTCCTGAGCCATATCATCCGCAGAAAGGCGAGCAGAACGAGAATCGCGCCCGATCCAAAGAGAAGAATATCGGACCAGAACGGTACGCTCACATTGCTTATGCGTGCGGTTGCAAGTCCAAACCCCACGATAGTAATCGTCAGGCGGACCCATGACAGGAATGTCCGCTCGTTGTTTGCGTGATCGGTGAAGTTTCTGATCATTTCTTGCCGACTTTCTTCAACAATCCCCGTACGCCGCCGGAAATGAGCCCATTGACCTCGAGTAGCAGGGCCGGTGCGTCGAGCGCCCTGCGGCAGGCGAGGTAGTTGCCGCTCCATTCAGGATCGAACTTCGCCTTGAAGGCCCGCAAACCCTCGAAATGGTAGAAGCGTTCGCCGCGCTCGTAGATCTCGTGTGCGAGGCGGTTCCAGCGTGCCTCGAAGCGCCGTCCCTCCATCCCAGACAGAGGGGCCGCGCCAAGCGAGAAGCGGCGGTATCCCGTTTGCTTGCCCCACATGCATATGTTGGCAAACAGTGCCTCCATGATGAAACCGGGCGAATCCGGCCGGTAACGCATGAGATCCAGGGTGAGTTCGGCGTTTTCCCCGGATTGGAGCAGGTTGGCGAAGGCGAGTATCGACCCGTCGGGCGCACGCAACAGGGCATGATCGAAATTGGCCAGGTAGGGCTCGGAAAAACTGCCCATCGTGAAGGATTTTTCGCTGCCCTGCTTGTTGAGGAGCCATGCATCGGAAACCGACCTGAGTTCGCTTGCGATCTCGCCGAAGCGCTCACGGGGAAAGACCTCGAACCGGTAGCCGTCCTTGTCTGCCCGCCGCCAGGCATAGCGCAGGTTCTTCTTCGCAGGCCCTTCCAGCGTGAAATCGGGCAGGTTCACCTTGGCAACCTCGCCGATTTTCAGAACCGTCATCCCCATGTCGATCATGAGCGGCAGCAAGTCCTGCGAGATCGAGTAGAAGGCACACCGGCGCCCCATCCGGTCTGCAAGCTCGCGAAACTCCCAGGCAGCCTCGGCTGCACTTTCGGCCGGGCCTATTGGGTCGCCGCGTGCAATAAGCGACCGTCCGGTGTCGGCAAAGGCCACGAAGCCCTGCCGGTCTGGCGAGAGGACGAAATTCTTGTCGCCAGTGAGAGCAAGCCAGGCATCCGCATTGGCTGACCGGCTTATGATCGCCGTAACCTCCGGCGGAATAGTATCAGCGGCCTCAACGGATGCACCATGGTCCATGAACCTCATTGCCAGAACTGCGGAAAAAAGCACCGCCACCACGAGGCTCGCACGCATGAAGCGCGGCGCGTCGCCATTCCATGCAAATTGCCACCACAGGCTGTTGTTGTATTCCACATGCGAGTAGGCGAGGAACCCGATCCATACGGATATGGCGAGCACGACGAATATCCCTGCAAGCCATTGCCATGTTCCCGCTGTCAGATTTCCCGGAGGCTGGCGGTAGAAACGCCTGCGTGCAGCGAACAGGACGGCTGCGGCGATCGCGGCTGCTGCGGCTTCCTCCCAGTCGAAGCCTTTCAGCAGCGATGACAGACCGCCGACAAGAAGCAGAATCATGGCCGCCTTCCATGCCCTTGCCCGGCGCAGGAACAAGCCGCGCGCCAGAATGAGCAGGAACAGGCCTGCAATGCTGGCCAGGAGATGCGAAATCTCGATGAATCCGAGCGGCAGAACATCTTCGAGCAGCCTCAGTCTGCTCTCTTCGCCCGGCAGGCTGCCCGAGGCAAGAAGCATGAAACCTGCCAGAAAGGTCAGACCGGCAGCAATCAGCGGAACGCCTGCATCGGTGAGATCGAGCCAGGCCGGGGATGGTTTCCCGGATGGCGTACCCGGCGCGGCGCGGAACGCGGAAAGTACCGCGAATGCGAGCACAGTAACCAGAAAGGGAACCACATAGTAGACCATGCGGTAGACCAGCAGGGCTGCCAGGACGTCGGAACGCCCGCCCGCGCCCAGCCCTGCCATCATGGTGGCTTCGAATACACCGACACCTCCAGGTGCATGGCTCGCGACGCCAAGACCTATGGCGGCAACATAGACGATGAAGAAGGTGGCAAAGCCGGTGCCCAAATCTGAGGGCAGAAGGATGTAAAGTGCGAGTGATGCGCCGACGAGATCGCCAAAGGAAAGCAGTATCTGGCGGATCGTCTGGGGAAAGGTCGGCAGCGGGAAGGTCCATACACCGACACGCAGTGGTTCATCGGGATGGCGGCGCCAGACTGCAAAAAGTATCCCGGCTACCGCAAGGGCGATGGCAATCCCAGATATGGTCTGAAGCTCGCCCGGCATAGAGAAAGTCGCACCGGGCTGAACCAGCTGGAATGTCAGGAATATCGACAGCAAGATTGCGATTGCCAGCGTGAGGCTGTACCAGATCGCGCCGATGAGGGCGGCGATACCGGTAGTTTCGATGCCGTAGCGCGCGTAGACGCGGCTGCGTAAAATTCCTCCCGTAAGCCAGGAAAAGCCAAACAGGTTCGAAACGGCAAAGCCTGCCGCACCGGTCAGCGCAGCAATATGTGCCGGTATTTTGCTGCCACCGAGCCTTCGGATGGCAAGGACATCGTAGCCGGAAATCGCGAGGAAGCTGAGTGCGGTGAAGGCAAGTCCGGCTCCAAGCTTCCAGGCAGGTGTGGCGGCAAGGTCCATCTTGACGTCATGCCAGGATATCTCGCTGGCGAGATGGTGCAGGACCGATATCCCGATTGCTGAGACCAGTAGGCCGAAGGCGATGCGGAACCAGTTGCTCGAAGCTATCTCCTCGAACCGTTCCGTCCAGTGGCGCTTGCGTGCGAAATCGCCGGAATTTTCATTCGCTTCGTCCACTGTTGTACTCTCTCAAAGATAGGGATTGGTGCCGTTGGAGCAATTTCTACTTCTCCGATTCCGTCATAACCGAAATCGCTCCAAATGACAGAAAAAACCCCGCGAAACCTGAGTTCCGCGGGGTTCTGCATTTCAACCGCCAGAGCAGTATCAGACTGCCAGGTCGAAGCGGTCGGCGTTCATGACCTTGGTCCAGGCAGCAACGAAATCCTCGACGAATTTCCCGGTGCTGTCGTCCTGGGCATATACCTCGGAATAGGCGCGCAGGATCGAGTTGGAGCCGAAGACGAGATCCATGCGGGTGGCAGTCCACTTCACCGCGCCGGTCGTGCGGTCGCGAACCTCGTAGGCGCCGTTGCCTGCGGGAACCCAGCTGTTCGACATGTCGGTCAGGTTGACGAAGAAGTCGTTCGTCAGTGCGCCCTCGCGATCCGTGAATACGCCATGCTTCGTGCCGCCGTGATTGGTTCCCATCGCGCGCATGCCGCCAACGAGAACCGTCATTTCGGGTGCTGTCAGTCCCATGAGCTGCGTGCGGTCGAGCATCAGTTCCTCGGGGCTGACGGCATAGTCCTTCTTGAGCCAGTTGCGGTAACCGTCTGCCAGAGGCTCGAGCGGTTCGAAGGATTCGGCATCAGTCATCTCGTCGGTTGCGTCACCGCGTCCGGGAGAGAACGGCACGTTCACGTCTACGCCTGCGGCCTTTGCAGCCTGTTCCACGCCGACATTGCCGGCAAGGACGATTACATCCGCAACCGATGCACCGGTTTCAGCTGCGATCGGTTCGAGAACCGAGAGCACACGGGCCAGGCGTTCCGGCTCGTTGCCTTCCCAGTCCTTCTGCGGGGCGAGGCGGATACGAGCGCCGTTCGCACCGCCGCGCATGTCAGAGCCGCGATAGGTGCGTGCGCTGTCCCAGGCGGTGGAAACCATGTCGGCGATGGAGAGACCGGAGGCCGCAATCCTGGCCTTGACGGCATCGGCATCGTAGGACGTGCTGCCAGCCGGGATCGGGTCCTGCCAGATCAGGTCCTCAGCCGGAACTTCCGGGCCGACGTAGCGGACTTTCGGGCCCATGTCGCGATGGGTCAGCTTGAACCATGCCCGGGCGAAGGTGTCGGAGAAATATTCCGGATTGGCGCGGAACTTCTCCATGATCCCGCGGTATACGGGGTCCATCTTCATGGCCATGTCGGCATCGGTCATGATCGGGTTGTGGCGTTTCGACGGATCGGACGCGTCAAGCGGCTTGTCCTCCTCGGCGATCTCAACCGGCTCCCACTGCTGGGCGCCTGCCGGAGACTTGCGCAGTTCCCATTCGTGGTCGAGAAGCATGTCGAAATAGCCCATGTCCCATTTGGTGGGATTGGTTGTCCATGCACCCTCGATGCCGGAGGTAACGGCATTGGCGGCAAGCCCCTTCTGGTTCGGGTTGGCCCAGCCGAAGCCCTGGTTTTCGACATCGGCAGTTTCGGGGTCACCGCCGAGAGCGGCGGCGTCGCCATTGCCGTGGCACTTGCCGATGGTGTGGCCGCCTGCGGTCAGGGCTGCGGTTTCCTCGTCATTCATCGCCATGCGCTTGAAGGTCTCGCGGACCTGCGCGGCAGTCTTCAGCGGGTCCGGCTTGCCGTTAACGCCTTCAGGGTTGACGTAGATAAGACCCATCTGGACGGCAGCCAGCGGGTTTTCCATCGTTGCAGGGTCCTCGACGCTCTCGTAGCGGCCATCGGATGGAGCAAGCCATTCCTTCTCCGCGCCCCAGTAGGTGTCGATCTCCGGATGCCAGATGTCCTCGCGCCCGAAGGCGAATCCGAAGGTCTTCAGTCCGGCATTCTCGTAGGCAACATTGCCCGCCAGAATG
>Ga0116151_10006060_pt1 | contig 10331 bp, 7 predicted proteins | sample AD_UKC117_MetaG_FD_89893 | JGI IMG/M metagenome (GOLD analysis project Ga0116151, IMG submission 89893) | Active sludge microbial communities of municipal wastewater-treating anaerobic digesters from Hong Kong - AD_UKC117_MetaG | ecosystem: Engineered > Bioreactor > Anaerobic > Digestate... | reverse complement strand
GGCGCACAGCCCGAGCGCTGTCATCTCGGTGAGCACGCTGGCGGGGTCGTCCTGCCAGCCCCAGCCGGGCACCTCGCAGACGCCCCACGAGATCGGCGCCCCGGCGAGTCGGTCGGCGATCGGCCGGGTGGCGCTGCTCATCGGGCCGGCACCTCGCTCAACTCCACCGGGCGGCCCTGGGCGAGCGAGAGCGCGCACGCCTCGGCGATCCGCGCCGCGGCCAGCCCGTCGGCAACCGTGCACGGGCTCGGGGCGCGGCCGGCCGCCACCTCGACGAAGGCCGCGAGCTCCGCGGCATATGCGGCGGCGAAGCGCTCCGCGAATGACGGATGGGTGGGGCCGGGTGGGAAGGCCACCCCGGGCTGCGCCGACGCGATCGCGAGGCTGTCGTCGAGGCCCGCCGACAGCGTGCCGAGGCTGCCGTGCACCTCCATCCGCACGTCGTGGCCGGCGCCGTGATAGCGCGTGAGCGAGACGAGCGCGAGCGTGCCGTCGTCAAGGGTGAGCACGGCGGCGCCGGTGTCGACGTCGCCGGCGTCGGCGAAGAACGCCGGCCCCTTCGTGCCGCCCGCGGCATACGCGCGCACGACCTCACGGCCGGTGACGAAGCGCAGGATGTCGACGTCGTGGATGCCGCAGTCGCGGAAGATGCCGCCCGAGCCCGGCAGGTATGCCGCGGGCGGCGGCGACTGGTCGTGGGTGGCCGCCCGCACGAGTCGCAGCTCGCCGAGCTCGCCGGCCGCGACCGCCTCGCGCAGTCGGCGGTAGCCGGCGTCGAAGCGGCGCTGGAAGCCGATGTGGATCGGCACCCCGGAGCGCCGCTCGAGTTCGGCCAGGGCGATCGACTCGCCGACCGTGCCGGCGACCGGCTTCTCGCAGAAGGTCGGCAGACCCGCGGCGACGCCGGCCTCGATGAGTCCCGCGTGGGTGGCCGTGCCGGTGGTGATGACGAGCGCGTCGATGCCGGAGTCGAGCAGCGCAGGCACGGCGTCGACGGCCGCGGCGGTGACCCGGCCGGCGCCCACCCCGGCGATCGCGTCGACAGTCCGCGCGGCGGCGGCTGGGTCGAGGTCGGTGACGGTGAGCCGCTCGACCGTCTCGAGCCCGGCGAGCGTGCGGGCGTGGGTGGCCCCGATCCGCCCGACGCCGACGATCCCGAGGTGCAGTGGCCGATCGCTCATCGCGGGCTCAGCGGTTCTGCGGGAAGCCGAGGTTGAGCCCGCCGTGGCTCGGATCGAGCCAGCGCTGGGTGACTGCCTTGGTCCGGGTGAAGAAGTGCACGCCCTCGATCCCGTGGGCGTGGCTGTCGCCGAAGAGCGAGTCCTTCCACCCGCCGAAGGAGTAGTAGGCCATCGGCACCGGGATCGGCACGTTGATGCCCACCATGCCGACCTCGACCTCGTGCTGGAAGCGCCGCGCCGCGCCGCCGTCGTTGGTGAAGATCGCCGTCCCGTTGCCGTAGGGGCTGGCGTTGACGAGCGCCAGGCCCTCGTCGTAGGAGCCGACCCGCACGACGGACAGCACCGGGCCGAAGATCTCCTCGGTGTAGATCGACATCTGCGGCGTGACCCGGTCGAACATCGTCGGCCCGACGAAGAAGCCCTCCGCCGCGCCGTCGAACTCGCCGTCCCGGCCGTCGACGACGACGGTGGCACCGGCGGAGACCCCCTCGGCGATGAGCCGGGTGATCCGCTCCTTCGCGGCGGGCGTGACGACCGGCCCCATGTCGCAGCCTCGGGTGCCGTCGCCGGTGCGCAGGGTCGCCATCCGGTCGGCGATCCGGGCGACCAGGTCGTCGGCGATCGGCTCGACGGCGACGACGACCGAGATCGCCATGCACCGCTCGCCGGCCGAGCCGAAGCCGGCGTTGACGGCGGCATCGGCGGCTAGGTCGAGGTCGGCGTCGGGCAGCACGAGCATGTGGTTCTTGGCGCCGCCGAGCGCCTGCACCCGCTTTCCGTGCGCCGTGCCGGTCTCGTAGACGTAGCGGGCGATCGGCGTCGAGCCGACGAAGGAGATCGCTGTGATGGCGGGGTGGGTGAGCAGCGCGTCGACCGCCTCCTTGTCGCCGTGCACGACGTTGAGCACACCGTCGGGCAGCCCGGCCTGCTCCCACAGCTCGGCGACCGCGTTGACGACGGACGGGTCCTTCTCGGACGGCTTGATGACGACGGCGTTGCCGCAGGCGATCGCGACCGGCACGAACCACAACGGCACCATCGCCGGGAAGTTGAACGGCGAGATCACCGCGACGACGCCGAGGGGCTGCAGGATGGAGTAGGTGTCGACGCCCGTGGAGACGTTCTCGGAGTGCCCGCCCTTGAGCAGATGCGGTATGCCGCAGGCGAACTCGACGACCTCGATGCCGCGGTTGACCTCGCCGAGCGCATCGGAGAGGACCTTGCCGTGCTCGGCGGTGATGAGGGCCGCGAGCCGCTCCTTGTTCTCGTGCAGCAGCTGGCGCATCGCGAAGAGCACCGGGGTGCGGCTGGCGAGGGAGGCGCGGCCCCACGCGGCAGCGGCCCGCTTGGCGTGCATGACGATCTCGTCGACGACGGCGGCCGAGGCGAGGTCGACGTGCCCGGTGACCTCGCCGGTCGCCGGGTTGAAGACCGCACCGTGCCGCTCGACCGGCCGATCCCAGGACGTGTTGCCGATGCGGTGGGTGATGCGGGCGGGCTGGCTCATCGCGGCTCCTCGGGCGGGCGGGGACGTGACGGACACGCTAGGGGATGGCCGGCGCTGCCTGGGACGCCGGTGCCGTGCCGAAGGGCAGCCGCGGGTCGACCGGCTGCCCGGCCCAGCCGTCCCGGACCCAGGCATGCGCGGGGTCGTCGCGAATGAGCCAGGCCCGGGTGGGGCCGGGGCCGGCCATCACGTTGAGGTAGTAGAGGTGATAGCCGGGCGGAGCCATCGCCGGCCCGTGCCAGCCGCGCGGCACCAGCACGACGTCGCCGGAGCGGACCTCGGCGAGCGTGTCGACGGGGTCGACGAGGCCGCTCCCGCCGCCGTAGTTGCGCAGATAGCCGACCGGCTCCGCACCCGGAGGCGCGCCGGGCTCGGCGACGACCTCGACGTAGTAGATCTCCTCGAGTGCCGTCTCCCGGCCCGGCCGCTCCTCGTCGTGCTTGTGCGGGGGATAGGACGACCAGTTGCCGGCCGGCGTGATGACCTCGCAGACGATGATCGAGTCGGCCTCGAGGACCCCGGGGATGCCGAGGTTGTGCACCTGCCGCGAGCAGGCGCCGGCCCCTCTCAGCTCGACGGGCACGTCGCCGGCGGGCACGCGGCATACCGGGAAGGCGTGGCGGGCCGGCGCGCAGGCGAGCGCGACCCGGCCCACTCCCCGCGCGACCACGGTGAGCGTGCGGTCGCGGGGCACGTAGCCGACGTCGGTCGGGCCGGCGAGCACATGGGGGCGGCCGGCGAGCTCGATCGCCTCGGTCTCCCCCCCCACGACGTGCACCGTGAAGCTGCCCGAGAGCGGGACGACGACCACCTCGCGATCGCCGGTGGGCAGGGTGCGGCTGGCGCCGTCGTCGAGCGTCGTCACGAGCAGGCCGGTATGCCGCCAGCCCGGCTCGGTGGGCTGGCCCGGCTCGATCCGCACGTCCCACTCGGCGTCGCCGGACCCGGCTCGCCGGACCCAGGCGCTCATCGGTCGCCCGTCGGATAGGCGCGGACCTCGGCCTCGGTCGGCATGGCCGTCGAGCACTCGAGCCGGCCCGCGACGATCGCGCCGGCGGTGCTCGCGAACTCGATGGTCTCGGCGAGCGGCCAGCCCGCGAGCAGCCCGTGGACGAGCGCGCCGCCGAAGGCATCGCCCGCACCCAGGCCGTTGACGACCTCGACCGGCACCGGCGGGCAGAGGACCCGGTCGGTGGCGGTCACGGCGAGCACCCCGCGCGGGCCGAGCTTGACGACGGCCAGCTCGACCCCGCGCTCGAGCAGGGCGGCGGCGGCCCGGTCGGGGTCGCTCTCGCCGACGGCGACCCGGCACTCCTCGAGGTTGCCGACGGCGACCGTGCCGGCCGCGAGGGCGAGGCCGGCGGCGGCGGTCGCCTCGGTCTCGCTGCCCCAGAACACCGCGCGGTAGTCCAGATCGATGACGGTATGCCGCGTGCGCCCGCGGGCCGCCCAGGCCGCCTCGTGCGCCGCTCGGCTCGGCTGCTGGCACAGCCCGGTGAGCGTGGTCCAGAGGACCCTGGCGGCCCGAATCTCTCTCTGCGGCAAGGAGTCTGGGGTCATCTGCAGGTCGGGAGCGGAGGGCCGGCGGTAGAAGTAGAGGGGGAAGTCGTCGGGCGGGAAGATCTCGCAGAAGGTCACCGGCGTCGGCAGGTCGGCATCGACCTGGACGAAGCGATCATCGACACCGAGGTCGCGCAGGGCGCGTCTCGCGAAGCGGCCAAAGGGGTCGTCGCCGACCCCGGTGACGATCGCGGCCCGCCGGCCGTGCCGGGCCGCCGCCACCGCGACGTTCGTCGCGCTGCCCCCGAGGAACTTGCCGAAGGTGCTCACCTGCTCCAGCGGCATACCGACCTGGAGCGGATAGACGTCGACACCGATCCGGCCGATGCACAGCAGGTCGAGGTCGTCGGCGGGCGGCGGGTCGGGCTCGGGCACCGGGGGCCTCCTCTCCCCTGACAACCTAGTCGGGCCCCATCGATCCGGTGGCTCTGAGAGGCTGACGTCGTGACCGAGACCGTGCGCCTCACCGTCGGGCAGGCTGTCGTCCGCTTCCTCGTCCAGCAGCACTCCGAGCGCGATGGTGTCGAGCAGCGTCTGGTGACAGGGGTTTTGGGCATCTTCGGGCACGGCAACGTGTGCGGCGTCGGTCAGGCCCTGCTCGAGCAGCACGACGTGGCCGCCGACGACGAGCAGCTGCCCTACCTGCTGGTCCGCAACGAGCAGGGGGCGGTGCACGCGGCGACCGGCTATGCCCGCAGCCTCGGCCGGCTGCAGACGATGGCGGTGACCACGTCGATCGGCCCCGGCGCGACGAACCTGGTGACCGGGGCCGCGCTCGCGACGACCAACCGGATCCCGGTGCTGTTGCTGCCGGCCGACACGTTCGCCACCCGCGGGCCGGATCCGGTGCTGCAGCAGCTCGAGGACCCGCGCTTCCCCGAGGCGACCGTCAACGACGTCTTCCGGCCGGTGTCCCGCTTCTTCGATCGGGTGACTCGACCGGAGCAGCTCGTGCCCGCGCTGCTCGGGGCGATGCGGGTGCTCACCGACCCCGCGGACACCGGGGCGGTGACGATCTGCCTGCCGCAGGACGTGCAGGCCGAGGCCTTCGACTGGCCGGTCGAGCTCTTCCGCAAGCGGGTGTGGCACGTCGGGCGGCCGGTGCCCGAGCCGGCCGCGCTGGCCCGGGCCGTCGAGGTCATCCGGTCGGCGCGCCGGCCGCTCATCCTCGCCGGTGGCGGGGTCCGGTATGCCGCGGCCGCCGCTCAGCTGCGAGCGCTCGCCTCCGCGACCGGGATCCCGGTGTGCGACACGCATGCCGGCAAGGGCGCGATCAACTGGGACCACCCGATGGCCGTCGGTGGCGTCGGCTCGACCGGGTCGGCAGCGGCGAACGCGCTGGCCCGGGAGGCCGATGTCGTCATCGGGATCGGCACCCGCTACTCGGACTTCACGACGGCGAGTCACACGATCTTCGCCGATCCCGACGTGCGCTTCGTCAACGTCAACACCCTCGGCTTCGACGCGGCGAAGCACTCCGCGACGATGCTCGTCGCCGATGCCCGTGAGGCGATCACGGCGCTGACCGGCGCGCTCGACGGATGGGCGACCGACGCGGCATACCAGAAGCGGGTGCGCGAGCTGGCCGCCGACTGGGCGGCGACGACGGACCGCTGCTACCACCTCGGGCACGGGCCGCTCCCCGCGCAGACCGAGGTCTTCGGTGCGCTCAACGAGCTCATGGGGCCTGAGGATGTGCTCGTCAACGCCGCCGGCTCGATGCCGGGGGATCTGCAATCCCTTTGGCGCGCAACGACTCCCGTGCAGTACCACGTCGAGTACGCCTACTCGTGCATGGGCTACGAGATCCCCGCGGCGATGGGGGCCAGGCTCGCCCTCGGCGACGGACGCGAGGTGGTGGCGATCGTCGGCGACGGGACCTACCAGATGATGCCGATGGAGCTGGCGACGATCGTCTCGGAGCGGATCAGGGTCATCGTCGTGCTGTTGGACAACGGTGGCTTCGCCTCGATCGGCGCGCTGTCTGAGTCCCGAGGCTCGCAGCGCTTCGGCACGCGCTATCGGATGCGCAATCCGGACAGCGGGCACCTCGACGGCGAGCCGGTGCCCTTCGACCTGGCCGCGAACGCCGAGAGCTGGGGCGTGCCGGTGCTGCGGTGCCGCACCATCGAGCAGTTCCGGGCCGCCTATGCGCAGGCCGTCGCGGCCGACCACCCGACGTGCATCCACATCGCGACCGACCCGTTGGCCCCGTCGCCGCCGTCGAGCGCGTGGTGGGACGTGCCGGTGGCCGAGGTGTCGCGGCTGGACAGCACGCGCGCCGCCCGCCTCGACTATCTGGCCGGCAGGCAGGACCAGCGGCACTACCTCTGAGCGGCGCCAAGGGAGCGGTGGGCTCGCCCGACCGACCGAAAGTCCACACTCGACCGACTTCCGGCCGCCGGCCGCCACCCAGCCTGTGACTTTCTGTGTTCAGTGGCGGCAAATCTTGCACACTACATGTCGGGGCGAGGTAAGAAACCCCTTGACGATGCTGTTCGTCACCGTGTGGCCACTTTCGATCTCGTCACCGCGACCCACCCATGCTGGCGGCGTCACAGTCACTATCGTCGATGATGGTCCCGGTATCTGCCTATCTGCCTATCTGCCCTGAGGACAAGCGATGCGTGTTCGAGCGCTCCACCTGCCTGGACGAAGCCCGCATCCGCGGCGAGAGAGGAGCCGGCCTCGGCCTGGCCATCATCCACGAAGCCGTTGCCATCCGCGGCAGCACCAGGTTCTGCGCGAACCGGCTCAATAGGTTCTCGCGGGTCGCTCGGGGAGCATAGGGGTGCTCCCCGAGCGATTGGTCATGCCCGCGGGTGTCGGCGGCGGCGTGCGGCGATCAGGAACGCAGCGCCGGCGGCGAGGAGAGCCAGGCCGGAGGAGATGATTCCCCAGCCGATGTCCGAGCCGGTCGTGGCGAGTGATCCGCCAGTCGCCACGGTCGGACCGGCCGGAACGACGGGCGGGACGGGCGTGAGGATGAAGCCGAAGTCCAGTGTCGGGTCCCGGTCGCCGTTGTCGTGCAGCTCCCCGGGCAGGGTCGTGGCGGTCCAGGTGGAGGAGTCGCCGGCCCGGTCCCCGACACCCGCCTGGGTGGGCACGTAGGGTGCGAGGGCTTTCGCAGAGGCCGTGCGATCGATATGGACCGTGTAGGTCTGGTTCCCGGTCAGGGCCGGCAGGTTATCGAATGTGTACATGCCGTTCGCGTCCGTCGTGGTAGGTCCCACGGGGTTGCCGTTGACATCGGTCACTGGGTTGCCGTCAGGGCCGGTGATGGTGAGTACGACCCCGGGGATACCGGGCTCGCCGGCATCTTGACGGCCGTTCCCGTTCTTGTCGAACCAGACGTAGTCGCCGACGGAGACCGACGCGACTTGCTCAATGGTCGCCGTGGCCGAGCCGATCTTGTTGACAATCGGACCGGTGAGGGAGGCCACGCGGACCGCGAAATATGTCGAGAGTGTGTCCCCGTTCGGGTCGTTCAGGACGGTGCCGGATTGCTGCTGGATCGTCACCGTTCGGGCGGTGTCGTCGTAGACGGCTTCAAGGTTGCCGCCGATGTCGGTGGGACCCGATGACGGGTGGGCTGCACTGGTGTCGTTGGCTTGGACGAATCCGAGGAAGGTGACCCCTGTGGGCAGGTTATCCACGACGTTGCTGATCGGGATGGCGTTGTAGCCGCCGTGCGGGATGAAGTCGACACGGTAAATGTAGGTCGCCGCACCGTTCGTGGTCGCCTGCAGCGTGCCCGTGTAGGCGCCGGTCGAGGGGTCATACAGGGCCTTGTTGACCTCGGCTTCGCTGCCATACGACGTCGTCGTGCTGGTCATCGTGGACACGTACGGCGGCTGGCCGGTGGAGCCAGTGAGGGAAGCACTGTTCGTGATGGTCTTGGTCACCTTGCCGTCAAAGGGCAGCGTGGTGAGGGTGAGGTTCAGCTGGAAGGCCTTGTCGACGCCCTGAGCGGTGACGATTGCCTTTCCGGCGGTACTCAGGACGATGACGAGATTCCCGCTGGCGTCCGTGCTCAGCGTGAAGTCTGCGGCAGTCATCGCCTGGCCGTTGTAAGTGCCGGTCGGGTTCAAGGTGGCGGTGTCGATGGTGCCGAAGATGGCCTGGTCGAGGAAGTCGGTGATCGTGCTGGTCGTGAGATCGATGCCCTTGCCCGCACCGACCTTGAATACGTAGGGGATCTGCGCGGACTGCCCCGGGTTGACGGAGGTCGGAGCTCCGGTCGCCGTCTTGCTGAAGGTAGCCGCGTCGGTGTAGCCGCCTCCGGGGTTCGCCGGCAGCTGTGTCACCGTGATCGTCTTGTTCGCGGTCGCCGGGCCGGTGCCTCCGTACGTCATGCTCGCCTGGTTGGGGAACTGGTATGGGGTACCGCCCTGGGCCCCGGCGGTACCGCCAGAGGTCAGGCCGGCAACGCTGTTCACGAGTGCTTTCGCGTTCAGGGTGACGTTCATGCTCTTGGTGTTACCGAGGTTGACCAGCAGCGTCTGCCCGCTCACACACCACTGGCCGACGTAACCGTCGCCCGCGAAGGTGGCTGCGGCCGGGCAGTCCGCCGCTTTCGTCAGCGTGGTACCGGTGATGAACTGCGGGTCGGTGCTGTTCCAGCTGAGACCGGCCGGCAGCGGGTCGCTCAGGACGACGTTCACCGGCAGTGCCGCGTCCGTGGTGGCGACCTTAGCCGTCAGAGTGTAGATGATCCCCTGCGGCGGGGTGAGGTTCCCGCTCGCGTCGGTGAGCACGTTGCGTGAATCCCAGCTTGAGGCCTTGGTGAGGGTGTGGGTGCACAGTCCCGTGCACGGGGCGCTCGGGACGGTGCCGCGCACGTTCACGGTCGCCTGGTCGGTGTGGCCGTTGAAGTTCGCCGTGTTCTGCAGTGCCACGGTGTAGCTTGTCCCACCGGGCTTGCCCTGTAGTTGCGCCTGCAGGGCGCTCGCGAGCCCGCTCGGGTCGGTCACGTGCACGGTGTAGGTGATGGTGAGGATCGAGGGGCCGGGGACACTCGTCGTGCTGGTGAACGAGTTTCCCGTGACCGTCGCCGGGTATGGTGTCGGGGCGGACGTGGTCTTGTTCAGCCCGTTCGCATCCCAGGTGGTCAGCGTCGAAGTGAAGGAGCCGGCGTCGTACCCGAGATAGCTGGGCAGCTGGTCGGAGATCGGGAAGCTGTTCTGCGCCTGGGTCGAGTTGAGGGTCAGCGTGTAGCTGATCGCCTGGCCGGCGATCGTCGGGTCAATCGTCACCGTGCCGTCGGCGGCCACGTGAACGTAGCTGTTGAGGTTGGTGGGACTGACGGACTTGCCGTCGGACGGTGTCGTCGGGGGCGGGGTGTCGCCGGTGCGTTTGATCGTGACCGGGATCGAGGGGCCGCTACCGTCGATCTTCCAGGCGATGCTGCTGGGTCCGCTCTGGGCCGGGTTGTTCACCGTCAGGCCGATATCGAACACGCCCTGGTTGACGTCGGCGGGCAGTGGGTTCTTGAAGGTGATCGAGACTACGCTGCCGTTCTGGCTGACTGAGGCGATCGAGGTGTTCGCGGCCGGCAGGTTGGCCACGTTGACGTTGGTGCCGACATCGAAGGTGACCGTGGAGCCGGGGACCACCTTGGTGTTGTCGTACTGCACCTTCAGGTCGAGGGATGCCCCTGCGGTGAGCACCGTCCCTGGCTGCAGGGCGCTGCCGTTGTACAGCATGGTCGAGGTGATCCCCGGCGCGTCCGCGTTGGCCGCCTGGGCCATGCCGAACAGTGACGCCAACGCCAGCACGGAGGCCACCATGGCCATGAGAACCCGGTGCATACGAGCAGTGGTCGTGGTGCGGTGACGCATGCTGGAAAACCCCCTGAAGGCTACAAAAAGTAGGCGGAACCCTGCCGCCCCCGGCGAGAACGACGGTGAAGTCCCGTAGCGAAGGACGCACAGCGCCCCGCACCAGTCTGTAACTATAGCGGCTCATCCCAATCGAGGGTGTAGTCGGGGTCTGAAGCCGCCGGTTTCGAGCAGGCTGCGGGCGATGTAGTTGGTGAGGTTGCGGAAGCCGAGGGCTGAGCCGCGCAGGTGCTCGAGGCGGCC
>Ga0116151_10006059_pt1 | contig 10332 bp, 8 predicted proteins | sample AD_UKC117_MetaG_FD_89893 | JGI IMG/M metagenome (GOLD analysis project Ga0116151, IMG submission 89893) | Active sludge microbial communities of municipal wastewater-treating anaerobic digesters from Hong Kong - AD_UKC117_MetaG | ecosystem: Engineered > Bioreactor > Anaerobic > Digestate... | reverse complement strand
TTCGTTGACGGTGGCTCGCGTGGGCGGGGACAAGTTCGTCGTGGGTGCCCACATGGCCCACGGTCCGGACTCTCTGCTGCAGCGGGTCCATTCGGTGATCAGCCGGCCGACAGACGTGAACGGCGCCACGATCGTACCCAACGTCGCGATCGGGGCGGTGCACGCCAACAATCTGCCGGATCGTCCCACGATCCTGCTGGAACAGGCCGAGATCGCCTGCCGGATGGCCAGGCGCCGCAATGAGGAGTCCCTGCTCTACACCGATGAGCTCGCCGCGGAGGTCCGTTCCGAGTCCGCGCTCGCCGACGGCCTGCGCCGGGCGGTACGCGATCCGGAATCGCACTTCCACCTGGTGTATCTGCCGTTCGTCCGGACCGCGGATGGCGCCATTTCGGGAGCTGAGGCGCTGCTGCGATGGCGGTTCGAGGATGAGAGCATCCCCCCGAACGACTTCATCCCGATGGCGGAGAGCCTGGGGCTGATGAGTGAGCTGGGCGCGTGGGTGTTGCGGCGCGCCTGCGAGGACCGGGCCGAGATCGGACTCGATCTGGTGGCCGTCAACATCTCCTCGCCCCAGCTGACCGCCTCCAACGTGAAGGACCTGGTCAAGGACATCCTCAGCGAGACCGGGTGTCCGGCGAGCTCGCTCGAGATCGAGGTCACCGAGGATGTTGTGAACCGCTCGGTCACCTCCGCACGGCTCGCCGAACTGCACCGGCTGGGCGTGCGGATCTCCATCGACGACTTCGGGGCGGGGTCAGGGTCGCTCAACAATCTCACGCGGGTGTCGCTGAGCAGGCTGAAGATCGACCGGAGCTTCATCTCTCGGCTGAGCTCGCGGCCCGAGTCCGAGGCGGTCGTGCGAGCAGTGCTGGCCCTGGCAGCCTCCTTGCGGCTCGAGGTGGTTGCCGAAGGCGTGGAATCCGCAGGCACGGCCAGTCGCCTCGGCGAGCTCGGGGTCCCGATCTGTCAGGGGTTCCACTTCGGGCAGCCCGTGAACGCTGCGGAACTGAAACGACTTCTGGAACTGCGTGTCACGCTGCCCGCCGACGGTGACTGGACGGTGTGATCAGTCGTCCTGGTGGCGGTATATCAGCACGGGACAAGGTGCATGATGCACGCAGTAGCTCGCGACGGAGCCCAGGTGCATGCCGGGGAGCTCTCCCTGGCCCTGACTGCCGATCACCAGAAGTCTGGCCCCCTCGGAGATATTCGCCAGCGCCAGAGCCGGCTTCTCCTGCAGCAGAGCGGTGCGCATCGGAACCTGACAAGGGGACTCCTCGAATGCCTTGCTCACCGTGTGTTCCAGCAACCGCTCAGCGTCGCGAGCGTAGTCCTCCTCGGTATACGTGGGTGTGATCCAGATCGTCGCCGGGATGTCGTATCCGGTGACGACGAGCAGTTCCGCATCGGTCAGCTCAGCCTGGCGAGCAGCCCAGCGCAGAGCCGAGATGCTCAGTTCGGACCCGTCAGCTCCCACGACGATTCGATTGTCAGCCATGTTCATCAACCCCTCATCCCATCATATACCCCCTCCGGTATCTGACCGATCACCGCAAAACATTCCCTAGGGCAGGATTGCGGTATCCTCGTTCCCATGGACGAGTTCACCACTCCGGAAAGAACGGCGCTCGCCGAGACCGTCAGGGAATTCACGCAGCGCCATATCACTGCGGAACTCCCGCAGTGGGAGGCAGAGGGCAGAATTCCCGTCAAGCTGCACAGGCTCGCCGGGGAGGCGGGACTGGCCGGACTGAGTTATCCGGAAGCGGTCGGCGGCAGCGGCGGCGACCTGGTGGACACCACCATCATGATCGAGGAGATGCTCGGCGCCGGCGCATCCGGCGGCCTCATCGCGGGACTGTTCACCCAGGGGATCGCCACCCCCCACGTCATCGATGAGGCGCAACGGCGCCGGGACCGGGGTGAGACGCAGGCAGCCGACTACCTCGAGGACAATTACATCCGGCCAGTCATGGCCGGCGACATGATCGCCAGCCTCGGGGTCACCGAACCCGACGGCGGCTCGGATGTCTCAGGACTGCGCACGCGGGGGCAGTCCGATCCGGAGGACCCCGACACCCTGATCGTCAATGGCGCGAAGACCTTCATCACCTCCGCGATCCGCGCCGACTACGTCACCACCGCCGTGCGTACGGGCGGTCCCGGAGCCGCCGGGGTATCACTCCTGGTCATCCCGACCGCCGCGCCCGGATTCACCGTGGCCCGCGAGCTGGACAAGATGGGCTGGCGCTGCAGCGATACCGCAGAACTGGCCTTCGTGGACGTCCGGGTCCCTCGCCTGAACCTGCTCGGCGCCGAACAGGGATTCGCCTCGCTCGCCCGGCACTTCGCCGTGGAGCGGCTCACCCTTGCGGTCACCGGCTATGCCACCGCCCAGCGCTGTCTGGACCTGACGATCGAGTACGCACGTAACCGGGAGACCTTCGGCAAGCCACTCATCTCCCGGCAGGTCATCCGCCACGACCTGGTGGAGATGCACCGGCAGATCGATGTCGCCCGCACCTACACCCGCGATGTGGTCCTGGCTCACGCACGGGGCGAGGAAGTCATGACCCGCGCGCTCATCGCCAAGCAGACCGCCGTCGACACCTGCAGCTACGTGGTGGACCGCGCCGTGCAGATCCACGGTGGCGCGGGCTACATGAAGGACAGCGAGGTCGAGCGGCACTATCGCGACTCCCGGATCCTGGGCATCGGTGGCGGCGCCAACGAGGTCATGACCGATCTCGCCTCGAAACTGCTCGGCTACTGAGGCGCCGGACCGGCCCATCACACGGCTGACGGAGCCTCGGATACCTGAATGCCGGCCTGCTCAGGCGGTCCGGTCCACGACCCTGTCACACAGTTCGTACAACGCGCGAGTGGCTGCGATATCGGGCAGCGGCGCCAGCGCGGCGCGCGCCTCGTCGGCCCACCGTCGGGCCTCAGCCCGGGCGCGGGCAAGCGCTTCATGATCCCGGAGCTGAGCCAGCGCCCAGGCGTGTTCCTCGTCGTCCGGCAGCGCCCGGGTCAGCAATGACCTCAGTTCGGAATCCTGGGCCCGATCATCCTCGAGCACATACAGGGCTGCCAGAGTGGGGACTCCCTCGCGAAGGTCGGTGCCCGGAGTCTTGCCGGACTCCCGTGACTCGCTGACGATGTCGACGATGTCATCGGCGATCTGGAAGGCCACGCCGATCCGTTCTCCGAACTGGGCCAGGGTCGTCACGACCCCTTGGTCGGCCCCGGCCATCATCGCCCCGAATCTCGCCGAGGTTGCGATCAGCGAGCCCGTCTTGTCTGCGAGCACGGCCAAGTGGTGCTCGACGGGGCTCTGTCCATCGCGGGGACCGACCGTTTCCCGGATCTGGCCGACGCACAGCCGCTCGAATGTGCGTGCCTGCAGACGCACGGCGTCCGGGCCGAGATCCGCCAGGATGTCCGATGCCTTCGCGAACAGATAGTCGCCGGTGAGGATCGCGACCGAGTTGTCCCAGCGGGCGTTCGCCGACACGATCCCCCGTCGGCGCGGCGCCTCATCCATGACGTCGTCGTGGTAGAGCGTGGCGACGTGCGTCAGTTCCACCACGACGGCCGAAGGGACTACGCCCGACGCGGACGGATCTCCGTACTGCGCAGCGAGCAGTACCAGCATGGGCCGGAACCGTTTGCCTCCGGCGGCGACGAGGTGGCGGCCGGCTTTCTCAACGAAGTCGTCGGCACTATGGACCGCCGACTGCAGGGCCGATTCGACCTCGATCAGACCACGCGACAGGTCCGCTTCCAATGCCACATCACTGACACGCAGTCCCAAGGATGTCGTGGTCGGCCCGTCTGCCATGTATCCAAGCGTATTGCCTCAGCGTCGCGGCCGTGCCTGCAGCCCAAGACTTCTGCGCCTGCCGGCAGTGACGTGGCTGGCGCTCCCGGCCCGCCCATGCCTCAGTGCACGAAGATGTTCGCGCTCATGGCGAGATCCAGCACCGGCTGTGGGAACACGCCGAGCGCGATCGTCACCGCAACACCGACCACGATCGCTCCGGTTGTCGCCCAGGACGGCATGACCACGTCAGCCGTCTTCTCGGTCGGCTCGGAGAAGTACATGACCACGATGACGCGGACGTAGAAGAAGGCGGCGATGGCACTGGCCAGCACCGCGAGGAACACCAGCCACACCGAACCTGCGGCTGCCGCCGACGCGAAGATCGAGAACTTACCGACGAATCCCGCCGTGAGCGGGATCCCGGCGAAGGACAGCAGGAACAGCGAGAAGGCTCCCGCCACTGCCGGGCTCTTCTTGCCGATGCCGCGCCAGGCGTCCAGGGACGTCGCTTCGCCGGATTCGTTGCGGACCAGCGAGATGAGACCGAATGCGCCCACGGTGGCGAGTCCGTAGGTGACCAGATAGAACATGGTGGCCGCCAGTGCTTCCCGGGACACCGAAGCGACTCCGAGCAGCAGGAAGCCGGCATGCGCGATGGACGAATACGCCAGCATCCGTTTGATGTCCGTCTGCGCCAGGGCGATGATCGACCCGACGAAGAACGTCAGGGCAGCGATGACCCAGAACACCGGTCGCCAGTCCCAGACGGCACCACCGAGCGCCACGTACATGACCCGGAGCATCGCTCCGAACGCGGCCACCTTGACCGCCGCCGCCATGAAGGCGGTGATGGGCGTCGGTGAACCCTGGTAGACGTCGGGAGCCCATGCGTGGAAGGGTACCGCTGAGACCTTGAACAGCAGGCCGACCACCAGGAAGGCGATGCCTGCCAGCAGCAAGCCGAGCATCTGTGGCTGTGCGGTGATGTGCGCCTGGATACCGGTGAACGAGACGGTGCCCGAATATCCGTAGAGCAGCGCAGTACCGAACAGGAAGAACGCGGAGGAGAAGGCACCCAGTACGAAGTACTTCAGGGCCGCTTCCTGGCTCAGCAGCCTGCGACGACGAGCCATACCTGCCAGCAGGTAGAGCGGCAGGGACATGATCTCGAGCGCCACGAACATCACAAGCAGATCGTTCGCAGCGACGAAGACCAGCATGCCGCCGACGCTGAACATGAACAGTGGCCAGACCTCGGTCTGGAGGTACCCTCTGGCGGTGAACTGCCGCTCATCCAGCGATCCGGGCATCGCCGAGGCCCGCGCGGCAAAGGCGTCACCGCTCGGGTCGATCGTGCGCTCGGAGATCAGCAGCGCGGCCACCATGCCGATGAGCAGGATCGAGCCCTGCAGGAACAGCGCCGGGCCGTCCACGGCCATGGCGCCATCCATGATGACCTCGAAGGTGCCCGCATTGATCACGACCATGACGAACGCTGCGATCAGCGCAGCGAACGTGAGGAACATCTGGATGGGCCGACGCGAGGTGCGCGGCGCAAACGCTTCCACGAGGACACCGATCGCCGCAGCACCGAGCATGATGATGACCGGGGTCAGCTGAACCCATGCGATCTCAGGGAAAGTCACTGGTTCCCCCCTTCGGTGGCATCGGCGATCGTGGGCGGCGGATCTGTGGCCCCAACCCACTCCATGGTGTTGTCGACCGCAGGATTGATGATGTCCAGCATCGGCGCCGGGTAGAAGCCGAGGAAGATCACGGCCAGCACGAGCGGTGCCATGATCCAGCGTTCCCGCAGGTTCAGGTCCTTGATGCCTGCGGTGGACTCACGTTTCGGACCAGTCATGACCCGTTGGTAGAGCAGCAGGATGTACAGGGCCGCCAGCACGATGGCCAAGGTCGCGAAGGCGCCGACCCACGGATAGCGCTCGAAGGTGCCGACCAGCACCAGGAACTCCGACACGAACGTGAGCATGCCGGGAAGTGCCACGTTCACCAGACCGGCCACGAGGAACAGGCCGGCGAGCACAGGCGCGACAGTGACCACACCCCCGTAGTCGTCGATCTGGGTCGAACCCTTGCGTCTCATCAGGTATCCCGCCATGAGCACCAGGAGCGCCACTGAGAGGCCGTGGCCCAGCATGTAGAAGGTGGCGCCACTCTGCGCCTGTGTGGTGAACACGAAGATGCCCAGCACGATGAAACCGAAGTGGGAGATCGAGATGTAACCGAAGAGCCGCTTCATGTCGGTCTGACCGATCGCCACCAGCGCGCCGTAGAAGATGCTGATGACCGCGAAGGCCACGATGATCGGGGCGAACTGCTGGGCAGCATCCGGGAACAGCGGCAGACACAGTCGCAGCATCCCGAAGGTGCCGATCTTGTCCAGCACCGCGATCAGCAGTACCGCGGTACCAGGGGTGGCCGAACCGGAGGCATCCGGCAGCCAGGTGTGCACCGGCCACATCGGCGCCTTGATCGCGAAGGCGATGAAGAAGCTCCAGAACAGCCATGTCTGCCAGGTCGGGTCGATCTCCATCGCCAGCAGGTCCGGCAGGTAGAGGTTGGGACCGTCGAACGCCTCGATCGAGAGGAACCACAGCCCGGCCAGTCCCGCCAGCATGACCATGCCGCCGAGGAAGCTGTAGATCATGAACTTGACCGCAGCATACGAGCGCCGGCCGGTGCCGTAGCGACCGATCATGAAGTACACGGGGATCAGGATGACTTCGAAGAACACGTAGAACAGGAAGACATCGAGTGAGATGAAGATCCCGATGGTCAGCGCCTCGAGGGCCAGCATCAGCGCGAAGTAGCCCTTGACGCTGCCGCTCTTGGTCTTGTTGACCGCTTCCGCGTCCTCCACATCCCGCCAGCCGGCGATGATGACGATCGGGACCAGACCGGTGGTGAGGAAGATCAGGATCAGACCGATCCCGTCGATCCCGACCGAGAATGAGGTCCCCAGTGCCGGGATCCATTCGGTGTTCTCCACGAACTGGAACGGATCGGCCGAACTCGGGTCGTAGGTGAAGCCCACGATGATCGCCACTGCCATGGCGCCGAGTGCGAAGATCAGCGCCACCGTCTTGGCCTGGCTCGGTTTCATCGGCAGGAAGCCGACGATGATCGCGCCCACGAGGGGGATCAGCCCCATCAGCGTCAGGATACTCATCAGAACCACCAAGCCAGGAAGAAGACCGCCACCAACAGCAGGAACCCGCCGACCATCACGAGCGCGTAGCGCCGTGAGTAGCCGGTCTGGGTCCGGGTCAGACCAGTACCGATGCCCATGATGCCCGAGGCGATCCCGCGGACCGCCCCGTCGATGCCCTTGTTGTCGAACCACACCAGCCAGCGGGTCAGATGCTGACCCGGACGCATCAGCAGCTCCTCGTGCCAGGTGTTCGTGTAGAGCTCCTCGCGCCCTGCCTTGGTGAGCACCGTCACGTGCTGTGGCGCAGCCTGGGGCACATCACGCATGCCGAACTGCATCCAGGTGAGCACGATGCCGATGATCACGACGACGAAGGTGATCACCTCCAGCGACCAGTGCGGCACTTCGAGCGCCGCCTCCTCGTAGCCGGTGACCGGTTTCAGCCACTCCAGGATGTTCAGGTCGCCGATCACGCCGACCGCGAACAGACCACCAAAGATGGCGCCGAAGGACAGGATGATCATCGGCCACAGCATGGTCTGCGGTGATTCGTGCGGGTGCGCGTCATCATGCCAGCGCGCCTTGCCGAAGAATGTCATCGCCATCATGCGCGTCATGTAGGTGGCCGTCAGACCGGCGGCGAAGATGGTCACTGCGCCGGCGAACCAGTTCTGGCTCGTCGCCGCGGCGATGATGTCGTCCTTGGAGAACGCCGAGTCGAAGGGCGGCAGCCCGGAGATGCCCAGGAAGCCGCAGATGAAGGTGATCCACGTGACGATCATCACGCCACGTAAGGCGCCATAGAAGCGCATATTGCGTTCCTCGTTCATGGCGTGCATCACCGACCCCGACCCGAGGAACAGGTCCGCCTTGAACATGCCGTGCATGACCAGATGGAAGATGGCGAAGACATAGCCCGCCGGCCCTAGGCCGGCGGCCACGAACATGTAGCCGATCTGGGACATCGTCGAGCCGGCCAGTGCCTTCTTGAGTTCGTCCTGGGCACACCCGATCCAGGCACCCGCGATCATCGTGACGAGGCCCACCGCGAGCACGACGTTGAGCGCCACCGGCGCCTGATCGAAGATCGCGTTGGAGCGCACGATCAGATACACGCCGGCGGTGACCATGGTCGCGGCGTGGATGAGCGCGGAGACCGGGGTCGGGCCCTCCATGGCGTCGAGCAACCACGCCTGTAATGGGTACTGGGCACTCTTGCCGGTCGCGGCAAGCAGCAACGCCAGGCCGATGAGCGTCATGGTGGTGCTGTCCGCCTCGGGCGCGGCAGCGAAGACGTCGCCGAAGGTGACCGACCCGAAGGTGACGAACATGAGCATGATGGCGATCGAGAGCCCGACGTCGCCGATGCGGTTCATCACGAAGGCCTTCTTCGCTGCCACGGCAGCTACATCCTTGTACTGCCAGAACCCGACCAGCAGGTACGAGGCCAGACCCACGCCCTCCCAGCCCAGGTACAGCAGCAGGTAGTTGTCAGCCAGGACCAGCAACAGCATCGCTGCCAGGAACAGGTTGAGCATGGCGAAGAACAGCCGGCGACCCGGGTCCTCAGCCATGTAGCCGACCGAATAGATGTGGATCAGGCCACCGACGATGGTGATCAGGAGCACGAACACGATGGACAACGGATCGAGCCGGATCGCGAACTCCGCGTTGAAGGTCCCGACGAAGGTCCAGTCCCAGAAGTGCTGGGTGATCGTGCGGGACTCCTCTGGGCGCCCCATCAGGGCGACCAGCAGCCAGATGGCCAGGCCCGCTGGAATGACCGCCATCAGGACTCCGAGCAGGTGCCCCCAGGCGTTGGAGCGCCGTCCGGCCACGAAGAGCACGGCTGCGCCGAAGGCTGGCAGGGCCAGCAGCAGCCACATGAACTCGAAGATGCCGCCCGCGTCCGATGCTGTGATCTGGGTGAGGATCGGCTCCACCGTGTCCGACGGGATGTCTCCGGAGGTGGCGAGGCTCATCAAAGCTGTACTCATCAGTTCCTCAGCAGACTTGGTTCATCGATGGATGCTGAGCGCCTGGTCCGGAAGATCGTCATGATGATCGCCAGGCCGACCACCACTTCCGCGGCCGCCACGATCATGACGAAGAACGCGATCATCTGGCCGTCGAGATTGCCGTGCATCTGCGCGAACGCGACGAACGTCAGGTTGCAGGCGTTGAGCATCATCTCCACGGACATGAAGACGACGATCGCGTTGCGTCGCACGAGCACCCCGACGGCCCCGATGCAGAACAGGATCGTTGCCAGGATGACGTAGGCGACCGGGTCCATCAGGACCTCCCTTCGTCGTCAGGCGCTGGCGGCAGTTCGAACTCGCCGGTTCCGGCCTCGTCGTTGTGCGAGTCCGGGTAGACCTCGTCGAGTTCGAGGTGCCCGGTGACATCTGCGAGCTTCTCCGGTTCGCGTACTGTCTCGGACTCGCTGAGTTCGGCCACCTCTTCGAAGTCCGCCGCGATCTGCTCCGGCTCGGCAGGGATGTCCGGGTGTTTCTTGCCCCGCAGCGGCACCGGGATCGAAAGTTCCGAGGCACTGCCGTCGGGCAGGATCGCCGGGGTGCCCACAGCGTTGCTGGTAGCCAGAACGCCGGGAGAGGGCAGCGAGCCGGGGTGGATGCCAGCCCGGTTGAAGTCGTCGGCGCGTTCCTCGGCGAGCTCGCGCTGACCCCGTTTGGGGCTCCAGCGTTCGCGGTGCGCCAGCACGAGCGCTCCCATAGCAGCAGTGATCAGGACTGCTGCGACGATCTCCATCGCCAGCAGGTACTTCGTGAACATCAGCGAAGCCAGACCCTCGACGTTGCCGCCGTGCTCGGCATTCGCCTCGTTGATGCCGATGGTGGTGGTCCCGTCAAGCGCAATGGCGATCACGGCCACGGCGATCACGCCGAGGGCCAGCACCATCAGGATCGCCGCGAGCCGCTGGCCCTTGAGCGTCTCGATGAGTGAGTCGGAGGAGTCCACGCCGATCAGCATGAGCACGAACAGGAACAGCATCATCACCGCACCGGTGTAGACGATGATCTGCACGAATCCCAGGAAGGGCGCTCCCAGCGTGATGTACAGGACCGCGAGGTTGATCATGGTGAGCGCCACGAACAGCGCGCTGTGCACGGTCTTGCGTGAGAGCACGAGGCCCAGGGCACCGATCACGGCCAGGGTGCCGCAGATCCAGAAGGCCCACTCCTCGCCGGCGCTACCGACCTCGACCACTGCGTTCATCTGCGCGAGTTCGTTCATGACGAGGCCTCCGCATCGACAACCTCGTCAGCCTCTTCGGCCTCTTCGCGGTGTGCCACTTCCTCACGCTGTT
>Ga0116151_10006058_pt1 | contig 10333 bp, 7 predicted proteins | sample AD_UKC117_MetaG_FD_89893 | JGI IMG/M metagenome (GOLD analysis project Ga0116151, IMG submission 89893) | Active sludge microbial communities of municipal wastewater-treating anaerobic digesters from Hong Kong - AD_UKC117_MetaG | ecosystem: Engineered > Bioreactor > Anaerobic > Digestate... | reverse complement strand
GGTCCGTCCACCCGCCCCCGAGTGCTTGAGGTACGTCCCCTCAAGCCCGCGGGCCTGCCATCCACCCCATCCGAGCTCACCGTCATGAGCAGGACCCCATCAGGGGCAGACGAGCATCGTCATAGGACATTATTCTAATGTCGTCAAGGATTATTTCCCTAACACATCTTCACCGCCGTTCCTCTCTGCCGCTCCGGGTGCGGCTTTCACCGCCGGGTGTCGGCAGAGCGTTTGAGACTTGCCCTGCATTCAAGGAACGGGCCACGTGACCTTGTCCGCAACTTCCGGTGAGGTGGCCGGCCCGCTGCCCTGCTGTTCATCGGAACCTGCAACACAGCGCGTGCGAGCAACAAACCGAGAGCGTGCGGCTCCTGCTCAGAATTTCGCCTCTTGGTTGTGTCATGGATTCTTTTCTTGATCTCGGGTCTGCCTGACTGCACTCTCCGTCCGGGCCAAAGGAAGGGAAACACGCACCAACGTCCACGATAGCGGCTGGAGGAAGATATGACTGACTTTCTTGACATCTTTCATGGTGGCTTCAGTTTCAACGCCCCCGAACTCGAAGGACAGGAGCTATCTGGCTATCGGCTCAAGACCCTCGACAAGCGTGATGTCGGACATCGGATCGATTTCACCCTCAACGGTGTTGTATCTTCGACAGTGCTGTATCCAAGCGCCGGCATGACAGGCAGCTTCGATGTGATGATCTCTCAGCCGCTGTCGCACATGAGTCTTGGTTTCTCTTCACCGAACTCGACGAATGGCACGATCAACGTGTCCTACTACCTCGGCAGCGGAGCATTGCTCAGAACCGATCAAGTCACACTCAACTTTCAAGGACTGGGATTGAGCTTCATCGACACCCAGGGCGAAAACATGATCACCCGGGTGACGATCGAGCCGGGAACACCGGGCCTCCAGTACGGTATCACCAGCGGCGCAATCTCCATGGACAATTCGGTACAATGGACCAGCGGCGCCGAACGCATGGCCCCCCTGGTGGGTGATACCCGCTGGAAAGGCGACAAGATCTATTTTTCGTTCATGACGGACCAGTCCAATCTCGATGGCTATGCAGGCCTCGGCCGGGTTGAGGACCGGATCATGGCATCGAAGGGTGAGCTGAGCGCTGACCAGAAGCAAGCCTTCTTCCTGGCAATGGATGAATTCTCGCACGTCTCGGCGGTGCAATGGGGCTTTAATCCTGACGACACGACGGACCCCGGACAGATTCGCGTCGGCGCGGCCAACCTGCCGCGGAACAAGCTCCCCGCTATTTCCTCGGCTCCGGGCATGGAAGGATATGCAGGCGATATCTTGATCAGCAATAAGTTTGCTGACGTGATGAACGCCGATCAGATCCGGCAGTTGAAGGCCGTGTTCATGGGTGAGTTGGGCGATGCGATTGGTCTGAAGGATGTCACTCGAAATCTCCCAAACCCGTCACACCCCGGGATCGACGGCGCGCGGCACATCGAATATTCCGTTGTCGACGAACAAGGCGCCTACAAGCTGGGCTACGAAGCCTCCACGCTCAGTATCTATGACATCTGGGCCATTCAAAGCCTTTACGGCCCCAACTGGTCCTACCATGGGGATAGCGACAAGTATTATTTCGAACCTGGCCAGAAAATCCTGCAAACGATCTGGGACGGCGGCGGCTTTGATGAAATTTATTTGACCAGCTACTCGATCGATCTCACCTTCAGTCTGGAACCCGGCGCATTGAACGTGCTGTCGGACAGTCAGCTCTACCCCGTCATCGATGCCAACGGCGTGGAACGCACGGCCGATTACAGTGTCGGTATTGCCTTTGCGCCCAATGGGTCGCACCGCGCCCTGATCGAATATCTCTACAGCGGAAGCGGCAACGATCATCTGCGCGGCAATTTCGGCAACAACAGGATCGTCGGCGGGAGGGGCGATGACGAAATCATCGGTGGCGATGGAGTGGACTTCCTGAATGGTGGAAAGGACGATGACACGCTGTTTGGAGATGACAACAAGGACTATCAGAAGAGCTCAAGCAACGACACGCTGAAGGGTGGCGATGGCAATGACACCCTTTACGGCGGCGCCGGCGAAAACAGGCTTTTCGGCGGGCGCGGTGCCGACACCTTCCGGGAACTGGAACCGGACATCGGCAGGTTCAACACCTATGTCTATGAATCAGAGTTCGACAGCAATTCCTTCGCCTACGACATCATCGAGAGCTTTGCCCCGAAGGATGTCATTGATCTTCACCAGGTGTTGGGTGGAGCCGGCACATTCATCGGAACGGCCGGCTTTTCAGGGGATCATCAGGTCCGCTACACGATCGTGAACGGGAACGCCATTGTCTATGTCAACATTGAAGGCAATCGTCACGACGAAATGAGGATCAAGATCCTCGACCAGCTCTCGTTGAGCGCCGATGATTTCTTCTTCTGACGCGAGCCGCCGAAACATTGATCCGGGAAGGCGGGACTACATCACCTGATAGCCGAATTCTTCCGCCTGCTCGGTGATCCATTCCCAGAAGCTTTCCGAGAAGCCGCGGAAGACGGAGAGGTCGTAGGTGTGCTCGTCCACGCGCGTGAGATGCACGCCGACATGGGCCATCTGGGTGAGCGCCGATGTGCCGACAGGAAAATGATCCGGATGAAGGTCGACCGGCGTGCCTTTGGCCAGAACATTGCGGGACTTGGGCCCTGAGACGCGGATGATGACGCGGCCATGGCTCTGGTCGCTGACCGAGGCGATGCCGTCGAGCCCCGCCTTGAGCTCGCGGTAAAGCGCGCCTTCGCCGTAGGCATCGGCGATCACGAAATACTGGTCCGGGCCCGCCCATTGCGCGGTGTACGACGCAAGCAGCTTGGCAGTGGCACCGCCCTGCCCTGCCCTGGCGATGACCGTGGCGATGGACAGCGGATGGCGCACGCGAAACGCAACACCGGGCTGGCCCCTGTCGGCGCCAAAGCGGCCCTGGATGGCAACGTCGGCCAGCGGCGACACGCGGGGGAAGGCGATTTCTGACGGTGTCTCAGACATGGAGGCGCTCGTTCTTCTGATCGAAATGCATGGGGTCGCAGATCTCGCCCGGCATGTTGGTGCCGCGCAGCCCGTCCCACACCTGGACGATCTCGCCATGCCGCGCCCGCCCATTGGCAAGCAGGGCGAGGCCGATCCACATGTTGAGCATGGGCGACCATGCCACGGATGTGACATAGCCCTGGTCATTGGCCATCGACGGCCCATCACCGCGGGTCAGCAGATGGGCGCCGGACTTGATGCGGTCGGCGGGATCGACCGGGCGGATGCCGACGACGCACTGGCGGCTCGCGTCGGTCAGGCCTTCGCGCGCCGCCATGAAGCGGCCGACATAGTCCTTCTTCTGCGACATCATCTTGCCGAGGCCCAGGTCGGCGGCGGTCGTCGTGCCATTGAGCTCACCGCCCGCCACATGGCCCTTCTCGATCCGCATGATGGAGAGGGCTTCCACACCATAGGGCACGATGCCGAATTCCTCGCCGGCCTGCATCACCGCGCGGGCCACCATGTTGCCGTAGTCGGCGGGAACCGCCAGCTCATAGGCATGTTCGCCGGAAAACGACAGGCGGAACAGCCGCGCCGGGACGCCGCCCATGACGGTGATCTCCAGGGCCGCCATGTAGGGCGCCGTCTCGTCGTTCAATTCGAGATCATCGACGAGCTTCTGCAAGGTGGCGCGCGACTTCGGCCCCGCCACCGCCATCTGCGCCCACTGCTCGGTGACCGAGACATAGGTGACGTCGAATTCGGGGAACAGCGCCTGGTGGGCGAACTCCATCTGGCTCATGACCTTGGCCGCATTGGCCGTGGTGGTGGTCATCACATAGTGGTCTTCGGCCAGCCGCGAAGTGGTACCGTCGTCATAGACGATGCCGTCTTCGCGGAGCATCAGCCCGTAGCGCGCCTTGCCGGTCTTCAGGGTCGAGAAGGTGTTGCAATAGAGCTTGTCGAGGAAGGCTCCGGCATCTTTTCCTTGCACGTCGATCTTGCCCAGCGTCGAGACATCGCAGATACCGACGCTGGCGCGGGTGGCGAGCACTTCACGCGACGCCGACGCCAGCCAGTCCTCACCTTCTTGCGGGAACCACGACGAGCGCATCCACAGACCCGTTTCGACGAACACCGCGCCCAACTCATCGGCCCAGTCATGCAGCGGCGTCTTGCGCACCGGCTGGAAGTGATGGCCGACGGACGGCCCGGCAAAGGCACCGAAGGCGACCGGCGTGTAATAGGGGCGGAAAGTGGTGGTGCCCACCTGGTCCATGGTCTTGCCGGTGGCTTCGGCGAGGATGGCGATGGCATTGATGTTGCCGAGCTTGCCCTGGTCGGTGGCCATGCCGGCGGTCGTGTACCGCTTGGCGAGCTCGATGTCGCGGTAGCCCTCGCGCGCGGCGAGTGGCAGGTCCTTGGCGGTGGCATCGTTCTGGTAATCGATGAAGGCCTTGCCGTGCGACTCCTTCACCCACCAGAGTGGCGATATGGCGAAGGCCTCGTCGCGGCAGGCGGGAACGGCCAGCCCCTTGCCGTCGAGCGCACCCTTGGCGGCACCATCGGCGAGGCATTCGGACAGAAGCATCTTGCCGGCGGCTGATCCTGCGACCGCGAAATGCGCGCCGACATCCGGCGGCAGGAAGGCGGCCAGATCATCGTTCCATTTGGGCTTCGCACCGCGCTGGCAGACGAGATTGACGATCGGGCTCCAGCCGCCCGACATGGCGACCGCGTCACAAGCGATGTGGGTGTGATCGGTCAGCTCGACGCCGGTGACCCCCTTGCCACCATTTACATCGGCGATCATCCGCCCACGGAGCACCGGTACGCATCCCGCATCGGCCTTGGACTCGGTGCGCGAATCGACGATCACCTCGACATGAACGCCATGGGCCTTCATGTCGCGCGCCGTGCGATAACCCGAGTCGTTGTTGGTGAAGACGACGACCGACTTGCCGACCGCCGCTGCGTAGCGGTTGGCGAAGGTGCGCATGGCGGAGGCCACCATGACGCCTGGAACGTCGTTGCCGCCGAAGGCGATCGGGCGCTCCTCGGCGCCGGCGGCCAGAACCGCCTTCTTGGCGATGATCCGCCAATAGCGCTGGCGGGGTTCGTAAGGAGAAGGCGCCAGCACGTGATCGTTCACACGCTCGACCGCGCCGAAGATGTTGCCGTCATACCAGCCGAAGACGGTGGTGCGCGGCATCAGCGTGACGTTGGGCATGGAGGCCAGTTCGGCAATGACGCCCGCGGCCCACTCATGGCCGGGCTTGCCGTCGATCTCGTCACGCTCGCCCAGCAGCGAGCCGCCAAGGGCTGCTCCTTCGTCGGCCAGGATGACGCGGGCGCCGGAGCGCGCTGCAGCCAATGCCGCCATCAGGCCGGCCGGACCCGAGCCGATGACCAGCATTTCGCAATGGGCATAGGCCTTCTCATACTTGTCCGGGTCCGCCTCCCGCGACGCCGCGCCAAGGCCGGCGGCGCGCCGGATCATCGGCTCGTAGATCTTCTCCCAGAAGCTCTTCGGCCACATGAAGGTCTTGTAGTAGAAGCCGGCGACGAACATCTTGGATGCCAGCGAATTGATGGCGCCGAAGTCGACATCGAGCGACGGCCAGCGGTTCTGGCTCCTGGCCACCAGGCCATCGTAGAGCTCGATCATGGTGGCCCGCGTGTTGGCTTCCTTGCGGCCGCCTTCGCGCAGTTCCACCAGCGCGTTGGGCTCGGACGCACCGGCTGAGACCGGCCCGCGCGGCCGATGATACTTGAACGACCGGCCCATCATCAGCCGGCCATTGGCCATCAGCGCCGAGGCCAGCGTGTCGCCCTGATAGCCCTCGAACGGTTTGCCGTCGAAGCTGAAAGACAGCGCCGAGGTGCGGTCAATGAGGCCGCCCTTGTCGAGACGGAAGGAGGTCATGCTGCACCCCGCTTCGCCGCATAGTCCCCGACCGTGACACAGCCGAATACCTCATGGCTGTCGGTATCGCGCGTCACCACCAGCCAGGCGCGGCAGCCGCCGGAATGGTGAACATATTCATCGAAGCGGCCCTTGGGATTGTCGCGGAGGTAGACATAGTCGTACCACTGCTCCATCGCCGATGGATCGATCGTCTTCGGACGTTCCACGGAGGCATCGCCGAGGAAGGTAAACTCCTCGACGGGACGCGTTCCGCAATGGGGGCATGGGATCAGCATCTGGAAGCCTCAATGCAAATTCGGCGTGGCGCCCTGGCCTTTTTCGTCAAGCATGTGGCCGGTACGGAACCGGTCGAGACGATAGGCTGAGTTGAGCTTGTGGGGTTCGTCCTTGGCGATGGTGTAGGCAAAGCACCAGCCTGACGCCGGCGTGGCCTTGAAGCCGCCATAGCACCAGCCGGCATTGAGATAGAGGCCCTCGATATGGGTCTTGTCGATGATCGGCGAGCCATCCATCGACATGTCCATGATGCCGCCCCAGGAGCGGAGCACGCGCACCCGGGCGAGCGACGGGATCATCGCGACGCCGGCCTCGATCACATGCTCCACCATCGGCAAATTGCCGCGCCTCGCGTAGGAATTATAGCCGTCGATGTCGCCGCCGAAGACGAGGCCGCCCTTGTCGGACTGGGAGACGTAGAAGTGGCCGGCACCGAAGGTGACGACGCCATCGATATAAGGCTTCAATCCTTCGGAGACGAAGGCTTGCAGCACGTGGCTTTCGATGGGGAGCTTCATGCCCGCCATGGCCGCCGTCTCCGACGAATTGCCGGCGGTGGCAAGCCCCAGCTTCTTGCACTTGATGAAGCCCTTGTTGGTGTCGACGCCGACGACCTTGCCGTTCTCGACCCGGATGCCGGTAACTTCGCAGCGCTGGATGATGTCGACACCGCGGCTGTCGGCGCCGCGGGCATAGCCCCAAGCCACCGCATCGTGGCGCACCGTGCCGCCGCGCCGCTGCAACAGGCCGCCCTTGATGGGGAAGCGCGCATTCTTGTAGTCGAAGAACGGATACATCTCGCGGACCGCGTGCGCGTCGAGCAGTTCGGCATCGACGCCGTCGATCCGCATGGCGTTGCCGCGCCTCGCAAAGGCGTCGCGCTGGGCATCCGTGTGGCAGAGATTGAGGACGCCCCGCTGCGAGACCATGGCGTTGAAGTTGAAGTCCTGCTCCAGGCCCTCCCACAGCTTCATCGACCATTCGTAGAATGGGTTGTTGCCGGGCAGCATGTAGTTGGAGCGGATGATGGTGGTGTTGCGGCCGATGTTGCCGGAGCCGAGCCAGCCCTTTTCAAGGACGGCGACGTTGCGCAAACCATGTTCCTTGGCGAGGTAGTAGGCGGTCGACAGGCCATGGCCGCCGCCGCCGACGATGACAATGTCATATTCCGTCTTGGGCTCCGGCTCGCGCCAGGCCGGCTGCCAGTTCTGGTGGCCGCTGAAGGAATTCTTGAGCAGAGAAAAAACGCTGTAGCGCATGCTTCGGTCCCGTTCGCGAGGGATCAGACATAGGGCACGGACGCCGTGCCGTCTTGCAGAATTGGGCCATCTGCTGATAGAAACCCGCCATGCCTCTTCCTCCGCAGACCATCGGGCTCCTGCTCGTTCCAGGTTTCGCGCTGATGTCATATGCCTCGGTGGTCGAGCCCTTGCGCGCCGCGAACCTGCTGGCGGGTGAGGAACTCTATCGCTGGGTGCACGTGTCACCGGGTCCTGCGGTGGTGACAGCGTCGTGCGGCGCCACGGTGCCGGCGACGGCGAAGGCAGGCGACCGGCTGAAACTCGACCTGCTGCTGGTCTGCGCCGGCGGCAACCCGGCATCGTTTCGCGACCGGACCACCCTGTCGTGGCTACGCAAGCTGGCGGCCGAGGGCCTGCGGATCGGCGGTGTTTCAGGCGGCCCGGTGATCCTCGCCCGGTCCGGCATCATGGACGGCCACCAGATGACCGTGCACTGGGAGCACGCGCCCGCGGTGGCGGAAGCCTTTCCCAATGTGATGCTGACGCGCTCGATCTATATCGTCGACCGCAATCGCCTGACCTGTGCCGGCGGCACCGCGCCGCTCGACATGATGCATGCGCTGATCGCCGAGCGCCACGGGGCAGAGCTTGCGCGGCGCGTTTCCGACTGGTTCATGCACACCGATATCCGCCCCTCGCAGAGCGCGCAGCGCGCTTCCCTCAGCCAGCGCTACGGCGTGCATGACGCCAAGCTGGTGGCCGCCCTTGAACTGATGGAGAGCCACACGGGCGAACCCTTAAGGCGCAGCGAGACGGCGCGGCGCATCGGGCTTTCAACGCGCCAGCTCGACCGCCTGTTCTCCGAGAAGATGCAGCGCACGTTTGCCGGCCACTACCGGCAGATCCGGCTGGAGCGCGCCCGCGACCTGTTGCGCCAGACCGCCATCGGCATCACCGAAATCGCGCTGGCCTGCGGCTTCTCCAGCGCCAGCCACTTTACCCGCGCCTATCGCGAGAGCTTCGGCGTGACGCCGGCGATGGAGCGAAAGGCAATATAGAGCCTTCGACGTGGGCGTTCCTTCTTTTCCTGTACCTTGCTTGCGCCGCGATGTTAGCCTCCCCGCATCGGCTCTAATCTCAACAGGAACAGAGAATGCGTGCATTGGCCTATTCACCCGGCTCACCCTTTGCCCGCGCCGTCCGGATCGTGCTGCACGAGTTGGAATTGGCGTTCGAGCCGCGCGAACTGACGGCGGCACCGGCTGAGCGGCAAGGAGAGGCGGAGACGCCAACCTTGCAGGTGCCGGTGCTGCTGGACGGCTCGCTCAGCCTGTGGGAAAGCGGCACGATCTGCGAGTATCTGCTGGCGGCCTATGCCGGCCGGCCGCACGCCGCACCCCCGCTTGCCGATGGCGCATACCGCGAGGAATCGAAGTGGGAGGACAAGCTGCTGCTCTCGACCGTGCAGACCTTCGGCACCGCAGCCACCACCATTTCGCAGCTCACGTGGACGGGTGTCACGGTGCGCGACAATGCCCACCTTCAGCGATGCGCACAGAGAATGGAGCACATCCTGGCATGGCTGGAAGTTCGGCTGCCTAAGACGGGTGAGGGTTTCATGCCGGGGCGTCTCTCCCTGCAGGATATCTTTCTTGCCTGCCACATCCGCTTTGTGCAGGCCCGGCCGCTCGACGTCGATCTCGCATTGTCGCGCTTCGCAAACATCGAACGTCTTCTTGACGGGCTCGATGAGCGCGCAAGCTTCCAGGCCCATCCCATCCGGTGGTGGGACCCCGGCGTGACCGGCTATGAAGCGGATGGCACGCCAGTTTATCGCTAGCGATCTCGCGGCAGTGGAGAAGGCCCTCACCCGGCCTTCGGCCACCCTCTCCCAAGCGAGCGCGGGAGAGGGCAAGATGCCTCAGCAATCCAGCGTCGTGTCGCGCTCCCACTGGGTGAGGTGGCGGCAGTAGGCGTTCCACTCGTTGTTCTTGAGCTTGAGATAGGCGGCGGACACCTCGTCACCGATCGCGGACTTCAGATACTTGTCCTTGTCGAAGTTGCGCAGCGCGTCGAGCAGGTTGAGCGGCAGCTTCTTCGCGCCCTTCACCTTGTGGCCATCGGCATACATGTCGATGTCGAGGCGCTTGCCGGGGTTCATCTTCTCGTCGATGCCGTGGAGTCCCGATGCGAGGATGCCCGCCATCATCAGATAGGGGTTGGCGGCACCGTCCGGCAGGCGGAACTCGGTACGGCCGGCGTCCGGGATGCGCACCATGTGGGTGCGGTTATTGCCGCCGAAGGTCACCGTGTTGGGCGACCAGGTGGCGCCCGATGTGGTGCGGGGCGCGTTGATGCGCTTGTAGGAGTTGACCGTCGGGTTGGTAATGGCGACCAGCGAGTCGGCGTGATGGATGAGGCCGCCGAGGAAATTGTAGGCCATCTGCGACAGGCCCATCTCGTCCTTGCCGTCATGGAACAGGTTCTTCTTGCCGTCCTTGTCCCACATGGAGAGATGCACGTGGCAGCCGTTGCCGGTGAGGTTGATGAAGGGCTTGGGCATGAAGGTGGCGCGCAGCCCATGCTTCTCGGCGATCGACTTCACCATGAACTTGAAGAAGGCGAGTTGGTCCGCGGTGGTCAGCGCGTCGTTGAAGTTCCAGTTGATCTCGAACTGGCCGTTGGCGTCCTCATGGTCGTTCTGGTAGGGGCCCCAGCCGAGCTGGATCATCGTCTGGCAGATCTCGCCGATGACATCGAGGCGGCGCATGATCGCCGACTGGTCGTAGCAGGGCTTCTCCTGCGTATCGCGGTGGTCCGAGATCGACCCGCCGTCGGCCGTGGTGAGATGGAACTCGGGCTCGACGCCGGC
>Ga0116151_10006051_pt1 | contig 10339 bp, 10 predicted proteins | sample AD_UKC117_MetaG_FD_89893 | JGI IMG/M metagenome (GOLD analysis project Ga0116151, IMG submission 89893) | Active sludge microbial communities of municipal wastewater-treating anaerobic digesters from Hong Kong - AD_UKC117_MetaG | ecosystem: Engineered > Bioreactor > Anaerobic > Digestate... | reverse complement strand
CCTCCTGGGGTATGTTAGCCACCGATCCCACGAAGTCTGCGACCAGGGTGCCAAGCACGATTCCCACGAGGCTGCTCGCAAGCCCCAGCATCCCAGCGTCCAGGAGGTAGAGCGCCCTGACATCCCAGGTGGTGGCCCCGATCGCCTTCATCACCCCGATCTCGTGGGTCCTCTCTTTGACCGTCAGCATCATGACGTTGGATATGCCGATCGCCCCAACGATGAGAGATATGGAACCGATGCCGGCGAGGGCGTACTTGATCATGTTCAACACCTCCAGCATCGACTCAAACCTCGTCGTCAACGCCTCCACGCTGTAAGCCTCGTCCCTGTGAATCCTGGAGAGGTCCTTCTCGATCACTTCTGCCAGAGACTCCACCTGGGAGGCGTCCTCGGCCCTCGCCGTTATGCTGTCGAAGTGGTACTCATCGACGTCGAGGAACTCCTCCATCGCCTTGTGGGTGATGTATATGCCGCCGTTGGAGGCGTAAGTCGGATCCTCGTCCTCCTCCAACACACCCACCACCTTGAAGTCCATGTAGCGGTCCTCGTCGGTCTGATAGAGCCTTATCTGGTTACCCGGAGAGATCTCCATCCTGAAGTACTCCAGAGCCACGTCGCTATTGACCACCGCCGCCTTGTAGTCGGACCCGGTCAGAAACCGGCCTCTAGCTATCACCTCCTTCAGGTCGTCATGGTTCTCAGGGGAGATCCCGACGACGCTCGCGGAGGTGTTCTGTCCCCGGAACGAGAGGAGGGCCCTCGAGGTTTTGAGGGGATAGACCGCCTCGACCCCCAGGACGTTCTCGATGATCTTGACGTCGCGATCGTCGAACTCGGCGGGCTCCTCAGCTGCGGCCGCGGGCCTGCGGTCGTCGGGACCCATCCCCATCCCCGATCCGGGCCTCACAGTGACCAGGTCCATATCGAGGTCGCCGAACCGCTCGTTGACGCCGCCGTAGAGCCCCTGGCTCACCGAGAGGAGGGCGACTATCGAGATCACCCCGATGATGATCCCGAGGCTCGACATGAAAGCCCTCCGCCGGTCGGCCTTGAAGCTCAACAGGACGTACTCCAGCATGTCGCCGGGTCTCACCGATGCCGCCTCCGAATCTCCGATTCCGGTTTAGATTCCGATCCAGATTCCGGTTTAGATTCCGATCCAGATTCCGGTTTAGATTTCGATTCCAGTTCCGATTCCAGTTTCGATTCCGATTCCGATCCAGGCGTCGAGGATGAGATCAAGGTCTCTTTGCCCTCCTCCGCCAATAGTAAGCTCCGCCGATCACCGTCGGGATGAGGATCGCGGCGGCGGCCGTCGTGGTCCTGGACCCGGGCTCCCCCTCTCCGGGCGGACCCCTCGCTCCGTTGGAGGCAACCGCTCCGGCCTTGAGGGTCGTGGTGTAGACCTCGGACTCGTGCCATGTGTCGCCGTTCTTGAACCTCGCCCTGAATTTCAGATCGATCGTTTCGGCGGGCGACGTCGGCTGGAGGTCGAAGTCGATGGTGAATATCTCGTCAGCCTCCATGGTGCCGATGTAGTACTCCTCGGGCGAGAACTCCACGCCCTCGGCTTCAGGGACGATCGTCACGGCGTTGAGGGTGTTCTGCCTGGGGTTTGCGACGTCGAGGCTGGCGCTGGCGGAGGTGGGAGTCTCGGCCTGGATCAACATGACGTCGGAGGAGTCCACATCCACCGGAACCTTCCTGTTCGTCTCTGATGGGGCTTCTTTGTAACCGCTGACCAGCAACGCGTCCAGGAAGTGGGTTCCGTCTGTCATCTCCTCTCCGGCTCTTATGTTGAAGTAGAGGGTGATCCGGTCGCCTGGTCCGATGGTTCCGACGTCCTCATAGGGGTCCGTCAACACCTCAAACCCATCGGTGCCGACCAGCTCTACCCGGTATATCGGGACGGTGAATGAGAAGTCCTCCCTCTGGTAGGAGACGACGTACTGATCTGCACAGTTCTCGATCATTATCGATACGATCCCCGTGTCCCCGGGCATCAAAACCTCGGGGGATACCGAGGACTCGATTACGATCGTCGGCTCGGGGACGCGGTACATGTAGCCGTAGGGGTATCCAAACGCCGACGGTACAAGGCAATGGGCCGATACCAGGATCAGGACCAGGAGAGCAAAAGCCGGGCATCTTCTCGGACCGTGCTCTTGCTTCACGATGCGTCCTCCTGTACCTGTCCGTCTCTCATCCAGACGACGCGGCTGCAGCCTTCCGTCGTTTCAACATCGTGGGTCACCATAATGATGGTGCGACCTTCTTTGTTCAGTTTGTGCATGATACCGATGATCTCTTCTGTGCTCTTCTGGTCGAGGTTTCCAGTAGGCTCGTCGGCGAGGATGATGGACGGATCGTTGGCGAGAGCCCTGGCGATCGCCACCCTCTGCCGCTCCCCACCGGATAGGTTTGAAGGGCTATAGTCGATCCGATGTCCGAGCCCCACAGCCTCCAGAAGCTCTTCTGCTCGATCTCGTCTGACGTCTCTATCCGTCTCCCTGAGGATCATGGGAAGCTCGACGTTCATCAAATTGGACATCCTCCCTATGAGGTTGAAGCTCTGGAAGACAAATCCGATCTCATCTCTCCTTATTCTGGCCAGATCCCGGTCGGAGAGGCCGCCCAGATCCTGGCCGTTCAGAAGAGCTCTGCCTCTCGTTGGTCGATCGAGACATCCGAGGATGTTCATGAGGGTGCTCTTTCCGCAGCCTGAGGGTCCCATCAGGGCTACAAACTCCCCCTCGTCTATGTCGAGGTCTATGCCCCTGAGGACCGGGACATCCATATCTCCAACCCTGTAGCTCTTCTCGAGGTCTCTCGTCTCAACCAGGGGCATGGTTCGCCTCCTGCGATCGAAGTGTCTGACCGCCGTTACCCGGGGTGATATGTTCGAGCTGGGAGGGGAGGAATGTGAGTTTGTAGCTCGTATCCACTCCCTCGTCGTCGGTCAGGGTCAGGTTACCCAGGCCCACCTGGACGCCGTTCTCTTCACAGGTTCTGACGGTGATGTGGCCTGCTGTCCGATTGAACGCGCCCATTTGTATCTCTTCGAATCTCACCAGGTCTGCATCGAAGATGGTGCAGTTCTCCTCTACGGTCTGGTTGATCTCCACCAGGATGAACCGGTTCTCCCCCAGGACCATCCCGCCCCGGGTGGTGTTCGTCCCCTCGGAGACGGAGATCTCCTCCCTGATTTCATCGAGGCTTCTGTTCTCCCTGAGCATATCTCTGGCCAGAGAAGGAGGAATCCGTTTCGTATCGATCAGCCATATGTGGAGGAAGTAGGTCTCACCCCTTTCCAGGGCGACTCCCTCCGCTCGGAAGGGGCCGCCCGGGGGCTGATCGTCGCCATCCGCCACAGACCCAGGCCCAGAGTGAGGTCTTGCGCCCCCACCATCATCCGGGAGGGGTTCGAGAAACATCTCCGATCCTGCCCCTGGAATGGACCCGTCGCCCTGGAGCAGGTCCCCTTCTGAGGGGGATGAGAGAGGTATGGTAATGATGGACGCCATTACCGCCAGTACCATTGAGATCTTCACCATCTTCAAAGGAATCAGTCCCCAAAGGGGGCGTTCAGATGGACCTTGTACTTGCCGCTCAGGTTCCCCTCCCTGATAAGCAGGGTTCCTGCGGCATCCCCAACGCCTTCTGCCGTCTCTTTCGTCTCGATCCGCCCGATGACATCACCCACGACTTCGGAGGACCAGATCGACTCAGGACCCTTCCGAACCTCTGCCAGGTCGGCCTTCAGAAGGGTCTCTGAACCTTCAGATCGAAAGTCCACGTCCACCAGCCGGAATCGCTCTCTGTCGACTGTCATGTTCCCCCGATAGATGAAGGAGGGGTTCGCCTCCTCCTCGATAAGCATCTTGATCTCCTCAATGCTCCTTCTGGCGTTGAGAAGATCTTTGATCTGGGCGGGGGAGAGAAGCCTGAGCCCTTCGATCTCTATCCTGAGGGGGCGGGCCGACTTGAAGAACGAACCTGCCGGTCCCAGGGCAAAGCCACTCTTGACACAGATGGTCTTGATCGGTGAGGCCGACGAGCCTATCACCCGTTCAGGAATTGTCATCTCTTTCATCATTTATGGTCACCCATAGGTCTTGGGTCATGAATCCCTCGAGATCCACGACCCAAAGACGAAAGGATTTGGGAAGTTATCCACTTCGAGTCGGGCGTCGGGCTCCGGGCCAAAGAGCCTCCTAAGCCAATCCAACCCCGAGTTCGATGAGAGTATATTCTGTTTCTGGGATTCTCCTCAAGCTCACCTTGGTCCGCCGGAGACAGCCCCGTTCATCTGACCATCTGACGCTCCCCTACCCTGTTGCATGCCGGCTCCGTTTGCTGCACAATGGACTTGCTGGCAACCCTGGCCATCAATCGCGCAGCAGTATGGGGCCCCACCCATCCCGAAGTCGCCACGGCAGCCCTGAGGGCATCCCGCGCAGCCATGACCGAGGTCGAGGATCTCACAGACCTCCATCCTCTCTCTCAGCTCAGCGATGGTCATGTTATCCATCTCGGCCCTCTTCTGCTCGTTCATCTCCTCGATCTCGGAGATGGTCATGTTGTTCAATTGGTCGATCTTCTCCTGTCTCAGATCCTCGATCTGAGCCAGGGTCATCCCCTCCAGCTCTTCGACGGTCAGGTCTGTCGCCAGAAGGCAGGCTCCGCCGCCGATGAAGGGACGGTCAAACCCGTTCTGTATCTGTTCCCTCAGCTCGGCGATGGTCATGTTATCCATCTCGGCCCTCTTTTCTTCTCTCAGGGCCTCGATCTCCTCGGCGGTCATATTGCTGAGCTCGTCCATCTTCTGCTCTCTCAGATCCTCCAGCTCGCCCAGGGTCATGCTATCCATCTCTTCAGGGGTCAGGTCAGTCATCAGAAGAAGGCAGTCGCCAAATCCCCTGCCCATCGGGGCGTTATTCATCCGACCCTGATTCATCCGACCCTGGTTCATCTGTCCCTGGTTCATCTGTCCCTGGTTCATCTGTCCCTGGTTCATCTGACCCTGGTTCACGGGGCACTGATTCATCTGACCCTGGTTCGCCGGATCCTGGTCCATCTGACAGTCGGCCCTGTTGCTCTCCTGCCTAAGTTCCCTCAACTCCGCCAGGGTCATGTTCTCCATCTCCTCTTCTGTCAGGTTCAGCTGGTCGAACCTCCCCCCACACCCGGACCCATCGCCCCAGGGCATGGAGAAGGCAGGGACCGCCAGAAGGCAGGCCACCGCCAGTGTTATCAACGATTTCGTCGACTTCATTATTCGTACCTCACTATTGAGGGCGGCTCTGCCGGAACTTCGGCACCGCCGCCCTCAACAAAACCCCATGGGCTCGAACGATAGTTAAATTTAGAGCCGAACCAGTCCGAACGTTAACCGTTCAGAATGGAATCAAAACGCCCTAAAACGTTCAGATTCAGAAATTGAGTGTTATTTTCGTTTTATTTGCTATAATATCCAGATGTAAGCGTCATTTTAACGTTCAGAGATTTCATACCCCACTTAGCTCCGACGGGCCCCCGCGCCATCATGGACCATCGCGCGCCCCTCCGGCACGGACTTTGCACCCAGCGGCGGCTCGGATTAAGCCACCAATAACCGCCGTGCAAAATCCGCCAGTTCCAGCCTATTTTTTCCCCTCGTCATAAGGCTCCAGGTGGACCACCACGTCCACCACGTCCGAGACGTAATCGATGAGCCTCCGCTCCACCTCTTCGGAGATGCTGTGCCCCTCCTCGACGGTCAGTTGGGGGTCGACCAGGACGTGGAGGTCGACCTCGATCCCGGACCCGATGTGGCGGGTTCTTATGGCGTGGACCTCCTCGACTCCTGGGGTGGCAAACGCCAGCTGCTCGATACCTCGACAGATCTCCTCGGGCGCCCCCTGGTCGACGAGCTGCTCCACCGACGGCCGCACGATCTTCCAGGCCGCCTGGAGGATGAAGATCGAGACGACTATGGCTCCAAGATGGTCGAGGAAGGTGAGGCTTGGAACGAGGTTGGCACCGGCGACGGCTGCAGCCGCCGGTATGGAGCTGAGGCCGTCGGATCGGTGATGCCATGCGTTGGCGATCAGGGCCGTGGACTTGACCTTCCTTCCCGCCGAGATCGTCCAGCGGTAGAGGAGCTCCTTTGTGAAGATCGAAAGAGCCGCGGCGAAGAAGGCGACAGCACCTGGAGGACTTCCCTGGACCTGGTGAAGGGTCGCGATGGCGTTGTAGCAGAGCCCCAGGGCGACGGCTGCCAGGAGGAGGCCGATGAAGACCGTCACCAGAAACTCGATCCTCCTGTGACCGTGGGGATGGCACTCGTCCGGAGGCTTCGCCCAGAACTTGACCCCCACAAGGACCGCCACGTCGGTGACGGTGTCCGAGAGGCTGTGGACCGCGTCCGCCACCACCGCCTGGCTGTTTCCCGCTATCCCCGCCGCTAACTTCAGGGCGGACAGGGCCACGTTTATGACCAGGCCGATCAGGGTAACCCGCCTCACCTCTGAGACCAGGCGCCTATCATCGAAGTCTTGGCATGAGGTCGAGGAAGGGCGGGTCGTAGTCTCTGTCATCAGGATATCCCCCTCGGGAAATTCCCAGAGATCACACCTCCGGTATTAGGTTTGCGGTCGGCTGCCCAGCCGTCATTCATATCGAGATCGGCTGCCACCTGAGGATTATGGCCAGGAGGACTGCGAGCATGAGAACCCAGAGCGCCATCGCCATGATCGAAGTCCTCTTCGCCATCTTCGCCTGCCGCCAGCCGGTGGGCCTGATCCCCTGGGCGAGGAAGGTTGCCACCCCCGAGAGGTTGACGGAGATGAAGTTCGCGACGAAGAGGAGCATCGCGCCCCAGGCGAGGCTCTCGTGCCCCGACCCCATCAGAAGGCCGAAGGTGACAAGGGGCGGCAGGAGGGCGACGGCCACCATCACGCCGATGAGGGTCGCCGAAACCCCGGTGGTGAAGGCGAGTGCCCCCGCGCTCCCCGAGGCCAGGGCGAGGACTACGTCGCCGAGCCCTGCTGCGGTCCTGGATGCGATCTCAGGAGTTTGGGGATCGACAGGCAGAAGCGACCCCAAAAGGTATGAGATGACGACGGCGGTTCCTATCCCAACGATGTTCGCCTTCAGCGCCCTTTCAGCAAGCCCCCTGTCACCGAGGATGGTTGCTAAAGAGAAGGAGACGTTTGGGAGGAGGAGGGGCGCTATCACCATCGCCCCTATTATTACGGCAACGTTATTTTTCATGACGCCGATGGCGGCGACGATCGAAGATAGGACGACCATGAAGACGTACATTCCGGAGACTTCCACCGAGGCGACGTCGGCGTAAAGCTCCTCCCTCCCGATCCGCTTGCTCTTCTTCTTCGTCTTCTCTCCTGGCTGAGCCTTTGCCTCACCCCCATCTTCGGCCAGCTCGGGCCTGGGAAGCGAGGCCGCCACGGGGAGGACCACCAGCCTGCACCCTTCCCTCCTGTGGAACCTCTTTTCGAGTAGGTCGATCACCGACTCCGCCTCCGTCGTGGAGACGAGGATCTTCACCAGGATCTGAGGCTCTGTGAAGCTCTTCTTCCAGACCCCGCCTACGGGCCGCTCCCAGATCCCCAGCATCGGCTCGGTCCAGATTCCCAGGATGGGAAGGTCGTTTCTGGTCAACAGCTTCTCAAGGCTCTCTCTGTCCTTCTCGGGGAGGACCATCTCGATCAAGCGGAGAGGCATATTCTCGACCACCTGGTTATTGATCCGATGAAAAGACCCTTCAAAGCCAGCCCCTCCTTCTGAAGTAGAGCACCATCAGCATCGCTGTTACGAGCATGAATATGAGGACCGCTGGATAGCCCAAACGCCAGTGGAGCTCGGGCATGTAGTCGAAGTTCATCCCGTAGATCCCGGCGACGAAGGTGAGGGGTATGAAGATGGTGGCGATGATCGTCAGGACCTTCATCACCTCGTTCATCCTGTTGCTGATCGATGAGAGGTAAATGTCCAGCATCCCCGAGAGGACGTCCCTGAAGGTCTCGATCTCCTCGATCACCTGGACGGTATGGTCGTAGACGTCTCTGAGGTAGATCTCCGTCGACTCATCGAAGATATCCGACTCGCCCCGGGAGAGGCGGCTTATCACCTCCCGGAGGGGCCAGACCGACTTTCGGAGGAAGATCATGTCCCTCTTCATCTCGTGGATCCGCTTCGACGTATCTTTGTCGGGGCTCTCCACCAGCTCGTCCTCCAGGAACTCCAGGTCCTCGCCCACATCCTCCAGGATCAGAAAGTAGCTGTCTACGACGGCATCGATCAGGGAGTAGGCGAGGTAGTCCGCCCCCCCTCTCCTGATCTTGCCCTTGGACTTTCTGATCCGGTCTCTTACAGGATCGAAGACGTCTCCCTCCGTCTCCTGAAAGGATATCACGAAGCCTCGGCCGACGAGGAGGCTCAGCTGCTCCGACCTGATCTCCTCATCGCCGTCGCCGTTCTCGGAGCGTGAGAGCATCCTCAGGATGATGAATACGTGATCGTCGAAGTCGTCCATCTTGGGCCGCTGTTCTGTGTGGACGATGTCCTCCTGGACGAGGGGGTGGATATCGAAGCAGTTCCCGATCTTCTCTACGACCTCGGGCCTGTGGACCCCAACCACGTTTATCCAGGTGACCGACGGGCTCGCCTTCAGGTCGGCGCACTCGTCGATGGAGGTGACGCAGAACTCCTGAAGATGATCCAGGTCGTAGTCCATGATTGTGATCCGGACCGGTTCGGTCCTCTCCTCGCCATCGTGGACGAGGGTGCCGGGAGGCAGGCCCACCTTCTTCGTCCTGATCTTGAAGACCCGAGCCATCTAGCATCTCACCTACCTGGTCCCGTCGAGCCCCCGTCGAGCCGGAGTTCGGGAAATCCTATGATGTCTATGGTGGTCGAGGCAAGCCTGATTTCATCCGACTTCTCGATCTCGTCGAGAATGAGGCGGCTGAGCTTGTTCTTCGTCATCCTCCTCTCCCGAACCTCTGTCATGTATCTTATGTTGAAGTTTATCCAGTTGTCTGTCATGGTTATGAAGACTGCGGGCTCCACCACCTTCCTGGGAAGGTAATATTTTTCTTCAAGGCTGGAGAGGCTTTTTTCCGCCTCCCTGCCGACCTCTTCGGTCTCCCTCCTGACGACGGATAAGATGATGGCAACCGCCTCCTTCCAGTCGCTGTCGTAGGTTATGGGGACGCTGATCTCGTCCCAGAGGAAGGTGTGATCCTTGGTGTAGTTGTTGACGCTCCCCGAGAGTATGTAGCCGTTGGGAATTATCGTGAGCCGGCCCGTCGGCTGATCTCCCGACATCCACTCTCCCATCTCCATGAGGGTGGTGTACAGGATGTCGATGTCGATGACGTCGCCTTTCCGAGAGTTGATCTCGACCCTGTCACCGACCCGGTATATCCCGGTTACGAATATTATCACTCCACCGACGAAGTTCTTGAAGAGGTCCTGGAGGGCGACGGCGATCCCCGCGGCGACGATGCCGTAAGAGATGAGGAGGCTTCGGGTGTCCGCGACCCAGATGTTGATCACCACCGCCACCAGTACAACCAGGTAGATTATCGAGACCGTCTTTTTGAAGGAGTATCTGGTCTTGGAGACGGTTATCCTCTTTATGAGCAGATCTTCGAAGACGTGTTTGAAGAGGAGGTGGATCAGGGCGACGACGACGGCGGTATAAAAGGCCCTCTGGAGGTAGACGTCCGGATGGACGTAGTTTAAAGCCCAGATGAGGGCCGCCAGAAATGTCAGGGAGATGATGATGCCGAACCGCCGTATCATGCCAGGTTATCTTCTTCAAACCGTTAAATATTTTATCCCGTCCATCGACCCGTCCATCGACCCGTCCATCGACCCGTCCATCGACCCGTCCATCGATCCGTTCATCGACCCGTCCATCGACCTCCGCATCAGAAGAGGCCGAAGAGCTTTCCCAGGAAGAAGACGTAGAATATGACCATCATCCAGCCCTCCCAGAGGGTCATCTCCTTCTCCCAGATCACGACGAAGTAGAGGAGGGTGGCGATGATCATCATCGGCATGACGAAGCTCGTTATCGTCTCGGGGATCAAAAGGGTCCCGAAGAGGGCGGATACGCCCATGATCCCCAGGGCGTTGAAGATGTTAGAGCCGAGGATGTTTCCGATCGCAAGCTCCGGCTTGTTCATGGCCGCGGCCCGCACGCTCACGACAAGCTCCGGAAGCGAGGTTCCCAGGGCTACGGCGCTGGCGGCGATGATCTCGGTCCCGATCCCCACCATCTCCGAGAGCTTCACCACCGAGACGATGGTGTAGTTGGCCCCGATGT